>Ga0164295_10001869_pt1 | contig 17486 bp, 17 predicted proteins | sample GEODES006metaG_FD_111798 | JGI IMG/M metagenome (GOLD analysis project Ga0164295, IMG submission 111798) | Oligotrophic lake water microbial communities from Sparkling Lake, Wisconsin, USA - GEODES006 metaG | ecosystem: Environmental > Aquatic > Freshwater > Lake | place: USA: Sparkling Lake... | reverse complement strand
GTCGGATCCACCCCGTCAGCGACGAGGTCTGCAACTGCGCGATCTCCGTCGACATACCCGGCGATGATCGGATCAAGCACCTCATAGGGCGGGAGGCTTTGGTCATCGCGCTGATCGGGTCGGAGTTCGGCCGAAGGTGCCTTGGTCAACACCGATGTTGGGATGACTGCGCTCCGGGCATTGCGCCAGTGGCACAGTTCGTAGACCAACAACTTTGGAACGTCTTTGATCACTGACAACGCACCGGCAGTGTCACCGTAGAGGGTGGAGTACCCCACTGCGGTCTCGCTCTTGTTCCCGGTGGTCAGCACTAGCCAGCCGAACTTGTTCGACAATGCCATTAGCGTGACGCCACGCAAACGCGACTGCAGGTTTTCTTCGGTGAGATCTGGCTCATGCTCTGCAAAATGCTCGCCGAGCATGGCTTCCATGGCGTCGTGCGCCGCCGAAATTGGGATAGTCCAGTAATCAATGCCCAAACGAACGGCAAGGTCAGTGGCGTCACTGATGGAGTGCTTGCTCGAAAACCGAGACGGCATCAGGACCCCATGAACGTGTTCGGGTCCAAGTGCATCTGCGGCGAGCGCTGCCACGATGGACGAGTCGACGCCTCCCGACAGGCCAATGACAACGTCGCTGAATCCGTTCTTGCCCACGTAATCACGCACGCCGAGGCACAGCGCCTCCCAGATCTCTTCAAGGTCCTCAAGGGGCGCTGCGACCGTGGCTCGTTGAGCTGGCACGGGCTTCAGCGTTGGGGTCGCTCGGAGTTCCACCACCGCACCGGTCGCCTCGGTGGTCTTCACCGGGATATCTACAACCTCGCAGAGTTCGACGAACCGAGGAAGCGAGGAAATAAGTTCGCCAGTGCAGTCCATCACCATTGAGCCGCCGTCAAAGACAAGTTCGTCCTGGCCACCCACCATGTTGACGTACACGACGGGCACGCCAACTTCGTTGACTCGCCGCAACAGCATCTGCTCTCGCACCGCTTGCTTTCCGATGTGAAACGGCGAGGCATTGATGTTGAGGACGACTGCAGCGCCAGACCGTGCCAGCGCCTCAACGGGTCCGCTATCAACCCATACGTCCTCGCAGACAGACAGACCAACGTTGACCCCACCTACCCGCAACAGCGGTTGATCAGGCAACCCCGCATCGAAGTAGCGCTTCTCATCGAAGACCCCGTAGTTCGGCAACGCTTGTTTGCGATACGTGAGAACGATCTCCCCGCCGTGGAGCACCGCAGCGGCGTTCCAGGGGCCATCGAGGGAATCGTGTGGATCGGCTCCGCGATGACGAATCCCTTCCACGCAGCCAACTACAGACGCGCAATTCCCCACGGTCCGAGCAGCGAGGTCACGAAGTGCATCGTGGCCATCCTCAACAAATCCAGGCCGCAGCAGCAGGTCCTCGGGCGGGTACCCGGTGATGGCGAGTTCAGGGAATACCACCAAATCCGCGCCGGCAGCTTCTGCCTCCTGCCACGCGGCGACCATCGCCGCAACGTTGCCGGACAGATCACCGACACACAGGTTGAGCTGCGCGAGCGCAACGCGCAGTACCTCGGTCGAATCGTTGGCGGTCATAGGAGTCCGGTTTCAATGAGGCTGCGACACATCGTGGCGAGCGTACTTACCTGAGCGATCACGCGAAACGAGGAGCCCATAAGGCTCCCCGTTCCACACTTCATGAGTGAGCAGAACTCACTCGTTGAGCGATTGCGCTCAGATGGCCTCGCACACCGTGTTGGTGATGAGACGTGTAACCACATAGGGGTCAACGTTGGCGTTGGGGCGACGATCTTCGATGTAGCCCTTCTGGTCTTGAGCGACCTGCCATGGAATACGGATCGAAGCGCCACGATCTGAAACGCCGTAACGGAACTGCGAGAAGTGCGCAGTCTCGTGCTGACCAGTCAGACGATCCTCGTAGCCGTGGCCGTAGCCAGCAAGATGCTCTTCGACCTTGCCCGGTCCACCGATTGCCTCGCATGCGGCGATGATCGGTGGGTAGCTCTCACGCATCTCTTTGGTGGAGAAGTTCGTGTGGCAGCCAGCGCCGTTCCAGTCGCCCTTGATGGGCTTGGCGGAGATAGATGCGTTGACACCGAAGTCCTCGGCCACACGGTAGAGGAGGTAGCGAGCAATCCAGAGGTGGTCAGACACCTCGACTGGACCAAGCGGTCCAACCTGGAACTCCCACTGACCGAGCATGACCTCGGCGTTGGTGCCGCAAATGCCGATGCCGGCTTCGAGGCAGGCATCAGTGTGAGCCTCAACAATCTCACGACCAGCAATTTCCACAGCGCCGACGCCGCAGTAGTACGGGCCCTGAGGAGCGGGGTAGTAGTAGCCCTCAGTAGGCCAGCCCAGCGGACGACCTTCCTGGAAGAACGTGTACTCCTGCTCCAAACCAAACAGCGACTCGTGCTCGGCATACTTATCGGCCACAGCAACACACGCAGCGCGAGTGTTGGAGGGATGCGGCTCCATGGTTTCAGGGAGCAACACCTCACACAGCACGAGGATGTCGCCAGGTCCGCGCATGGGGTCCGGACATGTGAACACTGGGTTCAACACGCAGTCGGAGTTATCACCCGGTGCCTGATTGGTTGATGAACCATCGAAGCCCCAAATGCCGGGCTCCTTGCCATCTTCAATGATCTTTGTCTTGGACCGCATCATTGGTACGGGGTCCGTACCATCGATCCAGATGTATTCAGCCCGATACGCCACTGAGGCCACCCTTCAAATGTGTCGTCAAGCCGCCATCTGGCGACTCGGTCATTAGAATTCCACGTTCTGAACCCTTCGCACCATATGGCGGGGGAACAAAACGCAGCGACACCTTGTCCCGCTCACTTTTCGCGGTCGTTGCCCATTTGTGAACTGCGTGTGAACTGGCATTGATGTACGTATCGGTAGGGGGTGCCAACCTGCTACCAAAGTGAGGCTGATCGCAGCGCGGTGTCGTCCGCCTGCACCACTAGTTCTCACATGGCCTCACAAGGGCCCGAGTGTCAGGATGCATCAATGGATCAGGACCACCAGCAGGATTATGTGCTGCGCACCATTGAAGAACGCAGGGTGCGACTTGTGCGCCTGTGGTTCACCGATGTGCTCGGTCAACTCAAGTCAGTTGCCATTTCTCCCGTCGAGTTGGAGTCTGCTTTCGACGAGGGCGTGCAGTTCGACGGATCAGCTATTGATGGATTCAGTCGAGTCCAAGAAAGCGACGTGCTTGCTTTCCCAGATCCGAACTCGTTCCAACTCATGCCCGGTGTGGACGACGGTGACGAACTCACGGCTCGCATCTTTTGCGATATCACCAATCTTGATCGCACTCCCTTCGAAGGCGACCCCCGCCAGGTACTGAAGCGCAACCTCGCTGCAGCTAACGATGCCGGGTTTGGGTTCATGTGCGCGCCGGAGGTGGAGTTTTTCTACCTTGCGTCCGACGACGCTGGCGGACCGCCCATCCCGCTCGACAATGCGAGCTACTTCGACCTCACAACATTCGATGAGAACTCGAGTATTCGTCGCCGCACTATTCAGCGGCTCGAAGCAACTGGCATTCCAGTTGAGTACTCATTCCACGAAGATGCGCCTTCTCAACATGAGATTGACCTTCGATTCGCTGACGGGCTCACCATGGCCGACAGCGTTATGGCGTTGCGCATGATTGTCCGGGAAGTGGCAATGGCATCGGGTGTCCATGCCACCTTCATGCCCAAGCCAATGGAAGGTGTCCAAGGCTCAGGCATGCACACCCACCTGTCGCTCTGGGATGGCGACTCCAACGCCTTCTATGACCCCGAAGACCCCGTAGGGCTGTCGGTGACGGCGCGTGGATTCATCGCCGGGTTGCTCGTCCATGCTCGCGAGATCACCGCGGTAACGAACCAGTTGGTGAACTCGTACAAGCGACTCGTAGTGGGCTTTGAGGCCCCAGTTCATGTGTCGTGGGCCCGCAACAACCGGTCGGCTCTTGTTCGAGTTCCTGTGCCGAAGAAGGGCAAGGAAGACCAAGGCACTCGACTTGAGTATCGGGCGCTTGACCCTGCGTGCAATCCCTACCTTGCGTACTCGGTGATTTTGGCTGCCGGGCTTCGAGGAATCCGCGAGGGCTACGAGCTCACTCCTGAGACCTCAGCCAATCTCTTTGAGACAGGAACCCCGTCAAATTCGTCTGATCTTCTGCCCACCAATTTGTCGGGTGCGCTCGAGGAAATGGAGCGCTCCGAACTGGTTCGCGACTGCCTGGGTGAGCACATTTTCGAGTGGTTCCTCCGCAACAAGAAAGTTGAGTGGGACGCCTACCGGTCGCATGTGAGTTCCTTTGAACTTCAGCGCTACCTGAGGACCTGGTAACCCCGGATGCACCCGCTGCTCCTTTGGCCTAACCCACCCGTGCCCGAAGTAGTTCGGGTACTTGATCTCGCTGGTCTTCCATGGAAGGCGGCCGCTGACGAGGCTGCTGCTCGTGATGGATCGTGGTCGGGTGCCATCGTCGTGGCCGATGATGAGGCCGACGGGGCATTCGCAATGGCGCGAATTTTGCGCTGCAGCGACTTAGCAATAGCACCGCTCCTGCTGGTGCTGCGTGGAATCCACGTGGGTGACCTTGACGGTCGCCACGAGGTATTTGATGACTTCTGCGTGGCCCCGTTTCACCCCACTGAGTTAGAGGCACGAATACGGCATCTGCTCGCTCGGGAGCCGGGTGTGGAAATTGGTCCGGAGATGGTCCACTACGAAGGGCTCATGCTCAACGTGGAGACCTATCAGGCCTCCATAGAAGGCCGCCCGCTGGACCTGACCTACATGGAGTACGAACTGCTCAAGTTCCTCTCCACCAATCCCGGTCGGGTGTACACCCGTGAGGTTCTTCTTTCGCAGGTGTGGGGCTACGAGTATTACGGCGGAGCTCGCACGGTAGACGTCCACGTCAGGCGGCTTCGGGCGAAACTAGGTGAAGAACACGCAGGTCTGATTCAGACCGTGCGATCGGTGGGTTACAAATTCGGTGAGTCCCGCTGGGGCATGTGAGCGGGGCGTCTGGCGACTCGCGCCTGCCCAACTGATTTGGCTACCAACCGATCGGGCGACCAACCGATCTGACTATCAACCGATCGGGCTACCGACCGTGATCTGGAAGCGTGAATCAGATGTTCAGGTCAATGAGTTCTGAGTCCTCGTTGAGATACTCGCCCTCTTTGCGCAGCGAGTGACCCAAGATGACTGAGAACACGCCACCGGTGATGATGAATCCCACCGGCAATACCACCAGCAGGGCGACGATGATGATGATCGCTCCAAACATCTCCTGAGTCTGCCCCATGAGCAGCGCTCGGGCCAGCCTCGCGGTAGCAATTGCCCACAACGCAACTCACCGTGTTGGCAGAGTTGGAGCTGTCAGTCGCTAACTGGGTCGTACGCGATCGCTTCGATTTCGATCAGGGCGCCGAAAGGAAGCGCTGCGACCTGAATTGCTGAGCGAGCCGGGTATGGGTCGGAGAAGAACTCGCGGTAGTGCTCGTTGAGCTCGGTGTAGTCATCCATGTCGGTCAGAAAAACTGTTGCCTTCACTACCTGATCGCGACGGAGATGATGTTCCGTCAAGAGTGCATCGAGGTTGGAAAAGATCTGGGTGAGCTGGGCAGCAAGTCCGCTCGCCATGCCATCGGGACCGATTCCGATTTGCCCGGAGATAAAGCACATATCGCCTGCTCGAACGACGGGTCGGTACACGGGGGTCATTGCGCTCACTGTGAGTCTCCTGCCGATGATGCCGAACCATCTGGAACGGGCCGGAGCAGCGTACCGGTCGGCCATGCTGGTGTTTGGCCCTGAGCCAACCACACCGCTGCCGCAGTTGCGGCAAACACCGCGTCAGATCCCCGTACGGCCGGACCGTCGCCAGTGAATTCAACTTTGATGTGGGGCATGTCCGACGCTCGCAGCACCCCAAAGGACCGAATCGTCAGATCAGCAACATTGCCGTCCGGCTCCACCGTCAGTGACTCAGAGGTGACCCAACTCAGGGCCATGTGCACTGCACCGATGCAATACGAACGCAGCACAATTTCATCGAGCGGTTGACCAGCATCAACGAGCACCGAAATGCCCTCATCAGTCAGGGTCACTGTTGCGCTACCGCCGCTGGGGTCGGTTACCGCGACCGAGTCTCCGCTCACCGCAACCCACGGTGACACACAGCGAGCAGCCGCCAACACCGCAACGAGTTCGGCCCAGCCCGCCGCCCGAAGACCAGCCGAGGTCGGTGGTCCGGGGGTTTCGAGTTCTTCGATTTCCACCAGCGGCGCTACCGAGTGAATCAGCGCACCGATTCCTTCGGTCGCAACCACTCGAACCACCCCGGTGCCATCAGAGCGAAGCCCCACCGCAAGTGGTGGTCGTTTGGGGCCGAGGCGCGTCGCATCCTCCCGAGACCAGAACACCACAACAGGTTGACCATGTTCGTCTGCGAGTCGCTGGGCAACAGCCGGTAGCGGCGACTGAACCTTTGCCCCGAAGGCACCGCCGTTAGCCAGCGGTGAGGCAGGCTGCCCGCCGGGGGCGCACCATGCAGCGTCGGTTTCCACGTAGGCAGGTTCCACCCATGAGGTTGCCAACGACGCAGCCCACTCGCCCTCTGGAACTTCAAGGGGTGGGAGAGCGGTCACCGTGGTGCGCCGACCCTGGACCTTGCTCGCTTCGGCTCGCGCCTGCTGAAGGGTGGGCGCAACGATCCAACCACCCGCACTGTCTGGCACGGCAATCAACGCATCATCAGGAGCAGTGTCGGCAGCGAATCCAGCTGCCCCCAACGCAACCGCCGTTCCTACTCGTTGCTCGACGCCACCTTCGATTCCTGCTCGCTCGGCCGCCGCTATGAGATCTCGGCCTGCGTCGGTCAGCTGGTTAGCATCAGATCGATACAGGTCCCAGGCCTCATGCACTGTTTGCCATCCCGTGCATCGACACAGATGCGCAGCAAGTGCCCTATCGAGATCTTCGCTACCTGCATCTGGTCGCCGCTCATTGAGCGAGGCGCATCTCATGACGATGCCTGGGGTGCACACTCCACATTGGCTTGCGCCACATGCCGTGAATGCTTCAGCCCAGCGTTGGCGGTCTGCGTCCTCGAGGCCGTCAAGGGTGGTAATCGATCGGCCAGCTACCCGACGAGTTGGTGTCACACAGGCAACCCGCGCTTGTCCGTCGACCATGACCGTGCAGCAGCCGCATTGCCCTTGAGGCGCACAGCCATCCTTGGCAGATCGCACGCCGAGATGCGTTCTCAGTGTCTCGAGCAGCGTGCTGCCGTCGTCTGGTACCTGTACGAGACGACCATCCACCGTGAGTTCGATCTCGCTGTCCACATACACTCCGATGTTCCCGCTGGCCTGAGTAGTTACTCGGCTCAGTTAGCAACCGGCATCTTGACCGGCGGTGCGGACGGTAGCGTCGGCGACGATGTCCCGACACCATGGGCCTGCTCAGCGGCCGAATGAACTCGAAGTTGTGAACCGCCGAGCCATGCTGCGAAACGGCTTGGGGCTCGCTGCGCTCGGAGTCACTGGGTTCGGTCTGGCTGCCTGCTCGAACGACTCAGACCCAATTTCTGTTGCCGCTCCCACTACGTTGACGCTCTCTCCGCTGTTTCCTCTCGATGTGCCGCACATCGTGGCGGGCCGTCCGACTCGGCTTCCATTTGCCGTGACCAACTCAGCCGGCAAGATCATCAGGCCAACCGAGGGCTCAATCTCTTTCTCGGTCGCCATCGATAAGGAGGAGTTCGGGCCCGCAGTTACGGCGCCAGTTCGCAGCGACGGGGTGCCATATCCCTACCTTCCGCCAACACTCATTTTCCCCGAGCCTGGTCAATATGACGTAGTTGCAGAGGTCAATGGCAACCAACTTCGGGCAGCCGTGCAGGTCTACCAACGCAGTGAGGTCGGCCCCCCACAGGTGGGTGACCAGTTGCCACCCGTGGACACTCCCACTGACCTCCGAACCCAACAGGTCGATCCGATTTGCAGCCGAGTCCCGGCCTGCGGACTACATACCAAGAGCCTCTCGGCGGTGGTTGGCCGAGGTATTCCGGTGGCGGTGTTGTTGTCCTCGCCGGTGTACTGCGAGAACACCACATGCGGCCCGGTTCTCGATCTCGTAGTTGAACAAGTCAAGAAGTTCCCGAACATCGCGTTCTTTCATTCTGAGGTGTATCGAAACCCCAAGGATGTGCGAGTTCTGAGCGATGCAATTCCGGCTCCGCTCACCGATGCCTACGACATGCGCTTTGCGCCGTCCCTGTTCATTGCGAACGGCGCAGGCGTTCTGGTTTCGCGCGCCGACGTGGTCGTCGACCGCAATGAGCTGAGCGAACTGCTGAACCAAGTCGGTTAGCGGATCCTGCTCGCCGGCGGCTCCCAACACCATGAGCGGGACCTTCCAGATGGCGGGACCTTCCAGATGGCCGGACCTTCCAGATGGCAGGAGCTACCAGCAGTGATGCCCGTCGTCGGGGTCCAAGGGCGGCAACACCCCGAACTGATCCCGAACCTCGGCGAGCGAGAGCGGCGCCAGATCAAAGTGATCAACCAGAGAAAAATCAGCGATGCAGCTAGCGCCTCTGGCCATCTCTTGACCCAATAGTTCAGCTGCCCCCGGCAAGCCGAGCACTCCGCACTCGGCTTGAGCAGATGGAGATCGCTCGAGCCCTGCCTCATGAACAACGAGCGATGCCAGCAGCGCCGAACAGTTCACGGGGTTGTCATCCATTGCCATTTGAAACGCGCTGAGCGCCACTTCTCCTGGACCTGTGGGTTCGATTCCGGCAATCACATGTGTCATGTCATGAGCGGCAAAGAAATGATTCATTGACGAGGCTTCGGTGCCCGGCACAGCAATTCCGTTGCGGCGATAGAACGCCAAGAACGAGGCCCCTAACGAATCTGCTGGCATCTCAGCGAAGGCTTGGTAGCGAGCGGCCAACTCGGGCTCCGGACGATCATCGAGCACCGGTAACTCTGCGAGGGCGGGCTCTGACCGTTGAGCGAGATTGTCCTGAAGAAAGCGGCGGAAGTCCGCGGCCGCCTGCTCGGCCCCAGTCCGAACTAAGTCACGGAAGATCTCCAAATCAGGGCCGGAGAAGTCAAGAGCTAACGCATAGTCATCTATGAGGTTCACCTGTGCCTCGCTCAGCGGGTGCCGACAAACCTCAAGGGCAACAAGCACCTCGTGGAATCGACGCCGAACGAGGGGGTCAGTTATGGCCGCGGCGGTTGCGGCAGCCGAGAGGGGACCCTTCGCCTGAATCCCCGCAAGATCACGATTCCACAGGTGCCGCGAAATGGAATCCAAAACTGCCAACTGCGACGGTGTTGGTCCGCCGTCGACATCAATCGCACCTATCAGCCCGCGCAGAACCGCTTCGATATCGGCTGAAGGAATCACTAATGCCATCTCATACCTTGAGGCAGAGAGGGCCGTTGAGAACGTTTGCCGTCTGATCAGCTGAACGACGAGCCGCAACCGCAGGTGCGCTCAGCGTTCGGGTTAGTGATGGCAAAGCCTGACTGATCAAGCCCGTCCTTGTAATCCAGGGTGGCACCGGTCAGCATCTGAGCGCTTGACGGATCAACAACTACGCGAATTGCTCCGTACTCGGTGGTGATGTCATCGGCGGCAACATCGGTGTCAAAGAACATCTCATAGGAGAAGCCTGAGCATCCGCCGGGGCGAACCGCAACGCGGAGCGCCAGAGCAGCATCGCCCTCGGCTTCAATGAGTTGGGTGACCTTGCTAGTTGCGCTGTCGGTCAGAGTGATCATGTGTGTTCCTCCAAGTGGGAGCTTCGGTGGTCAGGGTAGTGGGCAATAGGTCGTTGGCAACAGGCAGTAAGCGAATTGGCAGCGACAGACTTAACTCGCTGCGGTAGCTACGAGTTGAGCAGTGCATGGCGTCCTGTGGGACAAATCGGTGAATTCCATCACGGTTGCACCACCAAACTCGCTAACAAAACCTTCCAAAAGCCCATGGTGTAGCGAACACACGAGATCAGGATTAACTGCTGCAAGTTCTGCGAATGGGCAGTGGCTAAACGCCACCGTGGTGCTGTCGTGCGTGTCCACTCGAGTTGGGTCAAAGCCAAGCTCATCGAGCATCGACATTGCTGCGTCGACACATGGGCGAGTGTCGAATGACCTGCGATGCGCAATGCGGCGACCCTCTGCGGTGCCGGTGGCCAGAACTACATCGCTAGCGAGACCCGCCTCGCCCGCAAGGTCGAGCAGCATCCTCGCCAACATCGGGAACACCGGCGGTTCTAAACCGAGCGATGGAGCGTCAGGTGCCAAGGTGTAGAGCTTCTGCGGGCGACCTACTCCCCCTCGTGCATCGGTCTGGGCTTCAAGAAGCCCAACCTCTCGCATGCGTTCAAGATGAGTTCGGACGGTATTCGGGTGAAGCCCTAGCGACTCAGATATCTCTGGAGTAGCGAGCGGTTTTGGTGATCTAGCCAACTCCAAATAAATGGCGTACCGCGTGTTGTCGCCCAACGTCTTCAAGAGATCTAGGCGGTTTCCAATTGCCGGCACGGCGTCAGCGTATCCCTGCATAGGAGAAAACACGGCGGTGACCGGTAAAATCGATTTTGTGACCCCCGATGACCTCAGCGCACCCGGTGAATCCATTGGCAGCGAAGATGTTCCGCTGCCCACGGCCGAACATCTCATGGACCTACTGAGCGGCGTAATCGACCCTGAACTCGGTGCCAACATCGTGGAACTCGGAATGGCACGAGGCGTCAACATCGGCGCTGATGGTCACGTGCGAGTCAACATTGCACTCACTACCGCAGGGTGTCCGCTCCGAGCGCAGATCCAAAAAGACATCCGGGCACGCATTGTTCCGCTGCCCGGAGTGACCCGGATGACCATCGACTGGGGCGAACTTTCCGCCGAAGAAAAAGCCGTCGCCATGGATCGGGCAAGAAAAAAGATTGCCGAGCGGCCCGAGAGCACGACCATCCCGATGAGCACCAAGATCATCATGGTGGCCTCAGGCAAAGGCGGCGTTGGCAAATCTTCGGTCACGGTCAATCTCGCCGCTGCCATTGCCGCTGGCGGACGCACCGTCGGAGTGCTCGATGCCGATATCTGGGGTTTCTCCGTGCCGCGGATGCTCGGGGTCGAAGGTCGTCTCGGTGCCGACACGGCCAACGGAAAGATCCTGCCCCACGAACGACCCTGCGGAGCTGGTCTATTGCGCGTGGTCTCGATGGGTTTCCTAGTCGAGGAGGAGGGTGCCGCGCTGATGTGGCGCGGACTCATGCTCAATCGAGCAGTGCAGCATTTCCTTGAAGATGTGGCGTGGGGCGATCTCGATTATTTGCTCATCGATATGCCGCCGGGAACCGGCGATGTCCAAATGGGACTAGCCCGACTGCTGCCTCGTTCCGAAATGATCGTCGTGACGACGCCGTCCACCACTGCTCAAAAGGTTGCAGTGCGGGTAGTGGACATGGGTCGGAAGAATTACCTCCGCATTGTGGGCGTGGTGGAAAACATGTCGGTCTACGTGGATCCCGAAGGTCGTGAACACGCCATCTTCGGCACCGGCGGCGGACAACGCCTCGCAGCAGAGGCAGGGGTGCCGCTTCTCGCCCGCATACCGATCGAGCCTGCCGTTGCTCACGGTGGCGACAGCGGTTCACCGATCTCATTAGGTGAAGGACCTGCAGCAGAGGCATTCAGAGCACTGGCAAATGAGATAGTGGCCGAACTCATTCCACCAACCGACCTTGCTGGATGTTCAGCGCGATTGCTCGGAGCGGTAGATGCGGCACTTGCCGCTGCCGACAGTTCCAGTGCCAGTGCCAGTGGGGCCGCGGTCGACTAACCGGTGCTCAGTCGACTGGCTGACCGGTGTAGGCGTCATAGAGGCCGCTGGGGTGTTCAGGATCACCAGGGAGCATCAAGCGCATGCCGGCGTCGGACTCGCGAATAAGTGGCAGCACCGGATCAATCTGCGCAAGGCCAGCGGCATGCTGAAGAACATCGTCGGCTGAATCAAAGCGATCAATCGCAATGAGGGTTCGCACCGTCGGGAAGATCATCGTGATCTCTCCACTGTCGTGTTGGCGCAGTGCTTCAGCTGGAGTGAACCAACGGCTTGCCACTACTTCGCTGTCGTCATGCAGCGGTTCCTGGTGCGGTGGCGCAGCTGCAACAAAAAATCGAGTGTCGTACCGACGCGGGGCTCCGAGCGGCGTAATCCAACGCGAGAAATAGTGGATGTTGCCGGCGTCAATCCGGAGACCCTCGTCGTGGCAGACCTCAATCAGTCGACGCTCGCCGGTGTCCACAGCTCTGCGATGCTCGGTAAATCGGTCAGCCACATCGGGCTGCGCAAACGACACAACCTGATTGTCCGAATCGATGGCAAGCAGAACGCCTGCCTCTTCAAAAGATTCACGAACAGCGGCAACCCAAAAGGCCAAACCGCCATTGGCAAGATCTAGACGACGCGACGCTTCGGCATCAGTGAGGTCAGCGCAGAACGCTTCCACCTCTGGCCGACCGTCAGAGCGATCCACTCCCCCGCCCGGAAACACAAAGGCGCCACCCACGAAGTCGGAGCGAATGTTCCGAAGCAACATGCAGACCTCAATGCCTGCGGGCGAATCACGCAACAACATCACCGTGGCGGCGTCGCGCAATGGCACTGACTCAGGATCTTCGTGCCGGAACTCCATCACAGCACCACCGTAGGGCTCAGCAGCCCCACGGTGGTGCTGCCAGGGTCACGAATGGCTCTCGCTAACTAGTCGCCGCTCGTTCTCGTTGAGACCGCCCCAAATACCGTGGGGTTCCTTGATGGTCATTGCGTAATTGAGGCAATCAGACTGCACATTGCAGCCTGAGCAAATTGCCTTTGCTCGCCGCTCACGTTCGAGGCGTTCAACCTTCCGCTCGAATTGCGGAGGTGGAAAAAACACCGAGGCCTGCGGACCTCGGCAAGATGCCTCAAGTTGCCAAGCGTCTGGGGATTGTCGTGCACTCATCCGTATCTCCCTTTGGTTGAGTGGTCTGAAGGTAACTGAACCTCAACGTTTACACAAGAGATTATTCAGAAATTATTTAGATGGGTGCTACAGGGGCTCAACGCGTAGCTAAAAGTCGGCTGAGCGGCGGCCTAGATTTCCCTACTCCTCCGGGTCAGCGACCTTCTTCTTGTCACGCATTTCTCGGTAGTCCATTGCGGCTCCTTCGAGCGGCTCGACTTCCAACACCAGGCCATCAATTGCCGCCACCCTGACCACATCGCCTGTCTCCATTGGAGTTGCACGATTGGTCCTCGCTCGCCAAAGAGCGCCGCGTAGGCGAACGGTTCCCTCTGGGTCGATGGCGCTCATCGCCTCGCCCTCCTCGCCCAGCATCCATTCTCGTCCCACTGTGGGGGTGGCAAAGCGAGTTCGGACCATTGCCGGCATACCCGAGAACATCGACACTCCAATACCCAACAGCCCTGCGCCGAGAGCGATCCACGAGGGTCGATAATCCGTGAACAGCGCCACCGAACCCACCGTGAATCCCAGCATCGAGATGATGGTCCACAAACGGGGAACCCCGGTTTGTACATCGATGGCAAAGCCCACAATTGACAGCACCATCAGCACCAAGGCCCACGTTCGGTGGGGCAGTTCTGCAGTGCCGTAGCCACCGAGCACCAGCGCCAATGCGCCGATCACGCCCGCCACTCCAACACCAGCCGTGAAGAACTCAAAAAGCAGCAGGCCGAGCGCAACCGCCAACAACAAATAGGCGACTGACGGGCTCGCCACGGTGTGGAACAACTGCGTCAGCAGCGGCAGCTTGGAAAATCGCACTGTGGAGGTTGGTACTTGGCGACGCTCGTCACCTTGGGTCACGACCTTTTTTCCCACGCCGTCAAGGGCCACGATGTGATCGCCGATCGTGGGAGCAAACCGGCCGACGAGACCAGCCGCTACGGCAGCCCGACCCGACACCATGTTGTCTCGGCCGACAGCCGACTTTCCGGTGAACAGGCGGCCAGCAAGTTCTTGAGAGATGACTTGCTCCCCAGCGTTACCAATATCGGATCCCGGTGAGATGCTCGATGAGTCGGCGATCTGAACTAGTTGCGCGGCCGCTCCGCGGGCAGTGCCACCCGAGGGTCCAATCCAAACCGACACGGGCACCTTGGAGTTATGAATCGCTTCAGCGACTTGGTTCACCTCTGCAGTGCCAACCGCAGCGCCCGCGCTGTCGAACTGCAGCACCACCGCCACCGCACCGGGCGTTCGGTTGGAAAGGTCAATCTGCGACTCAATGAAATCCGCCTCGACCTGATCAATCAGCCCGCCAACAGCAACGACATCAACGCAGCCATTTTTGGTGCAATCCGTTGCCGCACCAGCCGTCGACGACGACGCGAGAAGCACCACAAGACCGAGCGCGGCAGCAATCACCGCGGCTCTGCGTCGAATGCGAGTTCTGTGAGTTTGAGGAACCGAACCAATGGATCGGAACTGAATGGCTAGTCTGCGCACCGCAACCGCCTCTGAAGGGACAAAGTGGATCCTGCGCAGTTTCTCACTGCATCAGGCGTGCTCATCGTCGCCGGGAAAGGTGGCGTCGGCAAAACCGCCGTTACCGCCGCCCTTGCTGTCGCGGCTTCATCGATTGGCGTCCGCACTCTGGTCGTCGAGGTTGAGGGCAAAGGTGCGATGGCCGCGATGTTCGACGCCGACCCCCTCGGTTACCGCGATGCAGAGCTCATTCGGGCAGCCACCGAGCACGCCGATGGGATCCATGGTGGGGTCACTGCTCGCACCATCACACCTGACGACGCGCTGCTTGATTACCTAGCCGATCACGGCCTGCAACGGGTCTCCAATCGCCTCGTTACCAGCGGCGCCCTTGACCTAGTCGCTACTGCGGTGCCTGGAATCCGCGACATCTTGGTGTTGGGAAAGATCAAACAACTCGAACGATCCGGCGACTGGGATCTGATCATCTTGGATGCGCCCGCTGCGGGGCATGCCATTACGTTCCTTCGCTCCGCGAGAGGTCTCGCCGACGCCGTAAAAGTCGGTCCTATTCATACTCAGGCAACCGACGTGCTGGAACTCCTCTGCGATCCGCAACGATGCCGAGTTGCGCTGGTCACGTTGCCAGAAGAAACCCCTGTCAACGAAGTAATTGAGACTGCATACAGCCTTGAGGACGAGGTCGGAGTGGCGCTGGGACCTGTTCTTGTCAACGGCGTATTCCCCATTCTCGACGGGGTAGCAATCGACCCCGAGGCAGCGGCCGCCAGCGCAGGTGTCTCGCTGCTTGAGGGTGAAGCTGAGTTGCTCCGAGCCGCCGCTGAGTTCCGTGTCAGCCGCACAGCGCTGCAGTTGGAGCAACTCAACCGAATGGCCAATGACCTCCCGTTGCCGCAGGTGCTGCTTCCGTATCTCTTCACGTCCGACCTCGGCCGCCCCGAACTTGAGGGACTCGCAGCAGCGGTGCTCGAGGGGATTCGGTCACTTCCCGGACCAAGAGGAACCCCATGATCGATCTCTCACGGGTTGTTGGCCAGAGCCACGTGGTGGTGTGCTGCGGTTCAGGCGGTGTCGGCAAGACCACCACCGCGGCGCTCATCGCCATGGAGGGCGCTCGGGAAGGACGCAAGGCAGTGGTGGTGACCATCGATCCCGCCAGGCGACTCGCCGACGCGCTCGGCCTCGAGGGCCTCACCAACGAGCCATCCAAAATCGAAGGCGACTGGAGCGGCGAGTTGTGGGCACTCATGCTCGATACAAAGGCCACTTTTGATGGCCTTGTTCGGAGGTACTCCCAAGACCCCGAACAGGCCGAACGCATCTTGACCAACACGTTCTACAAAAACATTTCCGGGTCGCTGTCGGGCACACAGGAATACATGGCAACGGAAAAACTCTACGAACTTGCTGTGGAGGGAGATTACGACCTCGTGGTGGTTGATACGCCCCCTACCCGAAACGCCCTCGATTTTCTCGAGGCACCGAAGCGGCTGTCGCATTTCTTGGACCACCGTCTGTATCGAGTGCTGATGCTGCCCACTCGCGGCATCGTCAAAGCCGTCAACGTTGCGGCGCAGACTTTGGTTCGTTCGCTGGCAAAGGTGGTCGGGGCCGATGTAATCAGCGATGCGATTGCGTTTTTCGGTGCGTTCGAAGGCATGGAACAAGGATTCAAGGAACGAGCTGAGCGGGTTGATGAGTTGCTCGTCGCTGACGACACCGCTTTTGTGCTCGTGGCCTCACCGAAGTCCGACACCGTTATTGAAGCGGGCTACTTCGCCGACAAGCTCAAGGAGCACGGGATCACTGTTCGCGGGCTGATCGTGAATCGCATGCAACCCTCGTTCCCATCACCCGAAGGTGCTGCTGTTGCTTCAACACCAGAAGCCACCCGCCTGCGAGCCGCAACGCTGAACAACAGCATCAATTCCAGCGCCCTCGCCGATCACTACACCTGCTTGGCTGATGCTCGAGCGCTGGCGCGTGGGGAAGAATCACACCTCACCGGCCTGACCGAACGTGTCGCCCCTGCACCGGTGGTTCGGGTCAGCCTTCAGCCCTTTGAGGTCACCGACCTCGGTGCATTGAGCGGTCTCGGCGATGTGGTCTTCGGCCGCAACGCCGGAGCGCGGTAGGGTCCGCGGATGACCGCTCGCACCGTCCTTGTGGCTACCGACGACAACGACGTCTTTGATGAGGTTGATGCCGCGCTTGGTGATCAGCAAACAGCTGTTACCCGAGTTCGCGCCGGCCGAGATGTCGTCAAGGCCGTGAAAGAACTCAATCCTGCGCTGGTCATTCTCGACCTTCAGATCGGCAATATGGGAGGCATCGCTACCTGTTTGGCGCTGCGCAACGAGGAAAGCGGCGGGCGTCTTGACCCGCAGCAGATTCTCCTGCTCCTTGATCGCGACGCAGATGAATACCTCGCTCGACAAGCCGCTCCCAACGGATGGCTCATGAAGCCGCTTGATGCCCTCAGCCTGCGCCGAACAGTGGCGTCTTTACCGTCCGGCGGTGCCTGAGGTTACGATGCTCCCCGCTACGGGTTGTGGCGCAGCTTGGTAGCGCGCCTCGTTCGGGACGAGGAGGCCGGGAGTTCAAATCTCCCCAACCCGACCAAAATGTTCAGGCACATTGTTCATCAACAATGTTCAGAGATAATGCGATGTCAGTCGCATTCCATTAATCCCAGTACGACACCCGGCTACAGCCGGGTGTCCTGCGTTTTGGAAATCGTTTTGTAAAGGGTCGCCCTTCACCGGACCGATACATCATCTGTGACAGCGACGACCCCCACCACTACAGAGCGCCCCCGCCCTTCACGGCGCTCAGGTCGTGGGCGTCGAATCATGGTGCTTTTGGGCACCCTCGCGGTGATGAGCGTGTTCTCCGGAGTACTC
>Ga0164295_10001866_pt1 | contig 17504 bp, 14 predicted proteins | sample GEODES006metaG_FD_111798 | JGI IMG/M metagenome (GOLD analysis project Ga0164295, IMG submission 111798) | Oligotrophic lake water microbial communities from Sparkling Lake, Wisconsin, USA - GEODES006 metaG | ecosystem: Environmental > Aquatic > Freshwater > Lake | place: USA: Sparkling Lake... | reverse complement strand
CGAAGCCAACGAGCGCGCCGGTCAGCTCCACGGCCGCCTGTGCACCACTTGCTGCCTCCGCCTCCGCCTCCGCCAGCAGCAGCGGCAGCGGTAGCGGCGGCGGCGGCGGTACGCGGCACGCGGCGGTCACCATGGAGGCAGTCTTGTCGTCGTACCAGGCGAAGCTGCAGGCAATGAGCGTCAAGGAGCTCAAGGCAGAGGGCACGAAGCGTAACGTCGACCTGAGCGGCTGCCTCGAGAAGAGCGATCTGGTCGTGCACCTCAGCGCCGCGTATGCCACGGCCAAAGCCGATAAGCTCGCAGCGTATGCCGCAGCCAAGGCTGAGAAGCGAGCTCGCGAGGCGAAGGCGGCGGAGGCGAAGGCGAAGGCGGCGGAGGCGAAGGCGGCGGAAGTGGCGCGAGAGGGGGGCAGCGCAAGCGGAGGCTCGTCCAAATTAGGGTCGTCCATGGCCGCCGCCTCCTCGTCCGGGGCCGCCTCCTCGTCGTCGCCCCTCACCCAGCCGGCGATGCCCAAGACGGCGAGTCGCGGGGGCAGCGCTCTGTGTAAGCGTTCCCACGCCGCGTCGACCTCCACCGACGGCGACGGCAGCTGGAGCAGCGGCGGGGCGGCGGCGGGCGCTCGCGGAGCCGCGGACGGCGCCGGCGCATCGTCATCGTCGTCCAAGCGCCCCACGCCCCCGCCGCCGTCATCCGCCACCTCCGCCTCGGCGTCGTCGTCGTCGCGCAAGGCGGATGCTTGGCTCGGAGTGGCAGAGAAGAGCTCTGGTGATGAGGATGAAGACGATGAGGACGAAGAGGACGAGGCGGCTGCGGCGGCATCTGCCTTGCGACGGCGGACGTGGGCCGCCGCAGATGCCGTGGGCGGCGGGCGCGCGGCACGCGCCAGCAAGGTGAGTGGCAGCACGCGTGGCGTCAGCGCCCGAGGCGGCGCCGGCGTCGACGTCGGCGGCGCGGACATGTGGCGCGACAAGCGCGGCAACATCGTCGCCCCGCCCGCTGGGCTCGCGGGTGGATCCGAAGACGACCCAATGGCCATCGACGAGGGCGACGAGGACACGGCGGCGGCGGCGGCAGCCGAGGCGCGTCGGCGTGCGCAGCAGGAGGCCGCCGAGCGAGCAGCCGAGGAGGCAGCTGATGACAGCGTGACTGAGGAGGAGGACGACAAGGACGAGGCGGAGAGCGCGCGGCAGCCGGCGCCGCTGCTGTGGCCGCCCGGGCTGACTCGATGCCCCTTTGATGTGCGCTGCCCGCTGCGACCGCACGGCTGCCTGCGCGGCAACCCCACACATCTACTCAAGGAGTCACACACCGTCGAGCACGTTCGGCGCCAAGCGCGCAAGGTGGACTGGGCCCATCCTTTTGGACCGCTCTACCGGCTCGTCAGGGATGCCGGCCTGCCGCACGCGCACTGCACCACGAAGGACGCATGCCTGCGGGCGCTCGATACGGCGCTTGACGCCTTTGAGGTGGCGGGCGCTCGACACGGCGTGCCGTCGGCAACCGCGGGGGACTACGCAGCGATGGCGCCAGAGCCGGTCGACTGACGCGAGGCTCCGCGGGGGCCCGCCAGCCGCGTTCCCAAGAGAGCAGCGGTGCTGACGGCTCTCACGATGTTGAGAGGTTAACGTGGGGCCGCCCGTGGGGCGCGTCGGCCGTCGGGGTTAGAGCGCCGTTAACGGCGCGTTACGTCTTGTCTCGCATTTGTGCATGCATTTGTGCTGTGTAGGTCTACGGTCTCCCCGGTCGCTCTAGTTCCGTTCCGGAGGCCGTCCGCATCGGTCCCATCTGGAGCATGCCGCTGCGCTAAGGTTGAAGGTAAATACATAAATCGCGGTGACACTAAGACGCTGGGCCGCTCTCAAATATGCTAACCATGATGCTAACGTATCGCCGTGCGGTGGTGTGAGAACCAGAGAACGGGAATCCGGTGTGCTGTTAGTGTGCTGCACGCCCGTTGAACTGTGCACATGTACGTATTTCGGCGGCATGTACTCACCGCAGCGCTCACCACAGCTGCTGGCGCGGCGTCGAGCCGACGACGTAGGTTTTGGGGTTCTGGGCGCTCCTGAGCTTGAGGGCGGGCGACATGCGCTCTTCGCCTTCAAGCTCTTTAGCCTGAACAACGGCGGCGGCGATCTCATGCGGCGTCCACCGCCGCGTCTCGCCGTCCCCCCCAAAGTACTCGCGCGCATCCGGCATCTTCCGCCGCAGACATTCCTTGGCGCGCGCCTCCATGAACGCAAGCTGCTTCGGGCGCGGGTCGAGCATGGGAAAGCACTGGAAGAGAGTGTGCGAGGGCGGCGCCTCGAGCATCATTTTTTGCGCCAAATCGTAGTACGCGTTCGCCGCCTCGAAGTGGCCGAGGTGGTGGCAGCACGTCGCGAGGTTGTGCATGATGCATGCGTGCGTGTCCGCGTCGATGACGCGCACACCACCTGAGACGCGGCTGGCGGCATCGATGTACGCGAGAGCGTCGATCATCTCCTCGAGAGCGTGCATCCACCATTGCGCCTTGCCGTAGATGAGGCCATGCGCGAGGCTCTTTTCGAGGGCCTCCTCATTCTTGCCCACGAAGTAGTTGATGCGCGAGACGATGGTGCTCCGCAAGGTCTCCTCAGTGAAGACTATCGGGCTCTCCTGGATGAGCAACGGCGCCGACGGTGGCTTTATTACGATGTTGAGTTTCGGGGGCGAAGGACGGTCCATGGAGCCGCAGCTGAGTGCAGGTACACCGTCTGCCTGGTCAGCAACACCCCGATTCCGGTGCCGGGTGGAGGGCTCGCTGCAGGGTGCAGGTGCTCCAAATAAAGTTTTTTGAAAATCGGATATATATTTATCGGAGACTCCGCGTAGGAAGAATGAGTACAGAACGTTATGAGTTACGGTTGAAGGTTGAGGAAACGGTTGAGGCGGTTGCAAGAAGATGCAAGAGCATTTTGCATCTATTCCCCTCGCTTCGCATGCTCCCCTTCGTCATCTCGCTCCTGCCCGCTGTGAACCCAGGCCACGCGCGCAACATCACCGTATACCACGTCAACGAGCACAAGTTCGGCGCCATCCCATTGAATATGAACACAGCCGACGTCATCGGGGATCTCTTCTTTGATCTTCTCGAGGTGTTCATCGCGCCGCTCGCGTGCGCCAACCAGACGGGCCCGCCGAAACCAGGTCCCAACCCGTGTGCGAATCCGGAAGCCGTCGGCGCGGACCTGATGGTCAACAAGCTCACGCTTGAGATCGACGAGCGATACTCTGGCTATGCCGCGTGCAACGTGGGCATCAACGGCTCGGATCCCTTTGGCCATCCGTGCAAGTCGGACACATACTGCTGCTTTTGCCACGTGAACGGCTCGATGAAGGAGGATGCGCCGTGCAACGCGACGCTCGGCTACGAGAACGTGTACGAGCAGTTCGGCCAGTGGATCACGCCCGGAGGTTGCAAGCCAAGCCCGTTTCAGCCGCATCCGAGACCGTCCGATTGCTACGCGGCCGCTGCGTTCACCAAGCTCAACGAGGTAAATCACGGCTCGTGGTACTCATCGCTCGACCTGGGCTACTGCGGCTCGCCTGGCTCGGCATGCACGTGGCGCGTCGTCTCCGTCGACAAGATTGTCCAGCGCTCATGCCACGCCACCGTCTTTGGCGCCGCCGTTCAGAAGAATGGCGACCCTGGGTGCCTCTTGGGCTGTGGAAGCCAAGCGACGAACGTCTCGTCGCCGTGCTACGTCGACTGCTTCTACAAGGCGGCGCTGGGGCCCGAGTCGGGCACTGTCGGCGGCGCCATCGCTGGCATGAGCCTCGATGAACTCCAAGCGGCGTGGCGACTCCCCTTCTCGCCGGAGAGTGAGGGCGGCTGCCCTGCCCAGCCCGAGTGGTCGCCCTGGTTTGAGCGGCGGCCGGCGGCGCCTGTCGGGGCGACCAACGAACCCGTTGCTCATGATTGATGTCCTCGTATTACGTATACGTCGGCTGACGCGAGGTGTGCCTGCGTGCGTTCAATGACTTTACAGCTGAGCGTTAAGCTGAGCGGCCGTACGGTAGTGTACGGCTTTCGTCCGTTATAATCTAGCCTCAAATAACCGGCAGGGGTTCGGTTCGGTTTGTATTATATTGTAAACGGGTATCCACTTCCAGCTGAAACGTCCGCGACGACCGTGTGTGCTCCGCTGTGCGCTCATTGTGTGCGCTGAAGCCTGAACCGAACCACTCGGCCCCGCCCGGGTCGCGGGTCGGGTGTGCGCGCCTCCGTTAACGCCTCGATGGTGAAGCTCGCGCTCAAGTGCCGGGGGCCAATGGGTCCCGTGGAGTTAGTAACACCTCTCCTCACTCCTTCACGCCAAACAGCGTGCTGTGGGGAAGAAAAGGTGTTTACTCGACACACGACAGCCAATCTTGGTGAAAATCTTGGTACCGCCAATGTGTGGGTAGCTTGGTCAGTTACAAATCTCTCTCTGGTCCCATTCCAATCAAATTGCTCCCAATAAAAGGCGTTCACAGCCAATGGTTATCATCTCGACACCCAAGACACAGGACCGGCGTACAATGCAGATGCAGATCCACTAGCTCGGACTTGACTTGATTTGACTTGACTGACCCTGGACCCTCTTTCGCCTCTCGTTCACACCTCCAGGCAGCGAGGGCCGTGTAGAGTGCATGGACGTCTTCGGCGACGAGGAGGACGAGGAGGATGCACCCGTGCCTCTTTTGCCGCGTGCGAGCGACCATCCCCACTTTGCCTCGTGCCGGACGCTCTGGCCTGTAGATGAGGGACCAGCCGACGACGCCTCCTGTGAGCTCGACCACGCCCTCCGATCGTACGCCGATCGCCATGCTGACAGGGTCGCCAAGGGCCTGCATAAGAGCCGCAGCGAGTATGGCCGCGCGTGTGCGAAATCACTGCTCGCGGCAAACGAGGCATTCATATCGGGCGGCGCAGCCGCCGAGGCCCTCGGCCGCCACGCGCGCGCGGCTGCCGACTTTTGTGCGACGGCGATTGAGGAGCGCAACTGGGACACTCCGGCATGGCAGGAGGCCAACTTGCTCGCGCTGTGCTACCAGCTGGCTGCGCTGCTTGCGGAGGTGGCGTGTGATGCACAGGCTGTGACGCAGCCGTCGGCGCCGGCGGAAGCGCAGTCGCAGGCGGAGGCGGACCGTGGTGCAGAGGCCGGGCCTACAGCGTCTGTACGGATCGGCGCTGCGGCCATCGGTATCTTCAATCTCGCAGTCGCCGCCGCGTGCAACGAGCGGTCGGCGCCGGCGTGGCTGGCGAGCGTGAGCAGCCTGCTCCGGCGCGCGGAGGCGGTCGTCACGCGACTGCGACCGCGCCAGCTGCATCTGGGCGCCGAGACGCAAGAGCTCGCGCCATGGCATGCGTGGCGCATCCCTTCGGCGCTGCCGACGATCAACTTGCCCGAACTCTCGGAGCGGCGGCGGGTGCTCGAGGTGGACGCCTGCTCGCTGTCGTGCGCCTCCTTCTTCTGCGAGCATTTGCAGCGCGGCCGGCCGGTACTCATCCGCGGCCACTTGCAAGCGCAGCAGTGGGGAGCTCTGGACTATTTCAGCGACCTTCGCTCGCTCTACGTGGACGCTGGTGGCCGGCTGGTGCCGGTGAGCTTGGGCTCGCCTCTGGTGGGCTACTCGGGCGTCGAGCACTGGCCGCTCTCCCGCCTCATCGAGGAGCATCTGCTTCCTTCGAATGCGACTCACGATGCACCGAGGCCTGAGGGGCTTCAGCCTGATGAAGAGACGAACTGCCGTGTGGTCTACATGAGCCAGCACCATCTGCTACACCAGCACCCGTCGCTGCAGGCGCTGCTCGCCGTGCCTCCGTACACTCTCGGACGCGAGATGAGCCCGGCTAATCTGTGGATAGGCACGCGCGGCACCGTCACGTCCCTTCACTCGGACCCGTCCGATAATCTCCTCTGCCAGGTAGCCGGCTTCAAGTACTTTCGGCTGTACGCGCTCGATCAGACGCCGCTCTTGCACGCGACCACGCTACGCGCCAAGAACACGAACTCGTTTGGCACGTCGCCTGTGCGGCTCGAGGCGCCTCTCCCACCCGAGCACGCGTCCGTGGCTCAGGCCGAGTACATAGAAGGCCTCCTCGCGCCAGGCGACATGCTCTTCCTTCCCAAGAGTATGTGGCACTATGTGCGTAGCCTCACCACCTCAGTCTCGGTCAACTTTTGGTTCTGACTTCATACGAAAGTGGCCAAATGCGACATACGATACCGCGGCCCACCGGAGATCTCGGAACGCCCCCCGCGGCGAGGGCGACTCCGCGGCAACCGCCCCCCGGGGGCGGGATCGTGCATCGTCGAACGGCCGCGGCCGCCCGGACGGGTGGCTGCGCTGTATGTGGCCAGCTCAGTGCACAGTGGTGTACCGTCTGGTGTGTCTTCTATATGTAGAGAGGCTGACACCTTCAAAGGTCTAAAATGTGGCATATTACCACAGGCCCACAGCCCGCGTCGCGCGCCGGTGCCACGCGCCACGCGCGCACGCGGAGCCACTAGAGCCGGCACTAGCCGCACTACCGACCGACGCACACGCGTCCGCTTGAAGGCATGAAGGCTACGCGCACGACCAAACGGTGGAAGGCACTGCGTGGGTGCGGGTGTCGTTGGTTAATTTTGGCGACCGGCGCACACAACGACATGTCAGCGCTCGGCTCATAAGTCCCGACTGGTTGAGGAGCTCGGCAAAGAAGGTGCTAAGCACCGCGTTGACGCATACCAACCAAGTGCTCCACCGGTGAGCCCTAGCATCAAGCTTCATCCGCACTTCCGCCAGCTACGGCTTTAGGATTGCAAGGAGGTCCTTGAAGTCGCCCGTGCCCGTGAGCTTGGTCACCTCGTCCATGCGATCAAAGAGCTCGAGCACCTTGCTCTCAGAGAGCCCTGTTCTGCCCGTGCCGCGCTCGGCTATCTCACGGGCGGCCCACGGGCTGATCTGCGGAACAATGAACTCGCCCTGGCGCCGATCCTTGCTACGGTTCGCGTGGCCAACGAGGTACATGAGGTCGCGGGCCGCCCAGCTCTTGGGTGGCCGACGGCGGTCCGTCGGCACCTCGTTGCTCACGAGCGTTGGTGCCGACTGCTGCGGTGCGTCGCGGTGGTTAGTCGGAGCATCTCTCAGAGCCGGCGCAGACTTGCTAAAGGACATGAGGCGCATAACAGCACGATCCGCGATATTCTTGGCACGCTGCTCGTGCTGCTGCTGCTGCAGAGTGGCAAGTGACGCCGTGCGAGGCGCGCCGTCTGAATGCAGGCTCGGTGCCCCTCTGGCCACGAACGCCACCCAGCACGGGTGACAGACGGAGATGGTGCGGGCGAGGAAGCCTGCGTCGCGCGAGCGTGCGAGCTGCTCGAACTGATGGAAGCTCATCTGAGGGTGTCGGCTGGCAATGAGAGGCGGGATGCGGCCGACAAAGCTGCCATGCTCACGCAGATGCGAGCCGATGAGCACTCGGTACGACAACTTCGCCGTTTCGCCCACGATATGTGCGCGTCCGCACGCGATGCACCGAGCGCCCTCTTCGACAATGGTCGAAGGATTCACCCACCGAGCGTGAAGCTGCGTGTTGATGAGCGGGGCGGGTCGGACGCGATGATGCAGGTCAAGTGGCGTGTGGCTACCAAGCTTGCCGCTGGCCGTGCCCACGCCTTGCGAACGGTGGGAGCTCGCGCTCGTCGTTCGCAGCGATCCGGCACTCTGGGGCCGCGACAGCAATGTAGGCTTCGAGCTGGTGCGCACCGGCGAGCTCGCGCCCGTCTTCGGTTGCTGCCGCCCGGGAGAGCTCGAAGCACTCTGCGGGCGAGGACGCTGCGGCGTATCCGATGGGCACAGCGCGACGCCTTCAGCGAGGCTTGAGGCTGGCCGCATCGCATCCGACTCTGACGACTCGCCAGGCTCCTGGATGCCCTCGACGACAGGCGGGCGCCTAGCCGTGGGGCCGCCCACCCTCGAAGCATAGCGGAGGCTCGTGCACGTCGACAGCCACAGCTCCCCATCCTCATCGATCTTGAAGGTAAGGCTTAGGCGCTTGATGCAGATACGATGCAGCGACACACTCGCAGTATGCTCGACGATGCTCCGGCAGGTGCGGTGGACCGAGGTGGGGTAACGATCACCGCGGATGGGCTTGCAGAACGCCGAGAATGGCTCGGCTTCGTGCGTCACTGTCCTCGCGTACGTGGACGACCTGGCCTGAGCCTCGGGCCCCACTTCGATGCCATCCCACCGCTCCAAGAGCAGCGCGTGCGGGCTCCAAACTGCCACGAACGTCGAATTACTGGCCCGGTTTGGGGCAACGTAACGTTGCAGCTGACCGTCATTAACAACATCTCGGTGCATGAGAAAGTCTCGTAGCTCTGCCGCGGACAGATGCTCGACGTGGGTTTGCCGCGCACCTTTGCGCTGATCGCCACGATGCTTAGCCGCGTCGACCGGGCATGAATAGGTGTAGAGCGCGACGATGGTGTCATCGGAAGGAGCGGCCCCCTTGGAGCCGCTACGACGGGTGAAGGTCTGGTAGATCTGCTCAGATGTCATCTTATCCCGTGCCTTTCGCCGCAGTTTGCCCGCTCGGTCTGTGAAGTACCACGATTGGGGTTGCCGATACTTGTAGACGATAGTGTCGGGCAGGCGCACGTTGCGACAGCCCTCGCCAGTGACAGGATGCTTTGCATGTAGCCATGTCCAGATCGTGCAAATGCACCCGTCGTGCTCGTCGAGCGGCGGCTGAATCGGGTCATCGTTGTCGTTGTCGTTATCACTCGGCTCCGGTAGCAGCCCGATGCGTGGCGAGCCCAGGTTGACTGGCGGACCTGCGGCATTCGAAAAGAATTTGAACACGCGCCCTCCACCGCCGTACTTCCTCTCGACCTTGGGTGGCAGATCAGGCGGCACGTACGTTGTAAGGTCCTTGAGGGCCGCCCTCTTGAGCTCGTTCAGCTGTGCCGCGGCGATCTTGCTCTCCACCATCTGCCTCTCGTGCTCGAGGCATCGTGCCGCCTTTTCCTCGCGCTCCCTGCGCCAGTCTGCGACATCCCTGATCGCAGAGCGCCGCGCTTCGACTCGACTCATCGCTTGGTGGCGACGGGCCAAGCTCTGTATCTTCAATGCCTTCTCGTGCGCGTCCGGAGGGAAATCTCCCTCGTTCATGTCGGCCACGCACCTCGCCTGCGCTCGTGCCTTGGCTGCATCTGCAGATGCTCGGGCTCGCTTTCTGCGCACCCAACGCTGCGCCACCGTGGCACATCGTATTTGCACATCCTGCCGTGCTGCATACTTGCGCCAAGATGCGTGGTTCTTGGCAGCGTCGAAGATGCCCTTCGCCTCACGACGTGCGATTCTCTGCAAGGACGCTCGCTGGATTTTCTTGGCCATCTTTACCATCTTCTTCCTCAGCTGTGATCGCCGCCAGCAGGACTGTATGACCGGCACCGCAAATCGTTGCCGCATCCTCTCAATCTTGACAAACGCGCGCGCGAGTGCACCACGCCATGTTGCCTGTACAACGACGGCAGCGGCCCACGGGTCCCCGTTCCATCTCCTTCCCGCAAGCTCCTTCTTCATGCAAGCCGCGCGCAGCAGGTTGTCGTGCCATTCTGAGCGCTGCCGAAGAGCAGCAAGCATCACTCGAAGGGGTGGTCGACCGGCGCGCGCCACGGCAAGCGAACCCGATCAGACCCGAAACTTGTCGCGCGGACCGCGGGCATACACGATATCAGCCCAAATCATGGCTCAGGACCTCTCGGGCGCCTCGTGCCGAGCGGGCGTCGTCGCAGATAGAGCTGAGGCGGCGAGCACACATGCGGTCAGCGTTTAAACCCGCTCCGTCGTCAGCTGGAGCCGCTCCGCCACTCATGACGTCTACAGCGACCTCATTTACGTCTATAGCAACATCAAGCACAGAGCTTCGGACTCCGATGGAATCGTTGACTGCTGTGACGGCACTGAACCCAGCCAGCCTTGCACTCAATGAAAAATTCCTTGAGATGCTTGCCGAGGAGGTTTCGCGTGCAGCTGAGGAGGATGCCCTCCTAGGAGGCCCTCCTAGGCCATACTCGCCAGCCGAGGATACTCGCAGTGCAGAGGAGGTTGCACGCTCAGCTGCAGAGGAGGCCATACGCGCGGAGCAAGCAGCCCTGCGAGCTGAGGAGGAGGCCATCCTCGCCGAGGAGGCAGCGCTGCGAGCAGCCGAGGAGGAAGCTGAGGAGGAAGCCTTGCAGGCAGAGGAGGAAGCCTTGCGGGCCGAGGAGGCCGCGGCAGCCTTGCGTGCAGAGGAGGAAGCCTTGCGGGCCGAGGAGGCTGCAGAGAGGGCGGCAGCCGAGAGAGAGGCCGAGCAGGCCGCGCGCAAGGAGGCGCGTGCGTCGGCACTAGCGGCCTATCGGGACAAGAAGCGGCGAGAAAGCGAGGTTGCAGTGAAGGATGGATTTCCTCCTCAGGCGGACCCCGGGCAGACCGCAAGCGATTTGCAGAGACGAGGCGATGAAAATGCCACTGAGACGGCTGATCCGCCATCAAAAGGATCTCCCAGTCCGCAACTTCCGTCGCCTGATGGTTCAACCCTCAACGACTCGTTGCCAACGCCGTCGCCACGATTCAAGGATTCGCCTCTCTCTAACCATAACCCATCCGTGAGCTCAGGTGGGACGTTGCCGTCTCCTGCTCCCGCGTCCCTGCCGTCGGTACTTCGGCTGCAAAATCCTAGCCAACTTGCCGTCCGGCGCCAGCCAGGCTTACCTCAGCCAGAGCCAGAGGCGATGATGCCATCTGGGGAGGAAGGGTTGGACAATCAAGCGAACGTCATCGAGCCAGCGGCACACCAACGAACGCCTTTGCTGCTCGTGCAAGAGTCCATGGGTACTGCAAGCTCAGGGCTTACTGAACTATGCGCTGCGGCAGCCTCTGGGCTCGAGGACAGTGTGTACGAGCTACTCGAGGGTGGCGCGGATCCAAACGATGCGGGCCATGACCTTCGCGTGCCGCCTCTGTGCCGCGCTGCCGCCGCTGGATCGCTGGGGACGGTTGCTCTGCTGCTGGACAAGAAGGCTCATCCGTCGGCGACGAATGGCTTTGGCAGCACGGCTTTGCACTTCGCGGCTGCGAAAGGACATGAAACCATCATCCAACATCTCGTGCTGCATGGAGCCAAACTCGAATTGAAAAATAAATTCGGAGACACAGCGCTCAGCATAGCCGCACTCCAAAATCAGAGCGCGGCCTGTGGCTTGCTGATTGATTTGCGTGCGGACGTGGGCTGCAAGCGCAACAAAGGGTGGACCCCACTTCACCTCGCCGCTAGCTGTGGTCACACGGCCGTGTGTGACGTCCTCTGTGCTCGAGGACACGCCAATCTTGAGGCTCGAGGGCAAGATGATGTCCGTCCGCTCATGCTCGCGGTTGCTTCGGGGCACCACTTCACGTCGACACGTCTCTTGGAAAACAGCGCGAACATCCTCTCCACGAGCCGCCATGGGCGAACGGCTTTGCACTTTGCCGCAGCGTCCGGCAACCACGGTTGCTGCGAGCTCCTTCTCGAACGAGGTGGCTTAAAGCTCGTTGCTCTGAACGACGTGCAAGGGGCCTCGGCTGTGGAGTACGCTCGTCGCTCGGGACATGCGCGACTGGCCGACGCCATAGCTGGTGGAGTAATTGGGTCGCCAGCTCGAACGACTGCAAGTGGCGAACGTATGCAAGTGGCCATCTCACCCCGCAACTTTTGGCCTCGATGGCCATGATGCCGTTTTCGATGAGCGCCGACTACTCCTGTGGCGTCCTCTGGGTACTCGCGTCACTCGCGTAGGGATCTCGTCTAGGGTAGGAACATCGCGTCGCATGTGCGATGTGGGTAGGGGAAGCCCGCGGCTCGCAGACATATCTTATATCTATAGAAACCTCGTAATTAAAACGCCGAAAGCGGGCTCTGGTGCCTGGAGAGCTGTTAGCATCGCGGGGCCGGTCCGGTCGCCGCGGGTCCGCGGGTGCCGGGTCGCCGCCGCCGACCGGTTCGCCCGGTATAATACCGCGCGCCGCGTTAGAGCTCGTCATCGCTTTTGAACATCGCATTGTGAACCATTTTCCTAGACTATGCCGGTGGCAATGACGGTTGTACGTCACCTCCCACTGTGTTGTCCCGGCGGGGCGCCGGATGCGGCGACAGAAAAATCTCGCTTCTCGGTCCCCGCGAACTCGCCGCGACGACCGACACCGAGGGTCCGGTCGAAGGGTCCGGTGCCGTCCGTTGCATCGGCGCACAGGCCATCAGGCCTGCGCACAGGAAAAGGACCTTCGGACCGCTGCTGCGAGCCTACTGCGAGCCGCGGGTGCCACAGCCAACAGGAGTTTGCACCTGCTACCACTGCGCCGCCGCGCCCACGAAGCGGTCGTGATCCGATGCAAGGAGCATTTGCAGTGGTCGTAGATGTTCAGTGGTCGTAGATGTGTGCCGCCTCGTTGAAAACCGCACCGCATGACCTCACAGCGGGCCACCGCGCGCCGTCGTCTCTGGCCAAGACAGTTCGCCGTCAAAGGAGGCATGGCGCACGCCATCTTGACCATTCGCAAATAAATCCTGAATCACTAAGACAGCAGCCCCGCTGGCGTGCTTATTGTCTGCCATGACAAGTATCTCGTGCTTGCGCGTGGACATCAGTAGCTGCACCGACTCTTCGTCGTCGTCGCTCAGCATGCGAGCTCGCCGTATGAGAGCCGGCACGTGTGCGGCATATCGCCGCGCTGAACTCGACAAAGGATCGCTTGATGCAATCACAAAGCCTGAGACCACTTCGACAATTATCACGCTCATGACCCCTGGCGCCTTCAGTAAGCACTGCACGCACGGTTCAGTTACACTGGTGAGCCGATGCGATTCAAAGCGGTCATCCTCATCGTATGGTTCGGTATGCATCGCCTCGCATGCCGCGGAAGAACGGAACGCAAGCACACACAGCGAATTCATGGCTAAAAGTTCAACTCATGGCCTCGGCTAGAAAAGGTCAGCACAGAACGACACACGCCTAAGCATTCCCCGGGTGGTCCGTTGCCCAAGAATTCTACAAAGATTCTACCCCCCACTTTGTGAACTACTATTGTATGCAGCTATGCACGAAACACTGCCACGCAATAATTGCGATAAGGTAAGCTGAAAGCTCTGAGGCCGAACGACACGCGCCACCCTACGTTGTATCTCGTAAATGGTGTCGGACGCTTCGACTTTGGTCTGAGCTCTGAGCCTCTGACCAGTCGAGTGTAAGTCGAGTGAGACTGTGAGCGAGTCGCGACCACCGACTGCGCGCTTTTATCCTTCATGCGCGCGGCGGTTGCGCGCTGCTCGAAACGCCTAGGTCGAAAACCATTTATATTTCTCTCTGCCGTGTGCCAAGTGCTGACGTGTGTGACGAGCTCTCCGCCCCGAACTCCACGAGCTCTCGTTTTTTGAGATGAATCGATGATCCTACTTCATCCAACATTCATCAATTTTAGGCTTACTTAGAGAAGAGATGCAGTCAAGATGCGCTGCCACCGGCAGCGTCGCTGGGGCCTGGGCTCTCGGGGCGGCGAGACAGAACATTGCGGACCATCAGACCTATTTTGACCTCGCTTGGTGTGGGTTCTTGGGCAGATCGGTAGTCACGAGCCCCGCCTGCGCGAGCTCCCATTCGACGTCGTCGACACCAAAACTCGATCCACCAAACGCTGCCGCGCCGACACATTGATGCACGAGGTCGTCATCCTTGTACATGAGCAGCGTCGGTAAGTTGGCCTCAGGATAGTTGGGTATGCACTCGTGCGAATCGATCTGCAGGAACTTGACGTCGCTAAACCTGATCGCCAGCTTCTCCAGCAGCACTAGCATCAGCGAGCTCAGGTAGTGCCGGGGCTTGTGCAGGAAGACCACCACGCCGACGCCGCCGCCTGCCTCGTTCACCTCAGCCACGTAGTCGACCTTCATCAAGGGAACGACCTTGCCGAAGCATCCGCGGCTCGTGGCAGCCTTCAACTCCTCGAGCCGCTCCGCGCGGATACGAGCCAGCTCATCGACGTCGCCATCCTCAGCCATGGCGGCGACTGCAGCTGCAAAGGGCGGCGCTCCATCGTCGGCCTCCGCCGGCGCTGCCTCGCGCTCGAGCGGTGGCAAATTGCCTATGCGCCGCTGCGCGTCTTCCCACTCGGTTGTCGGCTTGTCGCGCTCGGTCGTGAAGACCAGCGACATACAGGTCAGTATAAATGAACGTCAAGTCAAGTCAAGTCAGTGAAGCAAGTCAAGTGAAGCCGTATGGTCTGTTGTTGTAGACGTGGGATTCGCCAGACTTGTGTTCACAGGAAGACGCAGAGTTCAGTTCACCAACTCGTTCACCGTGCTCCGCGCACAAAGGAACCCTGGACTGGGAGCGGAGCATGGCCGGGAGTGCCCGGGACGCCGACGCAGACCGCGTGTACCACCGGCTGCTTGCCGAGGATGCGCTCGTCACACAGGCTGCCACCGAGCTCGGCATCTTGCGCGCCGATCTGAGCGCGAAGCCCTACGAGGCGTATGCTGAGAAAGGCCTGCCAGAGCCGGTGGTGAAGCTGCGCTACGAGCACGCGGTGCACCGTCGGCGGATGCTGGCGCAGGAGATCATCGATCGCTGCTCTGCGCTCGAGCTCAAGCAGCAGCAGCAGCAGCAGCAGCAGCAGCAGCATGGTGCAAGCAGCTCTGCAGGCTTCGGGGTGTCCGCCGCTGGCAGCGCGGGGTCGGCAGCCAACATGCTCAAGTCGCAGATAGAGGACCGGCAAATGGCGCAGCTCGCCCGGCGCCGACAGGAGCAGCTCGAGAAGGAGGTGCAGTTCGCGGTAATGCAGGCCGAGGTGGCTCAGCGCAATGACGAGCTGAAGCGGCAAGAGGCGCGCAAGGCGGAGGAGGAGCAGCGGCGGCGGCGGCAAGTGGAGCGCGAGCGCGTGGAGGCCAAGAAGCGTCGCGAGGAGGAGCTGCTCGCACAGGATCGCGCGGCCGAGGCGGCCTACGAGAGGAAGCGCTCCGAAGAGCGAGCGCGCGAGCGCGAGCGCGCTCGCCTTGCTGCGATCCAGGTACGTTGATTGCCACTGATGACCTGCCTGGCATGCAAGTGCTCACCACAGCGCTCCCGACCCGCCTCGGTGCGATCCAGGCCAAGCGCGATAAGAAAGAAGCGCGGCTGAGGGAGGAGGAGAAGAAGGAGCAGATGGCGCAGCGGCAGCGCGCGACGAGGCTCCTGTTCGAGGATGCGGAGCGCCGAATCCTCGAACGCGCGGCCGCCGCCGACGAGCGCAAGCGCCAGAGCCAATTGCGGTTTGAGGCGGAGCAGGCAGAGCGGAATCGTCTCGTAGCCGAGCAGATGGCGGCGGCCAAGGCGCGGATAGAGGGCGCGCAGAAGGCCATGGAGCGGCTCGCGGACGAGACACGCCGGCAGTTTGCGGAGCGAGAGGCGCAGCTTGCCGCCAAGCGCGCCGAGCAGGCCCGGGAGAACGAGGAGCACGTGCGTCAGACTCGCGAGCGGCAGCTGGCGTTGGCGCTCCGCCGGGGCAAGATCTTCGACAAGATGAAGAGCGATGAGGAGGCGCGCGTGCACGAGCTGCTGAGCAAGATGATGAGCCAGGAAGAGATGATGGAGCAGATGGCCCGGGAACGCCGCCTGATGGCCGCCATGCGTGAGGAGCAGCGAAGGCTCAGTATGCAGGATAAGCAGCAGAACATCGCCCGCCTGATGCGCGCTAAGGAGCACGAGGCCGATCTGATGAGGCAGAAGAATGCCGAGGACGACGAGCGCGAGGCGCTGCGAAAGCGCAATAAGGCGGCGCTCATCGAACATCAACTGCTCGAAGCTGCCAAGGCCGAGCGGGCGAAGCAGGAGCTGCTGGATCAGCTCGCGAAGGCACGTTCGCCCCGGGAGCTCCAACGGCTTTCTGGCATGATACCGGGGTCCGCCGCCGGCGCGACCGCCGCCGTCCCGAGCTCCCTGCCGAGCGCTGACCGTCTGAGTGCGGGCACCAGTGCCGAGATAGGCGCCACGCTCTCCGGTGCGACCCAAGACGGCGCGGCCCAAGACGGCGCGGCCCAAGATGGCGCGGCCCAAGACGGCGCCGAAGAAGACGACGCCGAAGAAGACGACGCGAGCGAGCTCGACGAGGCGTACGCCGCGCTCGTGGACGTGCCAATGTTCGAAGCGGAGATGGGCGAGATGGCCGCGTGGAGGGCGATGGCAACCATAGAAGGGCCGCCCACGAAGAGCCTCGAAGCGAGTGCACCACGAGCACACCCGAAGCCGCCCACGATCCCGCCCTCGGGCAATGCGGCCCCACGCCCCTCGACGGCACGTACCCTCAAGCCCGCGGCTTCAGAGTCCGAGACGGACTACGAGCCGGCCCAGGTGATGGGTCGCCCCTCGACCGCGGGGGCACGGCTCGCTTAAAGGAGCCGCGCGCTGTTTTCAGTCGGCCCACCGGTACCAGAGTATCGGGACACTCAGATTTCAGGTAGCCCCCGATTATCAGAACTCAGAGCGCGCTCAACGCACCGGCCAGGGCCTGTTCTCCTCGCCTGATCCGGAGTTGGAGTTCGGAGTTGTCATACATGTAATGATATTACTAGTTGAAGTTGTAACGCGCGGTCGTGTCAAAACCGTAGTGCGTAGACGACACGTCCACCGCGGCACGTAGTCCCCGTCGCACGCAGTCAAAGAACAGGCCGGGGGCAGCGAGCACAGAACGAGAACCGAACCCGCGTCTCTCTCCCGAGTCCCGTCGCCGTCCTGGGTTCGCTCTCTGTGATTTCCGCGCTCCTCTCTCCGCCGTGACCCGTGTCCGCCTCGCCTATCGTATACGCCTTATGCCCGTCCTAAGGTCCTATACCTATTCGCACTCCGACTCCCTATTGCCCTCCTATGCCCTGCAGCCTGCTTACCTTTGCCCTCCTTTGTCCCTCTTAGCTCTTTGCCCCCCATGTCCTCCCTATGCCCTCAAACCGATGCCCCCCCCCCCTTATACCTAGGCCTACCCTTTGCTCGTTCCCGTTCATAGGTCTTCGCGCGCGACCACTACGCGACCCTGAATCAGGGACCCTGTGCAGCTGTGGATTCAAGCCGAACTGTGGCACCGTATCCAAGGTTCGACGGCTCACACCCACGACCAGGCCCTCTGCACCACCGTCCAGAGCTGCGCGATGGTGAGACCACACAGCAAACACACCGCTTGCTCAGTTTGGCCATCCGCGCCGCTCTGCACCAGCGTCATGGACGGCGCGACACTGGTCTCGTAGTTTCGGGCAAGGTTCCGCAGCGCGCCCGCCGCGTTCGACTTTTGGCCATCCGTGCCGCTCTGCACCAGCGTCACGAGCGGCGCGATGGCGCCGGCCTCTGCGATCGCAACCCTGTTCCCGGCGTCGAGGGTAAGCATGCACAGCGCACCCGCCGCTTCCTCCTTTTGGCCATCCGTGCCGCTCTGCACCAGCGTCACGAGCGGCGCGATGGCGCCGGCCT
>Ga0164295_10001865_pt1 | contig 17504 bp, 14 predicted proteins | sample GEODES006metaG_FD_111798 | JGI IMG/M metagenome (GOLD analysis project Ga0164295, IMG submission 111798) | Oligotrophic lake water microbial communities from Sparkling Lake, Wisconsin, USA - GEODES006 metaG | ecosystem: Environmental > Aquatic > Freshwater > Lake | place: USA: Sparkling Lake... | reverse complement strand
CTTCCTGGAAGGCCGTGGATCGGGGAATCGCCCCCCGATGGGCAGCAGGGGGCGAGGGGCATTTTCCGACCGTTGGCAGGGGGTGGGATTCTGCCCACACCGACGCCCGGACGGAAGGGGAAAATCCCGGGGTAAACGCCCACCGAAGTCAGCCCGTTCTGGCCGGATCGAGCGGATTTGGGAGGCGCCGGGCGGCCCGGAGCCGCGCCGATCGGCTCCGTGGATTGCGGGCCACCTCCTCTTCGGAGGCATCGACGGGGGACCGCGTCAGGCACTCCCACACCTGCGTGTTGCGGAAGGCCTGCTTCACGAGCCGGTCCTCGAGCGAGTGGAACGCGATCACCACCATCCGCCCGCCGGGGACAAGCCTCGTGGGGGTGCGCTCCAGCGCAATCTGCAGGCTCTTCAATTCCTCGTTGACGGCGATCCGCAGCGCCTGGAAGGTGCGCGTCGCCGGATGGATCCGGGCCGGCGGATACTGGCGCGGAATCGCCGAGGTGACGATGCGGGCGAATTGCCGCGCGGTGCGGATCGGCTCCTTCTCGCGGACGGCGGCGATCCGCCGCGCGATCCGGCGGCTGTGGCGTTCCTCGCCGTACTCGTAGATCAGATCGGCGAGGCTCTCGGGCCGCAGCCGGTTGACGAGCCGCCAGGCCGGCTCCCCCTCGGTGGGATCGAAGCGGAGGTCGAGGGGGCCGTCGGCATCGAAGGAGAAACCCCGTTCAATGTCGGCGAGTTGGTCGCTGGAGAGCCCGACGTCCAGAAGGACCGCGTCGACTTTGTCAATCGACAGGGCGTCGAGCACCTCCGGCAGATCGCGGTAATTGGCCTGTGCGAACCGGACCGGCAGGCCGGCCAGCAGGTCGACGCCGCGGGCGATGGCGCCGGGGTCGCGATCGATGGCGATTACCAGGCCGGTGGGGCCGACCGCCTCGGCGAGGAGCCGGGTGTGTCCGCCGCCGCCGAGCGTGCCATCGACGACCCGGTCGCCCGGCTTGAGGTCGAGGAACGAAAGCGACTCGGCAGGGAGGACGCTCGTGTGGATCGTGGACGACATGGCGGGAGCGAGGGCGGGAGAGCGGTCCGGTGACAGGATCGTCGGTTGTACCACGGTTCGCGGCCGGGGCATTCCGCCGGCCGCCCTTTCCGGCGTACGATGCCCCGATGCCCGACGCCGACGCCTACGACTACGACCTCCCCCGCGAGCTGATCGCCCAGGAGCCGCTCGCCGACCGCAGCGCCGCGCGGATGCTCGTCGTCCGCCGCTCCGACGGCGCGCTTGCCCATCGCCACGTCCGCGATCTCGGCGAGCTCCTCCGCCCCGATGATCTCCTCGTCGTCAACGATACGCGCGTCGTGCCGGCTCGGCTCGAGGGGCGCCGCGAGAAGACCGGTGGGCGTTGGGAGGGGCTGTGGCTCGAGTCGCCGGCCGACGGCGTCTGGCGGCTCCTCGCCCACACCCGCGGGCGCGTCGCGATCGGCGAGCGCGTCGTACTGGTCGATGCGGATGGAGCCGATCGGTTCACCCTCGAGATGACCGGTCGGGGCCCCGGTGGCACCTGGCTCGCCCGTCCAGGCAGCAGCGGCACCGCGGAGCAACTCCTCGGCGAAGTGGGACGCGTGCCGCTTCCTGGCTATATCCGCGGCGGCGATGCCCGGGCAGACGACCTCCCGCGCTACCAGACGGTGTTTGCCAGGCACGCGGGCTCGGCCGCCGCCCCGACCGCGGGGCTCCACTTCACCCCGGCGCTCCTGGCGGCGCTCGCCGACCGTGGCATCGGGATGGCGAGGGTGACGCTCCATGTCGGCATCGACACCTTCCGGCCGATTGCCGTCGACAATCTCGACGATCATCCGATGCACAGCGAATGGTGCGACTGCCCACCGGAGACGGTGGCCGCCGTCGCCGCGGCCCGGGCCCGCGGGGGCAGAGTCATCGCCGTGGGGACAACGGCGGTGCGGACGCTCGAGACGGCTGCCGCGGCCGGTTCGCTTGCCCCCTGGTCGGGGCCGACGTCGCTCTTCATCCGCCCCGGTCACACCTTCCGGGCCGTCGACTGCCTCCTGACCAACTTCCACATGCCGCGGACGACGCTCATGGTGCTCGTGAGCACGTTTGCGGGGCGGGAGCTCGTGGAGCGAGCCTATGCCGAGGCGATCGCCGAGCGCTACCGCTTCCTGAGCTACGGCGACTGCGTGCTCTTCGGGTAGCGCCGCCTCCCGCCGGGGCGGGAGCGGAGGGGCGCGGCGGCAGGGGAGGCGGTGTGGGGGGAAAATTGGTCTTCCGGCGCCAAGCCCCCTCTGCCACCATGCCGCGCGTAGCCCTGGGAAATCCCCTGTCCGCCGGCGTCGCCCCGTTTCCCGGGGGCGCCTCACTCTCCCCGTCATCCCCTGGATGCCCAATGCCCAAACCGAAGAAACCACTGCGGGTCTCGATCGGCAAGGAACTCCAGCGCTTCGGCCGCCGTATCGCGTCCCAGCCCGCAGCCGGCGACGCCGACCCCGGCCACCGGATCTACGACGCCCACGAGCTCCACCTTCTCGTCAACCGGATCTACGACCTGCCCGACGTGAAGATCGATCCCAATCGGCGGCGGACGATCAACGTCCTCGTGCCCGCCTTCGAGTTCAAGTCGATGTCGGCCGGCTTCTTCGGCGTCTTCCAGGTGGCCCGCTTCCTCCGCTCGACGGATTGGAACGTGCGGCTGGTGCTGTTTGACAATTTCGATTTCTCCATGGAGCGGTTCCGGAAGAAGTTCCAGGACTACCCCGGCATGGAGGATCTCCTCGACGAGGTGGAGGTCGAGTACATCGGCGAGCGGAAGCACCCGCTCCACGTCTCGCCCGAAGACGTCTGCGTGGCCACAGTCTGGTACTCGGCCCACTTCGCCAAGAAGATCGGCGACGTCCTTGGCGGTCGCCGGTTCCTCTACCTCGTTCAGGATTACGAGACGAACTTCTTCCCCGGCGGATCCCTGTTTGCCCTCGCCGACGAGACCTACGGCTTTGACTATGCCGCGCTGTTCTCGACAGCGCCGCTGGCCGACTCCTTCCGGCAGGCCGACATCGGGGGCTTTGCCTCGCGCGGCGTGCCCGGGATCTTCTTCAATAACGCCTGTTCCTCGAGCCTCGCGTCACGCGAGGAGTTTCTGGCGATGAACGCCGGCAAGCCGAAGCGGAAGCTCGTCTTCTATTCGCGGCCGATCGTCGATCGCAACATGTTCAACCTCGCCGCCCTGTCGCTGATCACCGCCTACGAGCAGGGGATCTTCGATCCGGCCGAGTGGGAGTGCATCGGGATGGGGCTCGGCGACGCCCTCCTCGAGCTTCTCCCCGGCGTGTACTCGACGTCGCTGGCGCGGATGACGCTGCGGGAGTACGAGCAGACGGTGGGGCAATTCGACGTCTGTCTGACGCTCATGGCCTCGCCCCATCCGAGCCTCATTCCGATGGACTGCGCCGGCTCCGGCGCGATGGTGGTGACCAACACCTTCCGCACGAAGACCGAAGACTACCTTCGCGGCCTGTCTGGCAACGTCATCCCGGTGGCGCCATCGGTGCCGGCGATCGTGGAGGGACTCGCACGGGCCGCTGCGGCCAGTGACGATCTCGAAGGACGTTATCAACGGGCGCGGGCGATGACCTACCCGCGGACTTGGGAGGAATCCCTCACTCCCAAGCACACCGAGTTTGTCACCGAGCATGTCCTCGCCCCGGCCCTTGCCAGCGTCAGCCGGACGCGACGCCGGGCCTTGACGGCCTGACCTTCATCTCTCAAGGCTCCCGAAGAACAAGTCTCCCGAAGACAAGGCTCCCGAAGAATCCGCGGGCGGCGGAGCCGCCCGAACCCCAGCAAGGAAGCGATGCTATGGATCACGAGACGCTCGCCGCGACGGTACCGTCGTCGTCCGACGTCCCCTCGCCCCAGCCCCCGGTGGAGGCGGAGGGTGAAGATGCCATCATGACCCGGTTCGGCCTCTACAAGCGCCGCACCGAGGTCTGCCGAAATGCGATCGCGTATCCCCTGCCGGCGTATGACAGCCGGACGGTGATCGTCATCGGGTGCGGTCGTGGCGGGACGACGGCCGTCTCGGGGGTCGTCGACGCCCTCGGCGTGCGGATGGTCGAGGCGAGCCAGCCCGACACGCGGATCAACATGGAGGATGGCGAGTTCGTGACGGCGATGCTCGACAGCCAGCCGGAGCCCGACGCGCCGCGTTACCCGGGGCTCTACCGGCGCATCGGCAAGGTGATCGCCCGCCGCAATGCCGCCTACATCGACTGGGGCTGGAAGGATCCGTCGGTGGACCTCTATCTCGAGGGGGTGATCCATCAGGTTCGCAACCCGCTCGTGCTGTTCGTCGTCCGCAACATCTTCGACATCGGCATGTCGCACCTCGCTGCCGGGGGCGGTTCCTTCGAAACAGCCTTCGACCAGAGCCTGCAGCGCTACCAGCGGGAGTGGCAACTCGCCGCCAAGCTCGGCCTGCCGACGCTGTTCATCGGCTACGAGCGGGCCCTGGCCGACCGCGAAGCCTTCGTCGTCCAGGTGAGCGAGTTTCTCCGCCTCACGCCGACGGTGGAGCAGTTCCAGTCGGCAGTCAACTGGCTGCGGCCAAAGGGGGGCTACCACCCCCTGAAAACCGCTGCCGCCTGACGCCTCACCGATTCCGTTTCCGCTGCCACGCCGCCCCGGCGGCCTCACCATCCTCTCCAGCATCATCCCAGGGACCACCGCCATGGACCGCCGCACGATTCTCCTCGACGGCATCGACAAGGCCAACACACGCGGCGTCGAAATCGGCCCGTTCTTCAGCCCGATGGCGCCGAAGAAGGACGGCTGGAACACGATCGTCGTCGACTTCAACGACGGCGAGGAACTCCGCCGCATCGCCACGAACCATCCCTCCGAGGCGATGCAAAAGATGTGCGTCAACATCGAGGATGTCGACGTCGTCTGGAAGGGGGAGCCGATCGAGGAGATCGTGTCAGCGAAGTTCGGCACCGGCATGGATTACGTGATTGGCAGTCACACCGTCGAGCACATGGTCGATCTCCTCGGCTTCTTCAAGTCGGCGGCCGCGCTCCTCCGGGTTGGTGGTGTGCTGGCGCTCGCGGTGCCCGATCTCCGCTACACCTTCGACTTCTTCCGCAATCCCTCCACGATCGGCCAGGTGCTCGCCGTCCATCGGCGGCAGGATCGGCGCCATGCCTCCGAGACGCTCTTCGAGACGGTGGCCCACTCGATCAACGTCAAGGGGGTCGGCTGCTGGATGCCCGGCACCTATATGCCAGAGCTCAATCTCGCCTCGACGCTCGACCATGCCTGGAAGTGCTATCAGGACGACATCGGCCGTGAGAAGTACATCGACTGCCATGCCTGGTACTTCACGCCGTCGAGCTTCCAGTTGCTGGTCCACGAGCTTTACCACCTCGGCCTCATCGATCTGAAGGTGCGGTCGGTGTCGACGGCTGCCGATCACAACACCGGGTCGGAGTTCATCGTCCAGCTGGAGCGGTGCGAACGGGGCGAGGCCGCCGCGCAGGCCGAGGTCGAGCGGGTCCGCAAGGAGCACCTCCTCGGCACGATTGCCGAGCTCTCCGAGCGGGCGGTCAATCTCGGCATGGCAACGTTCAAGCTGAGCTCAGGCCTGCGGGCCGTGGGCTGATGGCCCGATGGCTGCCGCAGGGCCGGGGAGAGAATCCGATGGACAACCGACGACCGATGGTCCCGCCCCGGCGATCGCCGGCACGATCTGGCGGATATGCCTCCTGGATCGACGCGGCCGAGCCGCGCTCCTTTGACCTCGACTCGCAGCGTGATGCTGGAGCGAGGTGCGACAGCCAGCCGCTGATCAGCGTCCTCGTGCCGGTGTATCGCGTGCCGCTGGAGTTTCTCGCCGCGGCCCTCGACTCGCTCTCCGCTCAAACGTATCCCCACTGGGAGGTGTGTCTGGCGTGCGCCGATCCCGATGACGCCGAGATCCCCCGCCTCCTTGCCGCGCGGCAGCAGGCCGATGCACGGGTGCGGATCGTCAAGCTCGACGTCAACGACGGGATCTCCGCGGCGACCAACGCGGCGTTGGCCGCGGCGCGGGGCGAGTTTATCGCGCTGCTCGATCACGACGACCTCCTCGCTCCCGAGGCCTTTCACCGGATGGCGGAGGCGATTCAAGTCGCGCCCGACGCCGATCTCCTTTACTCCGACAAGGACTGCATCGACGAGCAGGGGAAGATCCGGCAGCGGCCACTGTTCAAGCCGGAGTGGAGCCCCGAGATGCTTTACTCCGCCAACTACCTGACCCATCTCAATCTGCTCCGCCGCTCACTCGTCGTCGCCCTCGGCGGCTTCCGGCCGCACACCGACGGCGCTCAAGACTGGGACATCTTCCTCCGGGTCAGCGAGCAGGCTCGGAGCATCGTCCGCGTGCCCGGAGTCCACTACCACTGGCGGCTCCATGCGGCGTCGACGAGCCTCGGTGGCGTCGCCGCCAAGCCGTACGTCTCCAATGCCCAGCAGGTGGCGCTCCAGGAGAGCCTCGATCGATTCGACCTTCCGGCGGAGATCGTGCCGAGCCCGGAGTCGGGGTTTCAGGTCCGCTTCCGGATCCCAGCCGAGGCGCCCGTTCACGTGATCATCGAGGGGACGGCACAGGCGCCGGCGGAGTTGGGCCCGCTCGTCCGTGACATCGCCGCGGCGCTCTCCAACCTGCCGGTCGACGTCCCCCCGGGGGCTGCGCCGGAGCCGCTGCGACGGCGGCTCACGGTTCTGGTGCACACCGACCGCCGGGAAGCGGTGGTGACGGAATTGGCCGCGCATGCGGGGAGACTGTCGGGCATCGACATCGCGGTTGTCGACAGCCGGCCCGGCGAAGTCGTTGTCGAACTCAAGTCGGCGGTCAAAGCTTGGCCCGCCGCTGGCGGGGCGATAGTCGTCGTCTCCGGACGGGTGGCGGTACTCCGCGAGGGATGGCTCGCCGCGCTTGTCGGTTGGGTAACGGCCCATCCGGACATCGGATTTGCCACTGGCTTGGTCGTCGGGGCCGACGGGAACGTTGTCGAGTGCGGCCTCGTCGTCGATGCGAACGGAGACGGTACGCCGCTCTTCCGCGGTACCCCGCCGACCCGGTGGGGATCGTTCGGCGGCCCGATGTGGTATCGCAATACGTCGGCCGCGAATCCCTGGGCTTTGGCTCTCAAGGCTGATGCGTGGGAGGAAGCCGCCGGACTCGACCCCGCGCTCCGGCTCGACCGGGCGTTCACGACCCTCTGCAGACGGATCCGTGGTCAGGGCTACCGCGGCGTCGTCGAGCCACACGCGCGGGTGACGATCGGCCCCGGCCCGCTCGCCGCCGTCCCCGCCTTCGATCCGAGCCTGGGAGAGGATCCCTACTTCCATCCGGCCTATGCGAGCGTCGTGCCCCTCCGGCTCGCCGCCGGGCCGGAGGCCTCCCGTGCCCGAAGGCCACGCGCTCTTCAAGGCCTTCCGCCGGCGCTCGTCGTCGCCGGGATGCACCGCTCCGGGACTTCGCTGGTTGCATCGCTTGTTGCCGGGGCCGGGGTGTCGATGGGGACGCGGTTGCTCGCCGCCGGGCGCGGCAATGCGCGGGGCCACTTCGAGGACCTCGACTTCCAGGAGTTTCACCAGAAGGCGCTGCGGGCCAACGGTCTTCACGGCGACGGCATTGTGCCCTCAGGCCAGCCGGCTGTTCCCGAAGGGCTCGAACCGCGAGCCCGCGAGCTCATTGCCGCCCGGCGCGCCACGGGGAAGCCGTGGGGCTGGAAAGATCCGCGGACGCTCCTGTTCCTCGATTTCTGGAGCGAAGTGGCGCCCGAAGCCTCGTGGTTGCTCGTTTTCCGCAGTCCGTGGGAGGTGGCCGATTCGCTCTTTCGGCGCCTCGACGAGACGACGACCTCCGAACCGCTTCTGGCCATTCACGCCTGGATGCATGCCAACCGCCTCCTCCTCGACTTCGCCCGTCGTCGTCCCGGCCGCTGCCTCGTTCGCGAGCTGGGGCAGGTGACGGCGGAACCTGGGCGCACGTTCGCCGCAATCCGTGACCACCTCGGCGTGCCCCTGGGCGAGCCACCGGCCTGCTTCGACCCTAAGCTCCTCGGCGGCGATCGCTCGGCGATCGAGGAACAGGCCGAGCTCGTCCGCACGCTCCTCCCCGAGGCCGATGCCCTCTACCACGACCTCCGTCGCGAGGCCGGTTCGGCGGTGCCGCTCCCGGCAACGCGGCGCCGCTCCCAGGCCGACCCGCGCCGGGCCGCCGCCTTGACGGGAGTCACGGCTTGGGCCCGGGCGAGCCGGACTCAGACCCACGCCCACGCCGCCCACGTCTCGGCCGTCGAGGCCGTGGCCGCGCGGGATGCCGCAATCGGAACGGCCGCGGCGGCCAGTGCCGCGGCGATAGAGGCCCGCGAAACCCTGGCCCGCGAGGCCGCCGCGATCCGCGCGGCGGCCGCAGCCGAGATCGCGGCTGTGCGGGCGGAGCTTTCGCGAGTGACGGCTTCCTGTGCCGACACGACCCGGCAGGTGCTCGACCAGGAGGCCAGCCGAACGGCCGAGATCGCCCGGCAACAGGACGAGATCGAAGTCCTCCTCGGCGAGCTTCATCGGGTCCATGTCCGTCTCGACGAGGCGACCGGCGTCGCGGCCCTCAAGCCGGGGAAGCGGACGATCGACAAGGTGCGCCGCGAGGCCTCGCGGCTCGCCCGTCAGGCGCGGCGGATCGTCCGCGAGCAGGTGCTCGGTGACAGAAAGGGAAATCGACAACGATGAGCGACATCGCTGGACAGCCCGTCGACGCCACGCCGTTCCAGCACCGGTTCTCGCCCCTTCGCCGCGTGATTCAGCCCGGATCGCTCGGCATCGAAATCGGCCCGTGTTTCAATCCCCTCGCGGCGAAGCGCGATGGGTACCGGACGCTCGTCGTCGACCGCTACGATCAGGCGTCGCTTCGCGAGAAGGCGCGGGAGAGGGGGGCACCCTGTGAGGCGATCGAACAGATCGAGCCGGTCGATTTCGTTGGCGATGCGTCGCGTCTCCTCGATCTCGTCCGCGGGCAGGGATTCACCGGGCAGGTCGACTGGATCGTGAGCTGTCACAACTTCGAACATCTCCCCGACCCGCTTCGCTTCCTCCGCGACTGCGAGGCGCTCCTCGCGCCGGGCGGGGTACTGGCGATGATCGTCCCCGACAAGCGCGCCTGTTTCGATCGCTTCCAGCCCTCCGCCACCGCCGCGGGGATGATCGAGGCGGCGGAGGTGATCCCCACGCCCGCCTCCGAGGCGTGGGCCGCGTTCCGGCAATCCAGCTCCAGTGCTGCCCTCGACCGTAGCGGGACAAAGACGATCGCCTGGGGGCTCGCCGAGAGTGACCCGGAGCGGATGCTGATGGGCGATCCTCGTCCTCCGTACGCCCGCCTCCAGCGCCAGCTCGTGCAGGGGCGAGATCCCGACTTCTGCGGTCACCGTTGGCGGTTCACGCCGGCGGTGTTCGAAGCGATCCTCTTCGATCTCCGCATCCTCGGCCTGGTCGGCCTCGAGGTTGACGAGGTGATCCCCACGGTGCACGGGGAGTTCACGGTGAAGCTTCGTGCCGCGGCGCCGGGCGAACTCTCCGTCGAGGAGATCCGGCGGCGGAGAACCGATCTCTTGCTCCGCGCCGACGACGAAGCGGCGGTGGTGTCGCGGGCCTACCGGGCGCTCGAGGCAGAGCTGGCGGCGGCCCGGGCCGCGGTTGCGGGAGTCGCCCGGGCGGCGTGAGGATGTCGTTCGTCGAGGGCCTCCACCCCGACGCTCCCCTCGTAGCCGACATCGCTGTGTGCATTCCTCGGGCCTGTGCGAATCGGCTATAACGCCGGGCGTTGGCCCCAGACGCCCCGAGGACGTTGCCGATGTCGCAGACGCATGAAGAACAGGTGCTCGTGGTGCCGCGGGCAGTGTTTGAGCAGGTGGGGGTGTTTCAGGGCTTCAGTGCCGACACCGCCGCCTACCTCCCCCACCTCCTCGATCCGCGCCACACCTGCTGGCAGCCGCGCGGGAAGGTCGAGGAGGATCCCTCCTTCAAGCAGCTGATTCCCTACTGTGTTCTCTCGTCGGTCGGCGAGGATGGCACGCGGCGATTTCTCGCCTACACCCGCGGCGGCGGTCAGGGGGAGGCACGCCTGCGGGCGAAGCGATCGGTGGGGATCGGTGGCCACATCTCCACGCTCGACGGCGGGGATGGGGACGACGCCTCCTACGAGGCCGGCATGCGCCGCGAGCTCGACGAAGAGGTGTCGATCGGCGGAGCTTGGACATCCCGCTGCGTCGGCCTCATCAACGACGATGCCACGCAGGTGGGGAGTGTCCATCTCGGCATCGTCCATATCATTGATCTGGAGCTTCCGGAGGTGTCGTCACGCGAGGCCGATCTCCTCGACTGCGGGTTTGCCACGCTCGCGGAGCTGCTGGCCGACCGCGACCGCTTCGAGACCTGGTCGCAGATCACCCTCGACGCCCTCCAGGCCGGCCGGCTCGCCTGACCGCGCGTCGGATGAAAGCAGCGGGCCTGTATGCCGACCTACCTCGACAACCACGCCACCACCCGCCTCGATCCGCGCGTCCTCGACGCGATGCTCCCGTGGCTCACGGAACGCTACGGCAATGCCGGCAGCGCGACTCATGCCATGGGTCGGGAGGCGCGGGACGCCGTCGATGCCTCGCGCGCCCGGATGGCGGCAGCGGTGGGGGCCGATCCGCGCGAGATCGTGTTCACATCCGGTGCCACGGAGGCGATTAATCTCGCCCTCCAGGGGGCGGCGTCGCGGCATGGGATCCGGGACGGGCGGCCGGGGAGGATTCTGACACTTGCCACCGAGCATCCCGCGGTGCTCGACACGCTCGATCATCTCGCCCGCCGGGGCCTTGCCGTCGAGCGGCTGCCGGTCGTGCCGCAGTCGTGGCCGGGGCTCGCCGGGAGGATCGATCCGGCTACGATCGACGCAGCGTGGGACGACGACACGTTTCTCATTTCGGTGCTCCTGGCCAACAACGAGATCGGCGTCGTCCAGGATGCCCGCGCGATCGCCGAGGTGGTGCACCGTCGCGGCGGTCTCCTCCATCTCGACTGCAGCCAGGCGCTCGGCCGGATGCCGGTCGACGTCGATGCCCTCGGGGCAGATCTGGCGAGCTTCTCCGCCCACAAGTTCCATGGCCCCAAGGGAGTGGGAGCGTTGTGGGTGCGGCGGCGCGGCCGGCCGGTGCGGATCGATCCGCTCGTCTTCGGGGGAGGGCAGGAGCGCGGCCTGCGGAGCGGCACCCACGATGTCGCGGGGATCATCGGCATGGCGACGGCCGCGGAACTGGCGGTGACGGAGTTGCCGGCCGACGTGCCGCTGATGCGCAGGCTCCGCGATCGGCTCATGGCGGGGCTGGCGGCAGGGATCGACGGGCTCGTTTTGAATGGCCCGCCGCTGGATGGGATCCTCGCCGACGGTGCGACCTTGCGCCTCGTGAACAATCTCAATGTCCGCGTCCCCGGCGTCGACGGCCAGACGCTCCTGGCGACGCTCGATGCCGAGGGGCTGGCGGTCAGCTCCGGGAGCGCCTGTTCCTCGGAGCAGCCCCGTCCCAGCCATGTCCTTCTCGCCCTCGGCCTCGACGACGACCAGGCCCGCTCCAGCCTCCGCTTCGGCCTTTCTCGGTTCACCACCGACGAGGAAATCGACACGGCGATCCGCCTCGTCGCCGCCGGGGTGGCCCGGCTGCGGTCGCTGGGAAGGTGATTTCGGGCTAGCAGGCTGTGAATAAAGTGACCGCCGCCGGATGCGGCGGCCGACACCCCCGAAAAACCTTGGCTCACCGGGCAAAGGCCCGGTTCTTTCAGCTTGGGGGTGTCTCAAGTGGACTGACTCCACCGGCTGCCCCGAGCCGGTTCGGTCATGGATGACTTTTTCCACGGATTAGGTGGCGAACCGCCGGGGGAGAACCTCAGGCTTTGCCTGCCATGGAGGTGCGGATATAATTTCCGCAAGCCGGGATGCTGAAACTCCCGGTCGATCGATCGCCGGTTCCCCGGCGGTCGATCCGGTTCGAGCCTCGCTCAGGCAGTCTGAATCCCTGGTCTTTCCTGTATTCCCGTTCCGCTCGGAGACAACGCACCATGTCGGTCATGCTCACAGAGAAGGCAGCCATCGAAGTCAAGAAGATCATGGCTGACCAGAAATACGAAGTGAACACGGTTCTTCGCGTCGGGGTTGCCGGTGGTGGGTGCAGCGGCTTCCAGTACTCGCTCGGCTTCGACACCGCCTTCGATCCCAAGGCCGACACCCGCACCGAGCAGCACGGCGTCGGGATCGTGGTCGACAAGAAGAGCGACCTGTTCCTCGATGGCACGACGCTCGACTTCCACGAGGGGATCGACAAGCGCGGCTTCACCTTCAACAATCCCAATGCCAAGAAGAGCTGCGGCTGCGGCAGCTCGTTCCAGGCCTGATCGGCCACCCGGTTTTCTCCCGCGTCGGTCGGGGCCGGCTCGACCGGCTCCGACCGATGTTTTTTTGGGTGACGGCAGCCGAAGGTGTCTGCAGAGGAGGTGGTGTGGCGACGCGACACGAGAAGGTCCAGATCGTCGGCATCGGTGACGACGGCGTCGACGGCATGACGGCCCAGGCGCGGCGTCTTCTCGAAGCAGCGGAGGTGCTCCTCGGGCCGGAGTCCTGCGCGGCGCTCCTTCCCCCCGTGCTTGCCGGCCGACTGGAAGTGTCCACCGGTCTCGACGATCTCGTCGAGCGGATCGAACGACATGCCGGGAGCCGGGTGGTGGTCCTCGCCTCGGGAGATCCCCTCTTTTACGGCACCGCCCGGTATGTCTGCGGCAAGCTCGGCAAGGAGCGGTTCGAGGTCGTGCCGCACGTCAGCAGCATGCAACTGGCGTTTGCCCGGGTGAAGGAGGGCTGGGAGGAGGCGTTCCTTGCCAACCTCTCCGGGCAGTCGATCGAGCGGGTCATCGACCGCGTCCGCACCAGCGACACCGTCGGCCTGTTCACGAGCGAGCAGTGGCCGCCGGCGGCGGTGGCCCAGGCCCTCCTCGACGAAGGGATCGATTCCTTCCAGGCCTATGTCTGCGAAAACCTCGGCTCCCCCGACGAGCGCGTCACGCAAGGGAGCCTCGCCGACATCGCCAAGGAGACGTTCGGCGCGCTCAACGTCCTGATCCTCGTGCGAAAGTCGCGGGCCATCGACAAGCCGGGGCAGGCCGGCACACGCTTGTTCGGCAATCCCGACGATTCGTTTCTCCAGTCGCGTCCCAAGCGCGGGCTGCTGACGCCGGCCGAGGTGCGGAGCCTGGCGCTTGCGGAGCTCGGCCTCGCGTCCACGAGCGTTGTCTGGGACGTCGGTGCGGGGAGTGGATCGGTGGGGCTCGAGGCGGCGCGGATCGCCCGTGACGGGCAGGTTCATGCCATCGAAATGGATCCCGACGATCATCGCCTCATCCTCGCCAATGCCGAGCGCTTCGGCGTCACGAACCTCCACGCCGTGCTCGGGCGTGCCCCCGAGGCCTGGGCCGGGCTCCCCGACCCCGACGCGATTTACGTCGGCGGCAGCGGCCGCGACGTGGCGATGCTTGTCGAGGAGGCCTGGAAGCGGCTCAAGTCTGGCGGACGGCTCGTGACCGCCTGCAACAGCATCGAGAATCTCGCTGCGGTCCACTCTCTCCTCCGAGCCCGGTCGGCCGACACGGCCCACTGGCTCGTGACGATCGCCCGCGGGATCGAGCAGCTCGACCGGATCCGGTTTGAATCGCTCAGCCCCGCCTTCCTCATCGCTGCCACGAAGCCCTGAACGCCGCCGGTGTGAACCGTGCCCCATTCCGACCACTCCCAGCGCCCCGCCGTTCCGGTGCTTCCGCAGGGGACTACGATCCTCGCGGCGCCGGAGGGGAATCCCGGCACGCTCGACGTGATCGCCGTCGGGGCCCATCCGGATGATGTCGAGATCGGGTGTGGCGGCACGCTCTCGCTCCTGGCGGCCCGAGGGGCACGGATCGGGATCGTCGATCTCACCGACGGCGAGCCGACGCCCCGCTCGAGCGGGCCGGAGGAGCGGATGGCCGAGGCCCTCGCCGCGGCCCACGCCCTCGGCGTGGTCCACCGCGAGCATCTCGGCTTCCCCAACCGCCGCCTCTTCGACGCCTTCGAGATTCGCGTGGCACTCGCCAGGGTCTTCCGCCGCTACCGCCCCCGGCTCGTCCTCGGCCTGGGCGACCGCACGCCGCTGGCCTCCCCTGATCACGCCCAAGCGCTGGCGATCACCGAGGCCGCCGTCTTCTACTCGCGGCTGTGCAAGTGGGACGACGTCTTCGACGGCCTGCCAGTCCACACCGTCCCGCAACTCCTCACCTACTTCCTCACTCCCAGCATTCCGCAGATTCCCACCGGCCACTTCCCCCTCGTTGTTGACATCGACGGCCATCTCGACCGCAAGCTCGAATCGATCGCCTGCTACCGCTCGCAGTTCCCTCCCGAGAAGGCCCACGTCCATGCCCGCGTGCGGGCCTCCGCCGAGGTGGTCGGCGCGATGGGCGGCTGCGGCGCCGGCGAACTCCTCGCCTCGAGCAGAGTCCCGTGCACCAGCGACCTCCTCGGGCTACTCTTTCCCCAGCCCGCTCCGGCCCCGGCGGTGACCCGATGAGCATCGCCACCGCCGACCGAGTCGATGCGATCGTGATCGGCGCCGGGATCAGCGGACTCGCCGCTGCCACGGAGCTGGCCAAGGCCGGCTGCCGAACGATCGTCCTGGAGAAGTCGCGCGGGATCGGCGGCCGGATGGCGACGCGGCGCCTCGGTGCGGCGGTCTGCGACCATGGCGCCCAGTTTTTCACCGTCCGCACCCGTGCCTTCGGGGCGACGGTGGAGGAAGCCCAGGCCGCCGGTGCGGTGCGCCCCTGGTGCGATGGCTTCTCGCGCCAAGCCGACGCGGGAGCGCCGCTCAAGCCGGCCGGCGACGGCCACGCCCGCTGGTGTGGCACGCGCGGCATGACCGATCTTCCCAAGCGGCTCGCCGCAGGCCTTCCGGGAGATCTCGTCGAGATTCGCAGCGGCGTGCGGGCTGCGGCGGTGGGAATCGTCGATGGCGGCCTCACGGTGACGCTCGAGGCGAAGGAGGGGGAGGCTCCTCGGGTCCTCGGCTCCCGCGGCCTCGTCCTCTCCTGCCCGGTGCCGCAAAGCCTCGACCTGTTTGCCGCCGGTGATGCGTTCGGCGCGCTCGAGGGCGCTGCGGTCGAGACGCTCCGCGGGGTCGACTACGACCCCTGCTTCGCCCTCATGCTCGTCCTCGACCGGCCGTCGCAGGTGCCGCCGCCGGGGGGCATCCAGATCGCCTCGGGGACGCTTGTCTGGGTGGGCGACAATCTCCAAAAGGGGATCTCGACGGTGCCGGCGCTCACGGTCCATGCCTCCGGCGACTTCAGCCGCGATTCCTTCGACGCCGATCCGGCGAAAGTCACCGCCGAACTCGAGGCGCTCGCTGCCGAGTGGATCGGCGGGGCGACGGTTCTCGAGCGATCGCTGCAGCGGTGGAAGTTCGCCCAGCCGCGCGTGATCGTGCCGGCACCTTTCGTGTCACCGTCGGCCGCGCCACCGATCGGGTGCTGCGGCGACGCCTTCGAGGGGCCGCGCGTCGAGGGGGCCGCCTGCAGTGGCCAGGCGACGGGGCGGTGGATGGGTCAACTGCTCACGGCCCCTCGCTGACCCTCGATCCTCACGCGGCAGGGCTTGAGAGGCTCGAGCGAAGGGGCCGGCTTGGATTCCCAGGCTTGCATCCCGATGGGGTCGCGCCTGAAGATAGCGATCCTGTTTGGGGGTGATCGATCGATCCGTTGCCCCTGCCTTCCTGTCCGATCCCCGGAGATTCCATCCATGGCCGTGTCCAAGCTCCTTCCCGAAGTTGAAAAGTTCCTCTCGTCGGCACCGCTCAAGGGGATCGTGGGAGGCAAGGACGTCGCCGGCTCCGCTGGCGAGACGATGAAGACGATCGATCCGGGCAATGGCAAGACGCTCGCCGAGTTCTGCTGCCTCTCTCCTGAGGATGTCGACCGGGCAGTTGGCGCTGCGGCCCACGCCTTCAAGAAGAGCGGCTGGGCGACGATGCCCGCCAACGAGCGGGGCGCCCTCCTCCACCGCCTTGCCGACGCCGTCGCGAAGCACAAGCCGATCATCGGCCAGATCGAGGCCCTCGACGCCGGCAAGATCCACGCCCACGCCCTCGGTGACGTCCAGAACTTCATCGACACCCTCCGCTACTTCACCGACATGGCCCTCCATGTCGAGCACCGCACGACGCTCGCCGTCTCCGGCCACGATGCCCGCACCGTCCGCCATGCCTGGGGCCCGTGCGGCTTCATCTTCCCCTGGAACTTCCCCTTCCTCCTCATCGGCTGGGGCGTGTCGCCGGCCCTCGCCGCCGGCAACACCATTGTCATCAAGCCGGCCGAGGATACGCCCCTTTCGGCGATCTATCTCGGGCAGCTCGCTCGGGAGATCGGCATCCCCGACGGCGTCATCAACGTCATCCCCGGCACGGGGAGCGGCGCTGGCGCCGCCCTCACGAAGCATCCCGGCCTCAAGCACATGAGCTTCACCGGATCCCCTGAAGTGGGGCGGCTGGTCGGCCAAGCCTGCGGCCACAATCTCGTGCCGGTCAAGCTCGAGCTCGGCGGCAAGGGGGCAGCGGTCGTGTTCGAGGATGTCGACGTCGCCGGCACGGCGCAGAGCCTTGTCAACGCGATCACGTTCCACTCGGGGCAGGTCTGCTGCGACGCCACCCGCTGGATCGTCCATAAAAACATCTACAAGGACTTCATCGACGAGTGCAAGTCGCGGCTGCGGAGCGTCCATGTCGGCTATCAGATGGATGACGCTTCCGGCATGGGCCCGGTCGTCAACGCCAAGCAGCGGCAGCGCGTCCTCGGCTACCTCGAGAAGGGGCAGGCCCAGGGGGCCGAAGCGGTGCTCGCCGGCGGGGCCGCGGAGGTCGCCGGGCACGACGGCTTCTATGTAAAGCCCGCGCTCATGGCCGGCACGCTCGACAACGTTGCCGCCCGTGAGGAGATCTTCGGACCGGTCGCCTACGTCGCTCAGTTCGGCAGTGAGGATGAGGCGGTCTCGATGGCCAACGACACCGACTACGGCCTTGCCAACAGTGTCTGGACGACCGACCTGTCGCGGGCCAACCGGGTTGCCGAGTCGATGGTGGCCGGCAACAGCTGGATCAATGCCCACAATGTCTTCCCGCGCGGCGTCCCCTACGGCGGCGTGAACAAGAGCGGCGTGGGTGGCGGGGTGCTCTCGATCGAGACGCTCCTCGACTACTACCGGACGCAGTCGGTCGTTCGCCCGCTCTGAGCCAGCTTTTTATGATTTCAGATGCGGCGGCCGCTCTCTCGGGGGCGGCCGCCGTGTTTTTTGGGCTGACGGAGTCGCGCGTGGGTCGGGGTCGTGCGTGGGTCGGGGTCG
>Ga0164295_10001864_pt1 | contig 17510 bp, 10 predicted proteins | sample GEODES006metaG_FD_111798 | JGI IMG/M metagenome (GOLD analysis project Ga0164295, IMG submission 111798) | Oligotrophic lake water microbial communities from Sparkling Lake, Wisconsin, USA - GEODES006 metaG | ecosystem: Environmental > Aquatic > Freshwater > Lake | place: USA: Sparkling Lake... | reverse complement strand
GATTGGCATCGGCCCGAAGCGTCGACCGGAGATGGCGCCAACGTCGCCAAAGCTAAAGGCGAGTGGAGGACTCTCACAGTCTGTAGCAGCCTGGACCTTCGTGCGGCCCTCTTCGCCGTCTGTAGCAGCCTGGACCTTCGTGCGGCCCTCTTCGCCGTCCGCACCTTCCACCACGCCCTGCTCGCCGTGCTCGCCCGCGTCCTCGTCCTCGTCCTCGCCCTCGTCCTCTTCGTCCTCTGCGTCCTCGAACGCGTCGTCGTGGGCGCCCCGGAGCAGCAGAGTGGGCGCGCCACCGAAGGCGCGATGCCAGCCCTCCGTGACCGCAGACCAATCGAAACGACGGCGCGCAAACCGCACCATCGCCCTTCGGTGGCGCGTGAGCTCCTCGGGTGGCCGACTGGCGACGCGCACCAAGGCGTCCGTCCAACTTTGCATCCACTGCGGGTCCCCTTGAATGGCGACCGCACCACGTGGCACAGGAGGGCCGAGGTCAAATCTGCCGCACACCTCGGGCATGGACGAGTTCGGATGACGCGAGGTGACCGGGATGGCGCCCATCGCCTGTGCCTTCATCAGGTTGACCCCTGAGGTCTCTGGCTTGTCGCTCGGGAACACGTAGAAGCCACTCGCCGCGTACGCGCGCGCGACGGTACTCGCATTCACCATGCCGTGGTACTCGACCCCCTCGTGACGAAGCAGTTGCTCCATGCGCTGCCGCCACGCCACATACCACGGCTCGGCGCCGTGCATCTGCTCCAGCCAGCGCGGGAAGCCGTAATACACGGCGAGGGTCGGCGCGCCGAGTTGAGCACCGCGCGACTTGGCCAGCGCCGAGCCGAGCAGCCGTTGGCGAATGGCTGGCCAGTGCTCAAGCAACGGTTGCAGCCCCGCCGTCGGCCAGGCGGCATACATGAAGCGCCAGTGCGCGTTCGGGCCGGGCGGCACCAAGCTGCGCGCGTCGATGCCGTTGGACGTGAGCACGGCCTTTGAGCTCGCGATCTCGGGCAGTCCGCGCCCGTGGAAGGCGGACAGGACGAGAATGCCATCGAGGCGCTGGAGAAGCGCCTCGTGGTACGCTGGTGGATGCTCGACTATGTCCTGCAGCCACACGTAGCGTGAGGTCGCCGCCTCGAGCAACGTCGCCCCCTCAAGGTTGCGCCACGAGACGAGCACCGCGACGCCTTCTCCACGCCCCTCGATGCGTGGGAGAGCATACCACACGTGCCACTCGACACTGCCGCCCAATTCGCCCACGGGCGTGGCGCCGCGGCAATCCTCGGCTGGAGGGTTGGCGTACACCGCTACTGCCCAGCCGCGCCTGGCGAGCTCCCTAGCCACCATGATGACCGCCTCCTCCGAGCCTCCAACGCCCTTGGTTGCAAGCGTCGTCGGACCCCACACGTCTTCACGGACGCTCTCCGCGCCGGCGTGCGCGCGGATCCTGCAGTAGATCACGATGCGCCCGAGTGTGCCACGTCGTGGGCCGCTGCTGCTGCTGCCGCTGCTGCTCCTGCTGCTGCCGCTGCTGCTGCTACCGCTACCGCTGCCGCTGCTGCTGCCGCCGCTGCTGCTGCTGCTGCTACCACCGCTGCTACCGCCGCTGCTGCTGCCGCTGCTGCTACCGATGCTACCGCTAACTCCCGGGGTATCGCCGCCGCTTGCTGGCAGCGCGGCAGCGGCTTGCGCAAGCTGCCCAGGCAGCGCAGCCGCGTACGCGTCGATCGCCTCGGCGTACAGCGCGTCCTGCTGCAGGGCATTGGCGAGGTCGAGCATCAGCCGAGGATCGGCCGGATTGCGTTGAATTGCACTCCGGTAGTGGTGACATGCCTCGCGCAGCCGGTTGGCCGAGTGAAGTGCCGCCGCTAGACCCACAAGGTACTCGTGCTGCCTCGGCTCGGCCACGTGCGCCTGGCGAGCAAAGTTCACCGCGTCCGCCGTGCGGCCAGCCCGCCGCTCGAGCCGCCCGAGGTTGTGCGCCGCGTAGTGGCAGCGCGACGAGCTGCGTAGCGCCGCGGCCGCCACGTGCCGAGCCTCGTCGAGCCTCGGGCCTTCTTGCTCGAGTAGGTTGGAGAGCCCATTGGAGGCGGCGCACGCGTCCCAGCTCGCAGCCGGCGCGAGAGTGAGCGCGAGCCGGTAGTGGCGCTCCGCACGCTTCGGCTGCCGCTGCTCCACGTACACGTTGCCAAGGTTGAGGTAGCACAGCGGCCGATGTGGCTCGGCACCGAGCGCAGCTTGAAAGGCCCGCTCAGCGGCTGGCATATCGTGCTGGCCATAGAGCGCATTGCCGAGCTCAAAGTGCGCGTCGGCGTGCGTCGGCTGAACGCGCACCGCCTCGCGGAACTGGGCGATCGCTCTGAGCGGGTCATTTCCCAGCAACGCCACGCCGCCTCGCAAATAGTGCTTTTGGCCCGACTCAGGCGCTCTGTCGAGGCACGCAGCCGCCACGCGGAGATCGCCGCCAGCGGTGAGCTGTCGCGCTGCCCATTCCAGCGGGTTGACGTTGGGTGGGCATGACATGGCGAAGGTCCCGCACGCCCGTGTCGAGGCAGGGCACCTCACACGCTCTCCACTTCGCTCACAGGCAGTCCCGCGCACGAGCACTGTATGTGAGCGTGAAGGAAGACTAGTGAGGAAGGCGTCGAAAGCGTGAAGGCTCCTGTGCAACTGGATGCTGTGTTATGCGCCTCCAGGTGTTGGGGGTGCGTTACTTGATCTTTCACCAAAAAAGGGTTTTGTGCCCTTTTTGGGAATTCTTGTCTGGACCAAACCTAATCGGGCCTCTCTCTGTTTCTGTGGCAAGTGGCGGCTTCTTGCTCGCTGAAGCAGGACGTCGCGAAATGGTTTCATGCCTTGAACGCTTTATCGGAGATCTACCAGCGAAAGCTGCAAAGAAAGAGGATGAAGACGACGACACGAACAAATACACGTTCACACAGGCGTGTGCGCTCAACACGATGATGATGTTCGGGACGGGCCCATTCGTCACACTACCCTACTGCCTCGCGTCGACGACGCCGCCGGGTCCACACGCCATGATCGGCTACTCGATAGCTATGCTAGCTTGCTTTTGCGACTCGTTCATATGGGGAGAGCTGGGCTCGCGCTTCCCTCTGTCGGGCGGTACGTACGTTTACCTTCGCGAGTGCTACGGGAAGGGCTCATGGGGAGATCTGGGGGCTTTCATCTTCCTGTGGCAGTCGTGGATTAGCGGGCCTGCTCAGGTTGCCTCGGGCTTCATCGCCATCTCGAGCTATCTCACATACGTGCACGGCCGTGATGACTACTGGACAAAGGCTCTCACGGCCTTCGGTCTGAACATCTTGACCATCATCATGCTGATGCGACGCCCAGGCGAAACGGGCAGCGTGGTGTACGTGCTATGGGGGATCACCATCGCATCGATCCTGTACTGCCTCATCGCCGGCTTGGCCAACTTCCACGGCGAAAACTTCCACTTGCCTCCCCAACCGTTTGGCAACGACGGGGCGCTCTCGTTCGTCGTTAGCCTTGGGGCCGCTTGTCGGTTTGGCATCTACGACCTCACTGGATACTACGACGTTTGTACCATGGGCGGCGAGGTGCGGAACCCACGGCGGACGATCCCGGGCTCGTGCATCATCACGTGCACCCTGCTCCTCTTCGTGTACATGCTCACGTACGTAGCGATCATCGGCTATCTGCCTTGGGATGGTGAGGACGGCTTCGTCACGCGCATGACCGACGGCAATGAGTCGACGGCGTACATCATGGCGGACTTTTCGGAGAAGCTCGTCGGCCGCGGCTTTGCAGTCTTCACCGCCATCGTCGTGTGCGTCGTCATCTTCGGCTCGGTCTTCTCGATGATGGCCGGCATGATGTACTTGCCTGGGGCGGCGGCCGAGAGCGGCCTGTTCATCGAGGCCTTCGCCCGCCGCTCCACCCTGGGCTGCTCTGAAGACGTGCCCATGCTCTCGCTCCTGGCGCTGGGGGCGCTCTCTTCCGTCTTCTGCTTCTTATCTCTCGAGACCGTTGTGGGCGCGATGACAGTGATGCTCGTGCTCGTGCAGTTCATGGGCCAGGCGATCGGCCTCATCATCTTGCGCTACCGCATCTCGAAAGGCGAGCTCGCCGAAGACAAGAGGGTCTGGAGGATCCGGTACCTGCCCATCGTCGTCGTCCCGCACCTGCTGATCTTCTCGTTCATCTTCGTCACCACCGACAACTACGTCTTCTCGGGCAAAACCCCGATGCTCGAGATGTCGTTGGCCTACATCCTCTTCGGGGCGCTCTTTTTCCTGTTCCGCCAGAGCCTGGTACGCAAGTGGCCCTTTGCGCCGGCCAATAAGGGCGCCAACGAAGCCACGTCCCTGCTGAAGAACGAGGCACTGCCAACATCGGTGAACGCTAGGGTCAAGTGAAGCTACCTGAGTGAGTGAGTCTGAGTCTCTCAGAGTGCGTGCGGAAGAGACAGCGCAGGGTGGGGGAGTCGATGTTGTGGGTGGCTATGGGTGGCTATGGGTGGCGGGCGCCGGGTAGGTGCTGGCCACAGTTTATACGTATGCTTGACTGGGGATGTGAAATAGTCTAGTGGGAAAACTTCGCATCTTCCTGTGCGATTCGAAGCGACGAAACACGACGCGTTGTGTTGAACAGAAAAGAAAATGCCTTGTGGATATCGACGCACGCTTCCCTAGGCAGATTTTCGTCCCTGCGGACCACCACAAGGACGGAGAAGTCCGCCCGTTTGGCGTCCAAACTGCTCTGACTCGCATCCAGCACCTCCTACACCATGCTGTCCACAAGAGACTCCGTTCCTGACACACCGACGGGGATGCCGCCGGCGGGGCGTCACCGGTCGCCGGTCCGTGGCTTCTACCTGCTCGTCCTCGTCACTGCCTTCGTATTTGACGCGGCCTTTGTCTTCACCTTTGTCGTTGATCCCGTCGACTTCTGCCTCACCTCACGCGAGGCCGTCGATTACGTCGACGTCTCCTTTGTGTACGTGCGGCTTGCGGCGGCGCTCAGCGCCGTCGCTTTAGGCTTCTTGGGCTTCTCGCTCGCCCTGCGCCCAGTCCGCATGGAGCGCCGCATGGAGCGTGCGCTCGCCGTCTTCGGTGCTGAGCTGCTCGCCGGCATCTCCGCCTCGGCTGGCCTGCTCGGCCCGAGCTCGGAGCAGCGCCAGAAGGCACTTCACGTCGTGATCTGGACGCACGCGGCCGCGGCCACGCTCGCGGGGTTGCGCGCGCTGCTGACGCGCCAGGACGCGATCGACCTGCCGATGGCGCTCGATGAGGTGAGCACCGCGCCCGCCTTCCGCGCGCACTTTGAGGAGCCCGACACTAAGCAGCCCTCCCTCGAAAGGCTCGAGAGGTTCCTCGAGGTGCGCTCGGTGCGTGGCTCGATCCGCGCACAGCTCCGCCGCTCGAACAACGCGCTCTCCGCGGTGAGTGGCGCGCTCGTGCTGCTCTCCCTCGCCAACTTTGCGCTCGAGCTCCGCCGCACCCTCGGCGCCGACCCGCCGCGGCTCGACGAGTCCGAGCTCGCCGCGCTCAACGCCCCACAGCCGGTGGAGAGTTATTTTGGAGACCTGCCACTGCAGCCACGAGGCTCGTCACGCGTGGTGCTGCTGGTGGTGTCGGGGCTTCGCCTGGATGCACTGCACGCGGTGCCCGCACTCCGCACCCTCTTCTCGTCGCCCGAGCTCGCGCGCGACTCTCTGGTGCTACCGCTCACCGCTGGACCACCGTCGACGTCAACGGCCCAATGGCTGGCCCTCGCCACGGGCGCCTCGGCGGCACTCACCGGCGTCTACGGCGACCATCGGCTGCCAGAGACGCCCTTTGACTCGGTCTTCCGGCAGGCGCGCCTGCACGGCCTCTCCTCGTTTGCGACGGGTAGCCCGTGGTTTACGGAGCTCTTCCACAGCCAGCTGCTCAGGCCGCACCGCTTCTTTGCCGAGGGCGCCGTCGCCCCAGAGCTCGGTACGTGGGCGGGATGGCCTAAGGAGCCCTCGTACGAGCAGGTCCACGGGGACGGTTTCATCGCGGGCCGCCAAGCCGACCAGACGCGCATGCAGCTCCTCCACCGTGCCCTTGCCGCCGCGCACGACAAGCCTGCCGCTACCGGGGCTGGGAGCGCGAGCGGGACCGGTATGGGCGGCGCGCGTGGCGCCAGTGCCGGATCGCGCGGCGGGGCAGCGAGTGGCGGCGGCTCGGGTGGCAGCAGCGGTGACAGTGGTGCGTGGTCGGCGAGGTCGGGCGCGGCCGCAGCCGCTCGCGGCGTGCTCCATCCCTTGCAGCTCGATGAAGAGGAAGGGTGGCTGGAGAACGAGGAGACGAGCCATTGGGTGCCCACCATCACGCCCACGCCCACGCCCGGCGTCAACGGCCACCTGTTCGAGCTGCTGACGGCGCAGCTCTCGCAGGCGGACGTGCAGGCGCACTGCTCGGGCGCTGCGCCCGGCCTCGACCCGCGTGGCGCGTACGTGCATGCACTCGAGGAGGCCGCGAAGCACATCGGCAGCCTGATCCGCGAGCTTGATGCCACCACGACGCTCCTCATCGTCTCCGATCATGGCTCTGTGGACGCCGGCGGCTCAGGCGGCGCCGAACCGCTCGCGACCCAGGTGCCTCTGGTGGCGTACCGGCCGGGCTCGATGCTCGGTGCCCTCGGCGCCCATGGCGAGGGCGCCGCGCACGCCATCGATGTGAATTCGCCTCACATGGGAGCTCTGTATACGCCGCGCCCAAGCGGCACGCGCACCGGCGGCGGTTGGCGTACCGTTGACGTCGCCCCCACGATTGCGGCGCTGCTCGGTCTGCCCGTGCCCCGCGAGAGTGAGGGCGTTCCCATTCGCCCGCTGCTCCCCCTCGCCAACCAGCAGCTGCTCCACCTCTCTGCTCGTGATGTCTTCCTCCAACGGCAACGGCTCGGGGCGGCGCTCGCCGCAAAGCTGAGCGTCGCGCTAGGCGCATCGGAGGCCCTTCTGCTGCAGGCGGAGGCGCCCACACAGCCCGACGAGCTCGCAAGCCTCACCGCGGAGCTCGTCGCGCTGCATGAGCGCCTGCTACGCCGCGCAGCATCGGGCGAGGCATCCACCTCTTCTTTGCTCACGGGCCTCGGCGCTCTCGCCCTTGGCATCACGGTGCTCGCCATGGTGCAGCGCGGCTCGTTTGCCGACCTGCAGCTCGCGTACCATCCGGTGCCCGGCCAGTACGCGAACCGACGCGCCTTTGCGTTCGCGCTGCTCGCTCTGCTAATCGACTACGGTGGCGCCCTCGGCGGCTTCCTCGGCCTACTGCACCTGCGCGGCTACACTTCTTGGGACTCGACGCTGCTGCATTACCCGACGGAGCTCGTCGTGTACCTGATCGATGCAATGCTTCCTGCACTCCTCATCGCCTTCGTCGTCGCTCGCACCTACCACTTCCTCTACCTGGTCACTCCGAACGACGAGCCTCGCGAGGAGGGCCTCACCGACCGCTCAGATGCGGGAGAGACTGACGGCGCCGCCGCCCCCACTGACGCAAGCGACGACGGCTACAGCGACGACAGCCGTTCAGACGATGACGACCGCGAGAGCCGTGGAGCGACCGAAAGAAGTCGGCGCAGTGACAAGCCGAAGCGTGCCGCGCCTGGAGGCGATGGACTCGACCGATTCGGCCGGGCTCGTCACCGCGCGAGCTTCGGCTTGAGCGCCTTTTGCGCGCGCCTGGGCGCCGCCTCGAGCGAGTACGTGCGCTGCCTGTTCCTCGGTACGGCGCCCGTCTACTCGGACGTTTCGATGATCTACCTCATCAAGGTGTACATGCTCCTGCTCGCGCTGCTCGTGCACCTGGTGCTCACGTGGCTAGCCAGCCGCGCGTACACCTTCCTCGTGCCGCCACTGCTGCTCGTCCATTTCGACGTGGAGCAGCTGTGGACCTACCGCTTCCAGCTGCTCACGCTGCAGCTTCTCAGCGGCTGCGTGCTCGCGGCCACCGTGCTCGCGATGCGCGTCTGGCCCCCGGACGACCTATCGATGGCCCACTACGACCGGCTGTACGCCCTGGCCGTCCTGAAGTACGAGCGGCGGCGTGGTGCTTCGGCCAAGAGCGACGATGTAGTCGCGATGCTCGAGGAGGAAACCGAGGCCCTCGTGCGCGCAAATTATCAAGCTGCCGCGGACCATGGCGACTGAATCGGCCCTAAAAGCGGCCTCGTCACTCGTGCATCGGCTGCGCTCCTACCGCGCGCGCGCGGCACGTGAGAGACGGACGAAAGAGTCGTCTCGGGTTGCGGGTAGTACCATTGTTATCCCGAAGTTAAATGTGTCTTCACAGTGTAAAGTGAGCACACAACGAGCGGCGTGCGAATGAGTACGTCAGGGTCAGCGAACCGACTCTCTACGCTAGCTCGGCTCGTAGCCGTCTCCGACGTCCTCCCCGCGCACGCGCGCGGGGCCGGCCACACGACCGCCACCGGCACAGTGCTCAGTGGCGCAACCGTGACCGATGGAGGAAGTTGCGATATTCTTGGAACCCACAAGCGCTAGGCTCACATCTGCGCGAGATTTCGACCTTGCGGCGGGGCAGCCGGGATTAAACACTCAGAAGTCAGATAGCGATCGCTTGGCCTTGGGGCTTTTGAGTTCTTTTGAGCTTGCCTTGCGCCTTGGCCGGAAACTACAACCACAAGATAAAGATGGGCTACGGCCGAATCGCACTCGGAAATCGGATGTTCGATGTAACATGTTTATGTACGAGTTTTCAGTGTGTCCCTATGGCTGTGCTATGCTAGTGAATGATGCGATCCTTGTCGCGGTCGGTAATGGGTGAGCATTGCCGTTCTCCAATCGCCTTGGAATGCGTTCCTGAATCGTCATCTCACCGGCATTGTTCTCCATCAAAAGCAAAGAGGCACCCAGCCTATCTCGAGATCTCTCTCGAGGTCTTCTCCCACGGGCTCGACGAATACGCTCCTGAACACTTTCGCCGTCGAAGATCAATGGGCCTAGAACTGTCTTGACGAGAGGCCGTGCAGTGACGGTGTTGGGGCTAGTTGCTGAAGACAGCAGCGCCTCCAGGTTGAACGCATCGGTGAGCCTGCTTGGGGAAGCTGCGCGTCGACCTGGCTTTCCGAGAGATCCCATGGCAGGAATGCGCTCCGGTATCAAGGGTTTTTGCGCCTCCTGCTGTTTGCGTCTCAGTGCCTCATCCAGTTCTTCGCGCTGCTTCCTCGCGCGGTGACGCGCCACCCATCTGCGGGCATGCGCCTGCATGGTAGTGGCTGAGAAGTGTTCACGCTCCGCGACGCGCCGCTTGAGGGCCGCCACCACCTGCACTCAGAGGGGCAATCATAGGGGCTATCAGAGGGGCACATGAGGTACTCAGAGAGCAAAAGGATGGGGCACTTAGAGGGGGCACTCAGAGTCGCGGCGGTGGTCCTCACCTTGGTCGTCCGCACGTTGCTAAGGCACCCGCGCACAAATGACTCGAGCTGCCGGTCTTTGCGCTCAATAAGTGCCTGAAGTCGCTCGAGCCCGCCTGCCTTCTCCAGCTGCTCGACGTACTCGATCTCAGTGCACACGTTCTGAAGCGCGCCCAACGTATACGCGAGCGTCATGTCGTCCTCGGAAAACATGTACGGCAACAGCAGGCTGAAGGCGCCCTCAGCCTTGAGCACATCCTTGGATTTCGTAGCGTGAGGGTCGACAGCCAAGGACGCGAGGTTGCCTACCAGCATTATCGCCATCTGGTGGACTGTGGGAATGGGGCTACGAAGCAGCCTGACGATGAGCTTCACGCCGCCCGCGGCGCGCAGGTACTCGCAAAGCGCGACCGCCTCGCTGTCATAGCTGTCGTTGACGACCTGCGCGAGCTGGCGCAGCGCATCGCCCTGGTCCTCATCGCTACTGCTCTTCTTGCGAAGCACTGCGAGCAGGGCGGGCAGCCCGAAGGCGGCGGCGACCGCTGCCAACGCTCCGCTCATCGCTGGCGCGTCGCTCGTCGCCTCGGCGAATGCCTCCTCACCGTTCGAAAGCTGGGCTGCGTCCTGCTCCGCAATCGTCTCAGCCTCTACCGCCGCCTCTGCTCCCGCCGCCACCTTCCCGTCAGCGGCAGCCGCCTCGGCAGCCTTCGCCTTGTTGGCCTGCTTTGCTCGATGGCGCCGAATCCAGCGTCTCCCGAGTCGCTGCATCATGGTCGCAGCATTGAGACTTTTGATCGTCTTAGCAACTGACTTAAGGCGGCGCATGCGGATGGCCTCCTCGAGGGCGGGATCGCTATCGGCCGTGGCTGTATCGGGTGCCAAGAGGCGCAGATTCGACAGCACAGCGGTGATGTAGTCAGAGACCGTCTCGTCCTCGTCCTTCAACGCCTTCTTGAGCACTATCAACTCCTTCTCAAAGCCTAGCTCTCGTACCTTCAGGCAAATCTGTCGCGAACCAAGTGATGTCACATTCTGAAGCGCCGCCAATGTGAAGACGACCAACGGATGTTCGGCATGCAGCACGCGCAACAACACAATCAGACCGCCGGACTCGACAAACAGCGCGAGTGAGAGTCTTGCACTCGCATCAAACGCATCGGTTAGCAGGTTGCCTAGTAACGCCAGGGAGAGTTGTTGCAGCTCGGCTGAGTTTGACTCGATGCACTTGGTCAGACCATCGATCGCACCACCTTTGCGCACAGCTGCGGCAGTTGCGGCGGCATCGGCACCGTAGGCGTCATGTGCAGCCTCATACAGTGAGTTGAGGGCGATAATGCGGAGGTCATCGTCTTCAGCGTCGTTGAATGCCGCCACTAGCCTGTCCGCCAAGACACTCGTGCGTCGCGCAGATGCAACTTGCTGTGGAGTCCACGAGGACGCCAGCTCCTTGCCAGATGCCATCTCGATCTCTGGGCTCCATCTCAGAGCATCTGATGTCATGGCCACCGCCGATGGAGTCGTTGTTGCCTCCGCCTCGGCGGCATCGGAGGCCGCCTTCTCAGCCGCCACTTTCTGAGCCGCCGCCTTCTCGACCGCTACCGAGTCCCACGCCGCCATCTCGGCCACTGCCGCGGCCTCCGCCTGTATGGCCTCCGCCTTGGCAGCCTCCGTCTTGATGGCCTCCGCCTCGGTGGCCTCCGCCTTGATGGCCTCCGCCTCGGCGGCCTCCGATTTGATGGCCTCCGATTTGATGGCCTCCACGTCGGCGGCCTCCGCCGCGGCGGCCGCCGCTAAACCATTCGCGAGCTGGGCCATCAACACCGCCTCATCCCTTGCCAGTACCATCCTCTCTTGCTGTGCTATTGCCACAGCCGGTGCAGCGGAGGCGTCGGCAGTATGGCTCGGAAGCTCTTCCTCTGGTGCAAATCGAACCGCCGACAAAGGAGCGTTCAGGCTTTGTTTTTGAGATTCTAAAGCCTTCTGTCGAAGTATGTGCCGCACAGCCTCCTCGTGCTTTGCATTCAACGCCGCGACTTCCTCACGGTGGCGACGGTCCATCTCCAGAAGCTGCTCAGTAACTGAATCCGAGGATGACGGCGGAATCTCGGAACTTTCGAGATAGGGCCCCTCGCGCATCGGCGGCAGACCCTGTAGTGTAGTGGCATCCGCTCGACCTCGGGATCCCATATAACTCCTGGACAAGGGCGTCCTCGACCGACGTGCTAAGGGAGACGAGGGCGGCGGATATGGTACAACCAAAGGTAGCGCCACAGACGGGGTTCGCTGTCGCGACTGCGAATCCTCGGAGTGCTCTGCAACGGCAGGTGATCCCGCAAGCTGAGGAAACATGTGCTGCACGCACCGCGCTTTGCAGTGTGGCTGGCTGGACGCGAGTGTGGGTCCGTTCCGCGAGGAAAAGTTATGTTGTCGGGTTCAGACTATCGGAACATAAGTTTGGTCCATTCCGGGAATCCGGCTACTCGGCACTGCGTGCCGCGAGCGTACGCACGCCGCAGTTCCTGCGGCCGGACCGTTCATTTACGTACCCGGTACTTCGCGTGAAAAAGGTCAGTTCCTAAAACGTACCGCACTCCCGTGGGCCCACTACGAGTGTGACACGCCAGGGACGGGCGCAAAGCTTTCGTTCTGAAAAATTTCATGCAATTCCTGTCAGTCCTGCCGGCAGCGCTCCTGCTCTTCTTCCCGACGGTTTCGTCCTATGCACTAACAAGAGCGGCGATGGCACCGACGGCACGCGCACATGCCATAGTCGCAATGGCCAAGAAGCCTGTGCAAAAGAAGAAGTTGAGCTCGTCCAGCCTGGACTTTGCCGGCCTCGGCTCAACGGATACGGATGGTTACCGGCGTGGCAGTCTTGGGATCGGGGAGAATGAGTCGAAGGTGATTTGGGCAGTTGTCATCGGAGCACTCGTTTTCGGTGGCGGGCTAGACGATGAAACTGCACAGAAGATTGGCGCAGCCCAGCGTTCCTTCTACCCGCAACCGCCTGGCTATGAGGAGGCCGCTGCCGCGCGACAAGCTGCGAAGGCAGCAACTTCTCCGGCTAGCGTTTTCCCTCGTTGATGCTAACGCTCATTCGAGCACTGATAGGCACGCTGTCATACTTGATACTATACTTCATACTACATTGTGTGGTACGCACGCAGGACGGGCCATGACAGGGCCGCGCCGGACCGCGAGCCCGGGCCCCGGGTGCGGGCCAGTGCGCAGCTGTCACCGCTGTGCAGCGTGTCTCGCCGGTATGTACTATGTTAGTAATTCTCTTGTAATTTTCTGTGACTCTCACATGGTCACGGTGATACGTTTGTCGTTTCGACCTCCGACCTCGCGGCCAAAAACGTAAAAGCAAAACGGCCTCGCCAGCAACACGCTAAAGTCCGTGTTCAGTGTTAACACACCCACCCGACGCACCCGCGCCGGCTCGCACCGGCGGTTAAGCACAGGGACACGACGACCGCCATAGTTACCGCGTAGCCGATGCGCGATGGTAACTTGGTAGCCGCGTCATTCCGTTCCGTACACACGCCCGCGTTCAGAGGCAACGCGTTCATGCGACGCTGTGCATGCGATGACCATCGATGATTGCAGCGAGTATTGCAGCATCACGTTTAGCACCACACCACCACGGCATGCAAACTGAAATAAGCAGAGCCCACCGGCCACCGTGTACCGTCGACCGTGACCCCGGAAGGTGAAGGCAGGAGCCCGTCCTTCAAATTTGAAATTGGGAACTCGGAAGTCATAGGCGCTCCTTCACCTCTTGCCGCCGCCGAGGCACGGCGCGAGACAGCGTGCAAGCCAGCCGGGCATGGAGGCGGGCGCACCGATGAAGGCGGGCATCTTCCCCTCGGGCATCTCCCCGTCGGGCATAGATGCCCGCGCTTTGTGGCCTCGAATGTGTGCCTGCAGCAACTTGGCCGCTTCCTCCCGTCTCACTTCCTCCTCCGCCGCCGAAACCGCCGTTGGCGTAAACTCGACCGAGTCGTCGGATTTCCTCGAGAAGACGCTCAAGACGCTGTTGGTCAATGATCGAGTGGGTGGCGGCCGATAGACGGTAACGATCACCTCGCCAACGAGCGCGCTGAGCTGCTTGCTGGCCGCCTCGTGACCTTGATCGCACGGCTTACCATTAATGCTCATGAGCACATCCCTCTTTTGCAGGCCCGCCTTCGCGAACACGCCCGCTCCTAAGTAGGCAAGTTGGACGCCGGTCACGGTGATCGACTTCTCAGGGTCAGACAGCATGACGCCAAAAGGCTGGCCGGCCACGCGACGCACGGAGACCTTGGCGATCTTGGTGGCATTCGCTGAGCTGCTCGTCGCTCCCAGGCTGCTGGGGACATTCGCGGTAGCAGACCTGGAAAGAGGTGCCATGAGGCGCTGGCGCTGACGAGCGGCACGCACGGACGGCGCACGCACACGCTGGGGTCGATTCAGGACGCGATTTTGGGCCAACGCAGGGGAGATGGGGCTGAACAAATCGGACGTGAACGTGAAGAAAAGGGAGTGCGTTCGTGTTCTGAAGCTAGAGCAAAAACTTCAAGCCCCAAAACATTCTACTCCTTGTGACTGAATGCCTGGGGGAGGCCGTCGGTGGCTCGAGGCTCGTTCGAAGTTCTAGTCCAAGGGAGGTGTTCACTGAGTTTATATACATGTGTAGAGTGTGCCGCACGCTCCAAGCTTGAAGCTAGGCTGCTGACGTGCCAGGCAAATCCATCTAGGGTCTCAATGGTTCGTGGCTACATGTAGCGGGGAGCGCTGCACCTGCGCCTGCTGTCGGTCCCACCAGACTTATCTACGGGTCTGGTTGGGCAACGCGTCAGAACGCGTGGCGCTCGCAGGACGCAGCGCTACCACGGTGGTCAACGGCGGTCGCTCTAACTCTCCGTGGTCCTGCACACGAGCTCCTCTGCTCCTGCAGGTACATGTAGACCACCGAACATCCAGTTGACCCCCCCCTTGTTTTCCCCATTGTGTTTCGCCGCACCGAGAAAGTCAAACCATCTAAACTCGGCTAAGTCCAGTCAAGTGACTTGACTTGACTTGACTTGACTTTCCTCGGCTCAAGTTTGCGGACTTCTCGAAGAAACAGAAACGTGCAAAAACAGATTTCATATGGGACATCACGGCCAGGGAGGAGCTGGTCGAAGAGCTGCTGCGCGCGCTGCGCTGCAAGCGCAGGGTGTGGGAGAAGGCAAACAAGGCCCCGGACCCCAAGGAAGTCAAGCCGCAAAAGCTGCCGCCCCCGACTCCGCCTCTGCGATACTCGTCGAAGGAGTATCACAAAACTCCAAAGAATTTTTTCCAGGCGGGGCTCCAGGGATACCTTGGCCACGGTCGGGCTGGGCAAGGAGTCCCACGGTGACCGTCGCCTACGTGCCGACGCCCGCTCGCACCTGGGTCAATGGATATGATGCTTGTAATTCCGACATGCTCATGTTTCGGGGCGGCAAGGAAGGGCACCTCTTCGAGAAGAAGCCAGGCACCGGCCGCGCCGCAACCACCACACAGCCACCTTGGGGCCAACCCAACGCTTTCGATGTGCAGCAGTTGGCTCGTCCGCATGTCTATGACGACAGCACAACGTATGAGATACGCGATCAGCTCCTGAAACTCGCCAAGCATGAGAAGCGTATCGCAAAGCTGCGCGCACTGCTCCTCGAGCAGGGACTCCTCGCGCCGGAGCAAGCCCCTCCGTCGGCAGCTCTGCGGCGTGACGTGAGGGAGCACCTCTGTAGCAAGTACGACGCATATACTCAGCTGAAGAAGGAGTTGTACTCGCAACGGGCGGCAGCAGCACCACCACCTACGAGTACGTCCCCACGCCCCGCCGTCGACGCAGCCGCGAGCAGGGCAGTGCAATTTTCCGATCCAACAGCGACGCCAGCGACCCAAGCTCCGGCCGCCATTGCGCCTGATGCCCATCATCATCATCATCATCATAATCAGCAGCAGCTCGATGAGCGACTCGAGCAGCAGTGGCGCGAGCTTGAGCAGAAGCAGCTGCAGCTGCAGCATCCCCATCCCCATCCTCCGCCGTCAAAGCGCCCCTGCTCGGCTCGCGCGGCGCGGCAGCACCAGCCCCAGCCGCCGCCGCAGCGCCCAAGCTCGGCCCGCCCGGCGAAGAGTTTCTTCCACCCATACAGCCATTTCCCGCCGGGCCAGCCCCTTATCACCAAGGAGCCATACGCACCGGCGAGCGCGCCGCCGGAGCGTCGTATTGGGCGCCCAGCAACGGCGGGCCCAACCCGTCGTGCGGACGGCTCGTGGGCACCTGCCGAGGGCAAGTCGTATGTGTGCACGATGTACGATGGTCGCGAGCCCGATCCGAAGATTTCGCAACATGTCATCGGCGCGGACAAGCAGCCTTTCGTCCTCTCCTACTACACGCGCACGTTGAGGCAGCCCTTTGGCATGCAGCAGAATAGCCGATCGGCCGACGGGCGCGAGACGTCCTACACGCTCGAGTATTGCCAGATGCCTGTGGAATCTCGTGAACCGCCACGCTCCGGATTGAATCCTTCATCGCTCGACGGAGCCTACCATCCGTCCTGGCACAATAGCCGAGCGGCGATCAAACCTGGATCCAGTGACAGTGACAAGCCGGATCCACTGTCGGTCCATCGCGAACATCGCCACTGACACCAAATTTGCCTCCGAACCAGATAGTCCAGATAGTAGGGTTTCCCCGTAGACGGTCGGCATGCCGGAGGCGTATGGGTGCCCGCGAGCCGCGTCTGGCGTGTGAGGAGACTCTCGTGGGGACGCTGGGCCGGTTTCTGGGCCGATGCGCGCGATGGAGCGTGTCCGGTGCTGAGTGTCATCAGTGTCTGGGGAGAGACCGGATGACGCGAACGGCGAGCCTCCGAGCGTGCGTCGCATATCACATCTCGCGTGGCGTCTCTCTCGGCTCCAGGGACATGGCGTAGGGCGAACCGGTCGAGCGAGGTCGCTCTCGGGCCCGTCCGCCGGTCCGGTCGCCGGTCGGGGCGTTCGCGCGCGCGCGCGCGCGACGGCTTACGTGGGCGCGGGTCGTGGCCGCGCGGCTTGCCAGTTGCCTGCCGCGCCCTCGCCGCACGGCGCAGAAGACCCCTGAATAGTATACTCTGAAATAGTATCGTGGGTGTTAACACCCGGACACCCAGTACAGTATGGTATAGTTCTGGTTAGAGCATGCACGTAGTAACTTCAAGCGTTCAGACTCTCGTCTGCTGCGGGCCTCACGCAGCAAGTGCGCAACAGCGCACGATCGTGGTTATTGCAGCAGGCAGCTTTTTAGCCTCCCGGGTGGCCGGCCGCTGCCGCCAGCACCTAAGCTCGGCCTGCGCGCGGGCGGAGGTGGTAGGCCAGCGCCGGGCAAGGGCCAAGGCTCGCCAGGCAGCGGCAGTGCTCTGCTGCCAACACGCCAGCCGCAGAAGTCGTCGTCATCTTCCGACGAGTCAGACTGAATTCCCCAGTCGTCGAGACAGCGTTGGACGACCTCTCTGAGCGGCAGCCGGTTCACGCTGGGCTCCTGCCCTTGGGACCCTGTCGGCGACAGCCCTCCTGAATTGCTGGCTGTCGAAGAGACCCATGCACGGCGCTCTTCAAGCGTCTGGTTCAACCGTGCGGCCGCAGTCGTTCGAGGCACGACCACCGGGGGAGGAGGACGCGACCCCTCGTCGTCGCCCTCCTCGCCGTCCATGGCGCAGCGTCAGCTTCGACGTGGAGCGGGCGCACAGCTCGCCGCCGCGCCAAAAGGACAGTTCGCCTCACGACCCTGTAAAGGCGAGGGGTGGGATCCCGCTTCACAAAAACATACGAAAAAGGTCTGCATGGACTGTCACACGCGGCAGGGCGACTATAGACAGATTTCACCCGGAAACGCACCACCAAACCTCCCACATGATGTTCAAGATCTCCAATCTCGTTCGGTTCAGATTTTCTTTGGCGAAGCGCCGCAAAGCTTCTATGTGGTCATCATCTGAGGCCTCTCATCAAGATGCTGCCTATGGTCCTCCTCGTGGCCCAGAGTTTTCACCCGTTCAGCCCGGGGCTACCACGGGCTCCGGCGGCCATCGCAGCCACCCGCGCCACCGCGCCCGTCATGATCGAGGAGTTTC
>Ga0164295_10001863_pt1 | contig 17519 bp, 18 predicted proteins | sample GEODES006metaG_FD_111798 | JGI IMG/M metagenome (GOLD analysis project Ga0164295, IMG submission 111798) | Oligotrophic lake water microbial communities from Sparkling Lake, Wisconsin, USA - GEODES006 metaG | ecosystem: Environmental > Aquatic > Freshwater > Lake | place: USA: Sparkling Lake... | reverse complement strand
TCAAGTCGCCGCGCTCTCGGTTGAAGACCTGACGGCGCTCTCGAACACGCAATTGACCGCATTCAAACTTGATCAACTGGGCAGCTTTACCAACGCGCAAATTACATGGGTGCACGACAACAAGCTCGATGCTGGATTTGCAAAAGCGCAATTGAACAAGATCGCTGAACGCTATGCAGCCAACCCTCCGCCACCGCCACCTCCAGCTTATATCCTCGGGCAGGCGGTGATTGATCTTGGTGAGGGCAACGGCAAATTGATCGCTCCGGTGCAGGTTGAAGGCAAGTGGTACTACTTTTGGAATCGCAGTGGAACTGGCATCATGAATGACGAAGACAGGACTTCGCATGATGTGTTGGACAGTTTGTTCAACCATGACATTTTGGGGGTAAGCAATAGCACGGTCGCCAACACAGACAATCTGTTTGGAACCACCAACACCTACCGTTATGGCACTCTCAATGGTGTGCACTTGGCGCTGCCGACCTTGAATGGCGAAAACGTCAGTGCTGAAACTGTTGCAAGTACTGGCAGCGCATATCCTTTCACTGGCACTGCTTACACTGACGCTGGACCAACGTCCAATGGAACAACTGGACCATTCACTGACATCATGGCCATTTGGGACGCCTACAACGGTATAGATTCAGCTTGGTACGCATACGGTCAGCCCCCAGGGTGGGGTTATGGGGGCCCATGGACAGCGACGCCTGGCGGCTCGGGGCATCTACTTGCAATGTTGCATTCTGGGGCTGTCTGGGGTGGTGATAACGATGCTTCAAGGCAATTAGTGGCCTTGCAGGTGTTGCCCCCGACGTAGACGCTGATGTGAGCAGCCACGATGCGCCATCAATTGATGCAAGAGAAGGCTGGATTGAAGGCGAGTTCGGTGCATGAGGATGAGCGATTCATCCTTGCGGTCACCGTCGCCTTGAAATTTTTATTCTTGACATGAACGCGGCCCGGACATCGGTAGCCTCAAGAATCCCCACCTCGTACCGATGAATAGAAGACCATTCATTCAATGATCTTGAGTAGAAGCATTGCCAAGCTCAACGCTGTAGAACCCAGATTTGTCTTTTATTTCCTTGCTTTCGCCTGCCAACTTTGCCAGCCAACCGGCGGCAAGGATTGCCGCACTGTTGCCGCAGGACTTTGAGTCACTCTCCAAAGCCCAGCTTGGGGCCATGACGGCCGAACAAATCGGTGCGATCGAGTCAGTCGATATGGCGGCGCTGAACAAAAGCCAGATCGCCGCCTTCAGCCCCCAAGCCCTTGCCAGGGGACTGCCCACATACCTGGCAAACAATCATCTGGCTGCACCACCCACGGACGTCACTTCCGGTTTGACCAAAGCCCAAATCGGTCAGTTCAAGGCGTCCTTGGTCAACGTGATTTTGTCGCAGATGATCCCAGCCCAGATAGGTGCCATCAATCCAACGGTGATCAGAAACATCGACAACGGTGTTCTGCGAAGCTTGAGCGGCATTCAACTGAATGCGCTGCAAGCCCTTCAAATAGCTCAACTCAGCCCAGACCAACTCAGCCACCTCAAGCCCGAGCAGGTCGGCACACTCTCGGCGGCGTGGCTGAACAAACTGACGGAACCTCAGATTCAGAGCTTCGCAGCGTTATCTTTGACACTGACCCAACTCAAGGGTCTGGACACCGTCCATGACACGGCTTTGTCTGGACGTGTAGCGACGCTCAACACACAGGGCCCGTTACTCGCCATAGCCACCCCGATAGCCAAAGAATTGAATCTGCAAGAAGGCCAAGTTGTTCAAGCTGCATGGCGATTGACGGCGGGGCAACCCGAACTCATCCTCAAAGGTTGGGTCATCAATGTGCCCCCCGCCAACCTGGGTCAAATGGCGCCCACCCTGTGGCTGAAGGTGGTTCAAACCCCGCAAGGCGGATGGGCCCTGCAACCCACCACGGCTCCCCCTGCAACTGGGGCGCCCGCCACGCCCGCCACGCCAGCCGTGCAAGTCACGCCAGCCGTAAAAGTCACGCCAGCCGTGCCAGCCACGCCCGCCACGCCCGCCACGCCAGCCGTACAAGTCACACCAGCCGCGCAAGTCACGCAAGCCGTGCCAGCCGCGCCAGCCGCGCCAGCCATGCAAGTCACGCTAGCCGTGCCAGCCACGCCAGACGTGGCGCCATTGACTTTGTCCTCCAAGGCGACTGTCTATCAAGTGGCCGGTGCGCCCACAGCCGTCATGCCGGCGGTCTATTCGCGCACGGCTAATTTGCTTTTCCGCCCCCCTGGCACGTCAGATGTATCTCAGCTTTTTCGTCCCGGCACCTTGGACACCTTGCTCCACAACTTGGCGCGGCCTGACCTCCAGTCCCAATGGCGCAGCATGCAACTGTCGATGGCACAACTGAGGCCGCAAGCCATCGCCAATGCACTGGCCAGTGCCGTCGGCGCCGAAGTTTGGTTGGCTCGGGGTATGGCCACCAGCCCATCGGATCCCAAGCAGTTTTTACGGCGCGTGATTCAAGCCATGCAAAACGCCGACATAGGCGCTGTAGGTCGGCCCCAGCGGAACGCGTCGGACACCCATTCCGAGCCCTTGACACCCCTCGACAAATCGACAGACGCCTCCCCGAAATCGGTCACTTTAGCCCAAATACAACATGCGGTCGAAGAGTTGGAATCGACCCAAGTTCAGGCAGTGCAAGCGCAAGCGCAAGGCGACGTTTTGTTTCGCATGACCTTGCCCTTTGTCGATGCGAATCCGGTGGAGCTGGTGTTTCGAAAAGAGCCTCGTGGCCAAGGTCAACTGCCTTTGCTCACCGTGAATGTCCATTCACGCAGCGACATTTTTGGCCCTCTCTGGCTTAAAACACAAATCGAAGGCAGTCAGTACATTGACCTGACCATGTGGGCCGAGAAAGGCGATGTCGCCAGCGCCGCCCGACTTCGCGCCAGCGAATTGGGCAGCCAGCTCCAAGGGGCGGGTTTGAACATGCGCAGTTTCAAGATCGTGCACGGTGCACGCCCCGAATCACCGGCCGACTTTGTCCCCATGGGACGCGGCTTGGTTTTGGACATGTCGGCCTGAATGTGGACCTGGAAATTCCGCCTGAGCTTTACGCGTTGGCGGTCCTATTGTCTTGGGTGTGTGGGCTCAAAGGCATGCGCCCTGGCGACGAGAAGAATGAGACTTCCGGAACACAAGTTGCCCCCTTGGGTACAGCCTAGCGAGGGGTTTTGTCGGCCAAAAAGATTGACTTGAAGTCAAGCTCCATAGCTTTTTTAACGCTCTAGAGTGAATATTGAGTGTATTGAGCCTCGCGTTATACATTTGCACGCATGGAGAATGAACATGACTAACATCATCAATGGAATGCGTCCGATACACCCAGGAGAGGTGTTGCGCGAAGAGTTTTTACAACCTTTGGGCATGACTCCGCCCGCACTGGCCAAGGCTTTGCAAGTGCCGCCCCCACGCATCAATGACGTTGTGCGCGAGCGCCGCGCCTTAATGGTGGACACTGCCTTACGCCTGTCCAAATACTATGGCACCAGTACAGAGTTTTGGATGGGCCTGCAAACCGACTTTGACATGGCTAAGGCACGCGCCACGATGACCGATGCACTGTCGCGAATCGTCAGCCGTGATGCGGTTTTGAATTGACGCAAGTGGAGGCTGAATTGACGGCGAGTTGGCTGAATGTGGATGAGCCTGGCAGGGGCAAGATCAAACGGTCAAATTGCGCCGTGATCACACGCGGCCCTGGGTGGTGCCGCCGACAGGAATCGAACCTGTATTTAGCGCTTAGGAGGCACTCGTTCTGTCCATTGAACTACGGCGACATTGGTGGATGATTTTACAGGGCGATCGTTGACGCGCTCAGCCGGTTCGAGAGATTAACCGTCAAAGCCATCGACCAGCGCCAAGTGGCCTTCTGAATTGTTTTGTCGGAGGGGCAAAATGGCTTGGTATTCAGGGCTGTGGTACCAGGTTTCGGCCGCCGCGCGGCTGGCGAATTCGATCACGACACGGCGAGTCCCTTGGGCTTTGCCTTCCAGTTGGGTCGAGGTGCCGCCACGGACCACATAGTTGCCGCCGTATTGCGCGATGGTGGCGGGCACCTTTTGCCCGTACTGTCCATACCCTTCGGGGTTGTGGACGGTGATTTCTCCAACGATATAGGCTTTGGTCATGGCGTTCCTCAGGGGTTGTATTCACAAAGAATGAGACATTTTTGAACAATGCCTCTGGTGCAAAACGTCTAATTGTGCACAATGGATCATTTTTGACCCATGAGGTGATTATGTCGGTTCATTCTTTGCATCCTGTCGGCTCGGCCGATCCCGTTCACCGTGCCAAAGTGCATTTGGCTGCTTCGTTGCGCATGGCGGTAACCGATGAACTCGAAGAAGGCATCGACAACCATTTCACCGTGAAGGTGCCCGGCCGCGAGGGCCAGTATTTGGTCTTGCCTTTCGGTTTGCATTGGTCCGAAGCCCGCGCCAGCGACATGATCGTCTTTGACGAAGAAGGCCATACCTTGGAAGGCCATGGCGTGGTGGAGTTGTCTGCGCAATGCATTCATGCCCCCTTGCACCGCATCACCGGCGCTAACGTGGTCTTGCACACCCACCAGCATTGGGCCATGGCGCTGAACATGCTTCAAGACAACCGCTTGTTGTCGGCCAGCCAAACGGCGGCATTTTTTGACGGGCAAATTGCCTATGACGACCACTACCAGGGCCTGGCCAGTTCGGTCACAGAAGGCGAACGTTTAGCCGAGTGCCTGGGCACCAAGCCTATTTTGTTCATGAAAAACCATGGCGTGGTCGTGACCGGTGAAACCGTGGCACAAGCCTACCGCCGCATGTACAAACTCGAGCGTGTCTGCCGTGCGCAGGTGATGGCTTTGGCCACAGGGCAAGCCATTGAAGTGCTCAGCCCTGAAGTGGTTGCCCGTGTCAACACGCCATCACCCGATGACCGCCACCCGCGTGCCGAGCGTGAGCGGATGTTCTTTGAAGCCCGGATGCGGGTGTTGGACCGTGATTTGCCTGGCTACGCGGATTGAAGGGGCGTGGTGAGCAGCTTCACTTGCTCATCATGCGCATCGCGTCTTCCAAGCCTTTGAGGGTCAGCGGAAACATGCGTTGGCTCATCAACTGCTGAATGATGGCAATGCTCTGACGGTACTGCCACACCCCTTGTGGCTCGGGGTTGATCCATGCAAACTTGGGAAATGTGTGCGTCAGGCGTTGTAGCCATTCGGCACCGGCTTCCTCATTGTTGTATTCCACGCTGCCGCCGGTTTGTAAAATTTCATAGGGGCTCATGGTCGCGTCGCCAATGAAAATGAGCTTGTAGTCTTTGTTGTATTTGCGCAGGATGTCCCAGGTCGGGAACTTTTCGGCGTACCGGCGCTTGTTGTTCTTCCACATGAAGTCGTACACACAGTTGTGGAAGTAATAAAACTCAAGGTGCTTGAACTCGGCCTTGGCGGCTGAAAATAATTCTTCCACCCGCGCAATGTGGTCGTCCATCGTGCCGCCCACGTCCATGAGCAGCAAAACTTTCACGTTGTTGTGCCGCTCGGGCACCATTTTGATGTCCAGAAAACCGGCGTTGGCCGCGGTGGAGCGGATGGTGTCGGGCAAGTCGAGTTCGTCGGCCGAGCCTTCGCGGGCAAATTTGCGCAGGCGGCGCAATGCCACCTTGATGTTGCGGGTGCCCAGCTCTTGGGTGTCGTCATAGTCTTTGTAGGCGCGCTGTTCCCAGACCTTGATGGCGCTTCGGTTGCCGCCTTTGCCGCCAATGCGCACACCTTGCGGGTTGTAGCCGCTGTTGCCAAAGGGGGAGGTGCCGCCGGTGCCGATCCATTTGTTGCCGCCTTCGTGGCGTTCTTTTTGTTCTTCGAGTCGCTTTTTGAGCGTGTCCATCAACTCGTCCCAGCCCATTTTTTCGATGGCCGCTTTTTGCTCGGGCGTGAGTTCCTTTTCCAGAATTTTTTGCAACCAATCCAGAGGCACGTCTTGGGTGAAGTCGGTCAGCATTTCAACGCCTTTGAAGTAGGCGCCAAAGGCTTTGTCAAACTTGTCAAAGTGCTTTTCGTCCTTGACCATCACCGTGCGGCTCAGATGGTAAAAGTCGTCAATGCTGCAGGATTCTGTGGTCGGGCCTACCACGTTGGCCTGCAAGGCCTCGAGCAGGGTCAGGTACTCGCGCACCGAGACGGGGACTTTGGCGGCGCGCAGGGTGTAGAAAAAGTCGATCAGCATGGGGTGAGCTTTTCAGGAGTTACGGGGGCGCTGGAGTTGGTAATCCAGATGCGTTTTGACATTGGGCCACTCACTGGCCAGGATGCTGTAGACACAGGTGTCGCGCAGTGCGCCTGGGGCCAGGGGGTGGGTGTTGATCTGGTGGTTGCGCAGCACGCCGTCGAGCTTGGCGCCCAGGCGCTCGATGGCGCGGCGGCTTTGCTGGTTGAAAAAATGTGTGCGAAATTCCACCGCAATGCAGTTCAGTTGCTCAAAGGCGTGGGCCAACAAGAGGCGCTTGGCTTCGGTGTTCAGCGGGCCGCGTTGCACACTGCGGCGGTACCAGGTGGAGCCAATTTCGACACGGCGGTTGGCGGCGTCGATGTTCATGTAGGTGGTCATGCCCACCGCACGGCCGCTGGCGGGGTCGATGACGGCAAACGCCGTCATGCTGCCTTGGCTTTGCAAGCCGATGCGGCGGATGATTTCGGCCTGCATGCCGTCGGGTGCGGGGATCGCGGTGTACCAGTGGGTCCACAGTTCACCATCCTGGACAGCGTCAACCAAATCGTCATGGTGCGAGTCGCTCAGCGGCTGCAAATGAACGTGTTGGCCCTTGAGGGTCAGGGGGGCTGCAAAGGACGTCATGCGGGTTGAACCTTTTCAGGATTTGTTTTTTTGCTTGGCGCCCCAGGCTTTGGCCGCCTGCAAACCGATGCCGCCGCCCAGGCTGACCAGCAAGATCGCCACCAAAGTACCGGGTCCGTAACCGGACGCAAAAATGTCCAAGCCCAGCCAGCGTCCGATCCAAAAACCGGCCACGCTGCCGCCCAGAAAGCCAATCGCATCTGCAAAGCCTTCTTTCAAAAGGGGCTGACGTTGCATGGCTTTAACGGTTGCGCTGGTTCATGAAGACCAGCTTTTCAAACAAGCTAACGTCTTGCTCGTTTTTGAGCAAAGCGCCCACCAAGGGCGGTACCGAGACTTTTTGATCTGCACTTTGCAAGGCTTCGAGCGGAATGTCTTCGGCCACCAAGAGTTTGAGCCAATCGAGCAATTCACTGGTCGAAGGTTTCTTTTTGAGGCCGGGCAGGCCGCGTACATCGTAAAAAGTTTTCAGTGCCACGGCCAACAACTCTTGTTTGAGCGTGGGGAAATGCACCGCCACAATTTGCTTCATCGTTTCCGCTTCGGGGAACTTGATGTAGTGGAAAAAGCATCGGCGTAAGAAGGCGTCAGGCAGTTCTTTTTCGTTGTTGGAGGTGATGAAGATCACAGGGCGTGTTTTGGCTTTGATGAGCTGGCGCGTTTCGTAGCAATAAAACTCCATCCGATCGATCTCGCGCAGCAAGTCGTTCGGAAACTCGATGTCGGCCTTGTCGATCTCGTCGATCAAAATTGCCACCGGCTCGTCGGAAATAAAGGCTTCCCACAGCACCCCTTTAAGGATGTAGTTCTCGATGTTTTTGACCTTTTCTTCTCCCAATTGGCTGTCACGCAGCCGGCTTACCGCATCGTATTCGTAGAGACCTTGCTGGGCTTTGGTGGTTGATTTGATGTGCCATTGCAGCAGTTTGAGGCCAAGGGCCTGGGCCACTTCTTCGGCCAGCATGGTTTTGCCAGTGCCAGGCTCCCCTTTGACCAGCAGGGGCCGTTTCAGGGTGATTGCCGCGTTCACGGCCAGGGTCAGGTCTTGGGTCGAGACGTAGTTGTCGGTGCCTTGAAATTTCATGATGAAGTGGGATATTGGGTATCAAAAAGGAAGGTCTCAGGATAAACCGGATTCGGCCGATATAATCCGCAATTGATTTTTTTCAATCTACACTCGATTGTGTTCTCAAAATGAGTAAGTTGTTGTCCTCTCTGTTTGCCTTGGCTGTCGCTTCTGTGACGGTTGTTTCGGTTCATGCCCAAGATGTCAAGGGGGATGCCAAAGCCGCTGAGCAAAAAATTGCCATGTGCATTGGTTGCCACGGCATTAAAGGCTATCAGGCCAGTTTCCCTGAGATTTACAAGGTCCCGATGATCTCTGGCCAAAACGCCAAGTACATCGCCTCTTCTTTGTACGCTTACCAAAAGGGCGAGCGTAAGCACCCCACCATGAAGGGCATTGCGGCGAGTTTATCGGACCAGGATATTGCTGACATCGCGGCTTACTACGAATTGCATGGCAAAACACAAGCGCCGGCACCTGTGGCCGCGGCACCCGATGCCAAAGTAGCCGAGTTGCTGAAAAAAGGCGCTTGCGTGTCTTGCCACGGCGACAACTTCTCCAAGCCCATCGATCCGAGCTACCCCAAGATTGGCGGCCAGCACAAGGATTACTTGTTTGTAGCCCTGAAGTCTTACAAGACTGAAAACCTGTCCACTTGGGGACGCTCCAACGGCGTGATGGGCGGCATTGCCAAACAGTACTCGAACAACGAGCTCAAGGCCTTGTCCACTTACGTGGGGTCATTGGACACGGAATTGAAGACAGTGTCGCAGTCTAAATTTCGCTGAAGACCGGTTTTGCCTGTTGTCAAAAGCCCGCTGATGCGGGTTTTTGTGTTTTCGGGGCTGTCAATCGCGCGTCGCGTGGCGTTGTACGCAAGCGATGTAAGCCTCGCCATCAGGCATTCGGCCTGATTTTTGGCTCTCGTAGACCATGCTGCCCAGGCATTCCATCGCTTGGTGATGCGCAAGGTGCAAAGAATTCAGCTTGTGGGTGAGTAATTCCACCGCCTGTCGAATGCCGCGAGGTTGGTCGATGCTGCACTGCTCGCTGATCGACAGGTGCATGGACAAATGCAGGAAAGGACTTTCTTTGTTTGGGTCTACTTTGCGCATGCTGGCCAGCGCGGCATCGACATCGGCCAGTTCGGCATGGTATTCGGGGTGCTCGTCAATCCATTGGCTCACCAGCATTTCCATGGGCTCCAAAGGAGCGGCGGTTTGGGCTTTGGCGAAAACACCGCAAAAAAATCGCCGCACATCGGCTTGGGAGGGTTGAATCAGCATGACTTTGATTGTCTCTTTTTTCTTGCGCCTAAAATGCGTTGCCGTCAGTTGGCTGAAAACGCCTTAGCGCTTTAATTTCACAACGAAAAAAAATCATGAACCAAGCCTTTATTTGCGATGCCATCCGTACACCTTTCGGTCGATATGGCGGTGCCTTGTCCAGTGTCCGCACCGATGACTTGGGCGCCATTCCCTTGAAGGCACTGATGGACCGTAATCCGAATGTGGACTGGGCTGCAGTCACTGATTTGATCTACGGTTGTGTCAATCAAGCCGGTGAAGACAACCGCAACGTAGGCCGCATGAGCAGTTTGCTGGCCGGGTTGCCCATGGAATTGTCCGGCTCCACCATCAACCGCCTGTGTGGCTCGGGCATGGACGCGATCGGCACAGCAGCGCGCGCCATCAAGGCCGGCGAAGCGCATCTGATGATTGCAGGTGGCGTGGAAAGCATGAGTCGCGCGCCTTTTGTGATGCCCAAGGCCGAAAGCGCCTTCAGCCGCAACAACACCGTTTACGACACCACCATTGGCTGGCGTTTCATCAACAAGTTGATGAAAGAAAAATACGGTGTGGACGCCATGCCCGAGACGGCCGAAAACGTGGCCACCGATTACAAAATCGAACGCGAAGCGCAAGACTTGATGGCCTATAACAGCCAGTTGCGTGCCGTAGCGGCGATCAAAGCGGGTCACCTGGCCCGTGAAATTGTGGGCGTGCACATTCCGCAGAAAAAGGGCGATGCCATTGTGGTGGACACCGATGAGCACCCGCGTGAAACCAGCCTTGAAGCCCTGGCCAAACTCAAAGGCGTGGTGCGCCCGGATGGCACCGTGACCGCCGGCAACGCTTCGGGTGTGAACGATGGTGCTTGCGCCGTGTTGTTGGCCGACGAAGCCACGGCCGCCCAAAACGGCTTGACGCCTAAAGCCCGTGTGGTCGGCATGGCCACTGCGGGCGTGGCGCCTCGGGTGATGGGCATTGGCCCGGCTCCGGCAACGCTCAAAGTGTTGGCCCAAGCCGGCTTGACCCTCGACCACATGGATGTGATTGAGTTGAACGAGGCTTTCGCGGCGCAAGGCCTCGCGGTGATGCGCATGCTGGACCTGAAAGACGACGACGCCCGTGTGAATGCATGGGGCGGCGCGATTGCACTGGGTCATCCGCTGGGCGCTTCTGGGGCACGTCTGGTGACCACGGCCATCAACCGCTTGCAACACACCGCCGGTCGTTATGCCTTGTGCACCATGTGCATCGGCGTGGGCCAAGGTATTGCTTTGATCATTGAACGCGTTTAAGACGCGCATGGCGTCAGAGGCAAGCCTGGCGCCTTTCACAGGGTCGCCATGAATCTGCCTTTCATCACCGATCCTTTTTTCTATGCCGTGGCGATCCCTGCGGTGTTGTTGATGGGTATCAGCAAAAGCGGATTTGGCTCAGGATTCGGGTCTTTGGCCGTGCCCTTGATGGCCTTGAGCGTCAGTGTGCCACAGGCCGTTGCGATCATGATGCCGATTTTGATTGTCTTGGATGTGACGGGCATCGCTGTCTTCAGAGCACATGCAGACAAGTCTTTGCTTAAATTCATGGTGCCCTTTGGTCTGCTGGGCACTTTGTTGGGCACGCTGTCTTTCAAACTGCTCAATCCCCAAGCCGTTGCTGGAATTGTGGGTGTCTCGACACTTGTTTTTTTGGCGCAAAAGCTGGTGTTCCCTCCCCAACTGGACAGCGCCCCACCGCCAAGATGGCTGGGTGGGATTTTGATCAGCCTGTCGGGCTTTACCAGTTTCATTGCGCACGCGGGCTCCCCGCCCCTCAACGCATATGTGATTCCGCTCAAACTCAGTCCCATGGTTTATACGGCGACTTTGGCGTATTTCTTTTTCTTCATCAACATGGCCAAGTGGCTGCCTTATGCTTGGCTCGGCTTGTTTGATGTGGTGAACTTTGCCACCGCTTTGGTGTTGCTGCCCTTGACGCCCATTGGGGTTTGGAGCGGAATTCGAATCGCCAAATTTATTCAACCTGTTCAGTTTTACCGTGTGGTGTATTCAGGCATGTTCTTGACCGGTTGCAAACTGGTCTGGGATGCCTTTAATTGAGGCAGGGTGTCACCATCAATTCACCCCGTGTCAAGGGCTTGCAAGACAATCGCGACAATTCAATTTTTCAGGGAGATTCCCAATGCGTGCAGCCTGGTACAGCCAAAATGGAGAAGCCAAAGACGTGATGGTGGTGGGCGAAATGCCCCTGCCAGAGCCGGGACCGGGTGAAGTCCGAGTGCGCCTGCACACTTCTGGCGTCAATCCCTCTGATGTCAAATCACGTCGTGCTCGTCCCTTGGTCGATCCGCGCATCGTGCCGCACAGTGACGGTGCCGGCGTGATAGATGCCGTGGGTGAGGGCATACCTGCCGACCGCGTGGGTGAGCGCGTCTGGATCTGGAACGGCCAGTGGGCGAGGCCCTTGGGCACGGCAAGTACCTGGATGGCCTTGCCTTCGGCGCAAGCTGTTTTGCTGCCGGATGGCGTGGACTTTGCGGCCGGCGCTTGTTTCGGCATTCCCGCACTCACTGCGCTGCAGGCGGTGCATTTGTCAGGGGACTTGAAAGGTCAAACCGTGTTGGTCACCGGGGCCTCTTCTGCCGTCGGGCATTACATCACCCAATTGGTTAGCTTGGCAGGGGGGCATGTGATCGGCACGGTGGGCTCTCCCCAGAAGGCGGCGCACGCCCATGCTGCAGGCATGAAGGACGCTATTTTCTACAAAACCGAGTCGGTGGCAGAGCGCGTCAAAGCCCTGACGGGTGGGCAAGGCGCGTCCGTCATCATTGACATGGATTTCGCCAGCACCGCGCAACTGCTGAGCGCGGGCGCTTTGGCGTCGCATGGGACCGTGGTCTGTTACGGCTCCAATGCGCCAGAGGTTCCTGTCAACTTCAGGGCCATGTTGTTTGATTCCATCACCTTGAAGTTTTTCCTGGTCTATGACCTGACTGCGCAAGACCGTGCACGGAGCTTGGCGCAATTGACCGCTTTATTGACAGCAGGACAACTTCAACACAGCATCGGTCCGCGTTTTTCGCTGGACCAGATCGTGCAGGCGCATGAAGCTGTGGAAGCCGGTCAATCCGTGGGCAATGTGGTGGTGGATTTGATCTGAAACAAAGCCGGGTCTTAATGCCCCCCTCCTGCATCAGGTGCGCCCGGCCCGCCTGCCGCCGGAGGTAAAGGTGCTGGTCTTTTGGTCATCCAGATGAAAGCAATCAGTCCGATGAAGATGTAAGCAGAAGCCATGAAAACATCATCGGCCGCCCGGGTGTAGGCTTGCTGTTCGATCATCCTGCTGATTTGCACAAGCGCTTGCGCCTGGGTCAAACCTGCGGCTTGGAGCGTCTCCACAGTGATGCCAAAAATCCCTTGGCCTTGAATCAGCAACTCGGTCAGGTGTGCGTGGTGCAAAGCGGCGCGACTGTCCCACAGCGTGGTGGCAATCGATGTGCCCATCGCGCCTGCTGTGATGCGTGCAAAGTTGCTCAAACCTGCGGCGGATGGAATCCGCTCAGGCGGGATGCCGGTCAAGGTCAGGGTGGTCAAAGGGATGAAGAACATCGCCATCGCGGCACCTTGCATCAAGGTGGGAATCAGGACGTGCATCAAATCTGTTTGCACAGTGAATTGGGCACGCATCCACAGCACAATGGCAAAGCCTATGAAGGCCATGGTTGCAATGCGGCGGGGGTCCCAGACGGTGACTTTTTTGCCAATCAAGGGGGTGATCAAAATAGCCAGCAAGCCCACCGGGGCCAGGGCCAGGCCGGCGTTGGTTGCGGTGTAACCCATCCACTGTTGCAGCCACAATGGCAACAGCACCACATTGCCAAAGAACAGGGCATAGGCCACGGACAGCGAGAAAGCGCCGAACGAGAAATTGCGACTTTTGAAAAGACGCAAATCCACCACCGGGTGCTTTTCGGTCAGCTCCCACACCACGAACACGACAAAGGAGACCAGGGCCACCAGGCCCAAACCCACGATGGTGCCGGAGGCGAACCAATCCAACTCCTTGCCTTTGTCCAGCATCAGCTGCAAAGCGCCCACCCAGATCACCAGCAGACTCAGTCCGATGGTGTCGATGGGCAATTTTTGGATCGGTGTTTCACGGTGCCGGTAGGTGCTCCACGTGAGTGCGGCGGCAAACAAGCCCACGGGTATATTGATGTAAAAAATCCACGGCCAGGACATGCTGTCGGTGATCCATCCGCCAAGCAAAGGACCGACCACCGGTGCAATCAAAGTCGTCATACCCCACAAGGCCAAGGCCGTGCCGGCCTTGGCGCGCGGGTAGCTGCTGAGCAACAGTGTTTGCGATAACGGAACCATCGGGCCCGCCACCAGACCTTGCAGCACCCGAAAGAACACCAACATTTCCAGCGAATGTGCCAGGCCGCACAGCCAGCTGGCCAATACGAACAGCAACACGCTCATGGTGAACAAACGCACCGCGCCAAACCGCTGTGTGAGCCATCCTGTAAGGGGCACGGCAATGGCGTTGGCAATGCCAAAACTGGTGATCACCCAGGTGCCTTGGCCAGGACTCACACCCAGATCACCTGAGATGGCGGGGATGGACACGTTGGCAATCGAGGAGTCCAGCACGTTCATGAACGTGGCCAAAGACAGGGACAGGGTGCCCAGCAGCAGTGCAGTGCCGTAAAGGGGCGGGATCGCCGCCGCAGCGTGTGCAGGTTGTGAACTCACAAAGGTCAGCGCGATGTGCGCCCCAAGTTGGCAGCAATGATGCGCGCGACCCGTTGGTCGGCCGCCTGGCTTTGGCTTTCAAAGACGGTCGTCACGGCCGCCGGTGCTGTGCGGGGCGTATCGTTCAAGGCTTTGCCTTTTTGGTCGGCGGTGTCGATGCTCACGTCCATGGACAGGCCTACGCGCAAGGGGTGCTCTGCCAGATCTTTGGCATCGATGGCGATGCGCACCGGTACGCGTTGCACAATTTTGATCCAGTTGCCGGTGGCGTTTTGCGCAGGCAACAGCGCAAAGGCCGCTCCGGTACCCGCGCCCAAGCCTACAACGGTGCCGTGGTAGATCACTTGGTTGCCGTACACATCGGCTTCCATTTCGGCCGGTTGTCCGATGCGGATGCTGTCGAGTTGACTTTCTTTGAAGTTGGCATCCACCCACAACTGGTTCAGTGCCACGAGGGTCATCAAGGGCGCACCAGCAGGCACGCGTTGACCCAATTGAACACCGCGTTTGGCCACATGCCCATCCACCGGCGCGAGCAATTCTAGGCGTTGCAGTGCCAAAAACGCCTCACGCACTTTGGCGACCGCACGTTGCACGCTGGGGTGGGCGGGCACCGTGGTGCCATCGGTTTGGGTTTGGCTGGCGCTCAATTGTTCGCGGGCGGCGGTCACGGCCGATAGCGCTGCCGCCACAGCGCTTTGCGTTGATGTGGCTTGCGCCTGTGCGTGTTGGTATTCTTCTTTGCCAATGGCCCCGCTCGCCACCAAGGGTGTGCGGCGTTGCAAGTCTTGTTGTGCGCGGGCCGCATCGGTTTGCATTCGGCTGAGTTCGGCTTCGCGCGTTTGCACTTGGGCTTGCAAGGTGCTGTTGTTGGCAAACAGGGCACGCACTTCACGCACGGCTTGCGCCAGCTGCGCTTCAGCCTGGTCCAGTGCGACACGCGCATCGGCACTGTCGAGTTTGACCAGCACTTGGCCGGCTTTCACGAAATCGGTGTCATCGGCCCCGATGGCCACGACCGTGCCACCCATTTGCGGAGTGATTTGAACCACGTTGCCAGCCACATAGGCGTTGTCGGTGTTTTGATGGTGGCGGCCATGTAGCCAATGCCAGCCACCCCAGGACAGGCCACCGATCAGCAAGACGCAGGCGATCAAGGTCAGTCCGCGACGTCGGGCAGTGTTCATTTCAGCGGCGTTCAGTTCTGTCATGCGGTGCTTTCGATGGGAAGTGCAGGTGCTGATTCAATTTGGAAATTCACCCTCGGTGTGATTTTTTATTTTGTGGCGGCGCTGATCGCCGCATCTTGGTGAGCAGGGGCTGCGGTGTCATCTCGCCAACCACCCCCTAGTGCTTTCATCAGCTTGATGCGGTTATCAAGTTGTCGCGCTCTCACATCCACACTGTTGCGGCGCTGCAAGAGCAGGGCAGTTTCTGCGGCCAGCACGTTCAGATGGTTACCCAAGCCCGCATCGAAACGTTGTTGCGCGATCGCATGGTTTTTTTGTGCACTCGCCAATGCCGCTGTTTGTGAAAAGGATTGACGCGCCAGCGATTGGTCAGAGCTGATCGCATCAGCGCTTTCTTTCACCGCTTCCAGTAGCGCGAAGTTGTATTGCGATACAGCCATGTCCAGTTCCGCTTGCCTGCCTGAGAGCTGCGCCTGAAGTCGACCGCCATCAAAAAGTGGCAGTCTCACGGCTGGACTCACGCCCACTTGCCGACTGTCTGTGTTGAGCAAGTGGCTCACACCCAAGGCGTTGAAGCCGATGAAGGCGCTCAAATTCACGTTCGGGTAGAACTGCGTGCGTGCCACAACCACGTCCTGGCTGGCCGCCTCTACGCGCCACCGACTGGCCACCACGTCGGGGCGACGACCCAGTAAATCCGCACCCAAAACAACGGGTACCGCTTCGAGTTGAAGTGCGTTGAATTGGGGCGAGAGCGCATTCAGCGTCTGTGGCGCTTGCCCGCTCAAAACGGCCAGTTGATGACGCACCAGGACAATTTGCTCTTGCAATGCTTCTATTTGACTTTGCGCGTCAGACACATTGCCATCGGATTGGCTTTGTTCTAATTGGGTGTCCAAGCCAGCGGCGAAACGCTGGGCAATCAATGCCTGCATGGTTTGGCGTTGCAGCTGCGTGCGTTCTGCAATGTCCCGTTGCGCCAGCAAGCGCGACAGGTCAATATAGCTTTGGGCTATGAGGCTGGCCAGGCCCGTGGCCGCGGCCGCGGCATCGGCCTGGGTCGCACGGGTTTGGCCTAGTGCGGAAGCCAGTTCTGCGGCATGCTGGCCCCACAGGTCAGGCGACCAGGAGACGGTCCCTTGCACGTTGTCGTTGTCAAAGGTATTGCCAGCAATGGGCTTGGGGTACAGACCGTTTGCAGAATAACGTTGGCGGTTGAAATCCGCGCCCAATTGAGCCTGTGGAGAACCGGCAGCTTGCGCCAGACCCGTCAAAGCTTGCATGCGGCGAACCCTCTGTTGTGCCGTGGCCAGCGAAGGGTTGCTTTGCAAGCCTGTGGCAATCAAATTGTTCAATTGAAGATCACCCAAGCTTTCCCACCATTTTGCAGACAGTTCCGTGGTGTTGATGGCCTGCAATTGCAAAGCAGAAGCCGATGTGATTTTCAATCCAATGACATCGGGGCCGGGTGTGCTGCACGCTGTCAGAAAGAGACTCAAAAGAACAGCCCAGTAAGTGGAGTCAGGGTTGACAATTTTGGCCATGCTGGGAAGTGAATTCATCATGGGACCTCAGAGCGAAGCGGTTCGAACAGAGGTCCGGAACTTTGAACGCTTTTTCATGGCCTCGCCATTGACCAGCATGCGTTGCAGGAGATTGAGCATCAAGGTCCATTCTTCGGTCGAAAAGCCTTGCAAATGACCATTCAGCACATCGGCCAGAACACCCGGGACATGTTGCACCACCTCACGCCCTGCATCGGTCAATGACAGGTGCACGACACGTCGGTCCTGGGTGGACCTGTCGCGCCGGATCAAGCCCTTGATTTCAAGTCGGTGCAGCGAGCGGGTGAGGGCAGCCGGATCGATCGAGATTTCTCGTGCCAAGCTCGCCGAGGTTGTGCCTTCGAACATCAATAATCTGAACAAGGGAACCCATTGCACATAGGTCAATTTGTACTGTGCGAGCTGCGCATCGGCCTGGGCGATGATGGAGGACAACACCTTGTTCATCAAATGCCCGACACTTTCCTCGGGTCGGTAGGGATCTGCCACATAAAACGAGGGGGTAGAACTTTTGAGCATGGTACGGGTATTTTAATTGCCTAGACAATCATTGTCTAGGCAATTAAATCTAGCGCTCTCCTCCTTTGGAATTATTTGTCCCGGGCTAGACAGGCATCAAGCAAAACAGCCGCTAAAGTAGATCACATGAAAACCTTCGAAACACTCCAAGATTTGGCCGATTGCGTTGGCCAACAAGTCGCCGTTACACCCTGGATGGAAGTTACGCAGGAGCAGGTGAACCAGTTTGCCGAAGCTACGGGCGATC
>Ga0164295_10001861_pt1 | contig 17542 bp, 13 predicted proteins | sample GEODES006metaG_FD_111798 | JGI IMG/M metagenome (GOLD analysis project Ga0164295, IMG submission 111798) | Oligotrophic lake water microbial communities from Sparkling Lake, Wisconsin, USA - GEODES006 metaG | ecosystem: Environmental > Aquatic > Freshwater > Lake | place: USA: Sparkling Lake... | reverse complement strand
TTAACGACGTCAGTCTCTGACGTCTGTTTTTATTGATCCGCATGTCCGACGAATCCCTAGAACCACAAGACGATCAACTCGAACACGTCGAAGAGATCATCAGCAGCGTTGTCGAGGGCGATTATAACGCCGATCAGATCCAAGTTTTGGAGGGGCTTGAAGCCGTCCGAAAGAGACCTGGAATGTACGTTGGCGACAACGGCAAGCGCGGCCTTCACCAGCTTTTCCGCGAAGTTCTCGACAACAGTGTCGACGAAGCGCTCGCCGGGCACTGTACGCAGATCAATGTCACCCTCCACGCCGATAACTCGATCAGCACCGAAGACAACGGCCGCGGAATTCCGGTCGACAAGCACGCCAAGATGGGCGTTTCCGCGCTGCAGGTCGTTATGACCGTCCTTCACGCCGGCGGAAAGTTCGGCGGCGATGCCTCCGGCTACAAAACCTCTGGCGGTCTCCACGGCGTCGGCGTTTCTTGTACGAACGCCCTTTCCTCTTGGATGGAAACCACGGTTTGGCGAGATGGCCAAACCTACATGCAGCGGTACGAAAAGGGAATTCCCCAGCACGACGTGAAGCACCTCGGACCTGCGCCCGAAGGCAAGCGTGGCACCCGCCAGCGATGGCACGCCGACCCAAGCATCCTCACGGAAATTGAGTACGACACCCACATCATCAAGACCCGAATGCGGGAATTGGCGTACCTCAACTCGAAGGTCAAGTTCGAATTCGTAAACGAGCAGATTCCGGAAGAAAACGAAACCTTCTTCTTCCAACGGGGAATTCCGCAGCTTGTTGAAGACCTCAACGAAGGCAAAGACACCCTTCACCCCTGCATCTTCTTCCGCCGGGCGAAGGAACTCACGGAAGTCGAGATTGCCCTCCAGTACCACGATGGCTACAACGCCACCGTGTTGGCCTTCAGCAACAACATCTTCAACCCAGACGGCGGCACCCACGTCTCGGGCTTCAGCACCGCGCTCACCCGCGTCGTCAACAGCCACGCCCGCAAGATGAACTTCTTGAAAGAGAAGGACGCCAACCTTACGTCGGACGACATTTCCGATGGCCTCACCGCCGTCATCTCGCTGCGTTTGGCGAACCCGTCGTACAACTCGCAAGACAAGGTCAAGCTCGTGACGCCCGAAGTTCAGGGTCTCACCAACAGCCTCGTCGGCGACGGTCTCACCACCTTCTTCGAAGAGAACCCTTCGGTCGCCAAGCGAATCGTGGACAAGGGAATCCTTGCCCAGCGGATGCGAGAAGCCGCCCGAAAGGCCGCCGAGCAGATTCGCCGCGGAAACGCGATGGACTCCTTTGGCCTGCCCGGAAAGCTCACCGACTGCATCAGCAAAGATGCTAGCATCAGCGAGCTCTTCCTAGTTGAAGGTGACTCGGCTGGTGGCTCTGCGAAAGGCGCAAGAGACCGCCACACCCAGGCCGTTCTTCCGCTCCGAGGAAAGATTCTCAACGTCGAACGAGCTCGCTTGGACCGCGCCCTCGACAACGAAGAAATCAAGTCGCTCATCGCCGCCCTTGGCGTCGGAATCGACCTCAGCATGGGCCGAAACCAGGCTTCAAAGGTCTCGGAAGAAGACATCGAGATCGAGATTTCGACCGTAGACAACGGCAACAAGAACAAGAAGAAGCAGGACGATATCCACTTCGATATCACGAAGTTGCGTTATCACAAGGTCATCATCATGACCGATGCCGACGTTGACGGCGAGCACATTCGAACCTTGCTCCTCACGTTCTTCTACCGCTACATGAAGCCGCTGGTCCAAGCTGGCAACATCTACCTTGCCCAGCCGCCCCTCTTTGTTATCAAGGTGGGCAACAACGAACGGCATTACGCCATGTCAGAAGCTGAGCGCGACGAGATCATTCGTGGACTCAAGAAGAAGAACTTCTCCGTCACCCGATTTAAGGGTCTCGGAGAAATGAACGCCGATGAACTCGGAACGACGACCATGGATCCGACCGTGCGAAAGCTCGTGAAAATCCAGCTCGACCCCGAGTTCGAAATCGAAGTGGAACAGATGTTCAGTCGTCTGATGGGTGAGAAAGTCGAGCCGCGCCGAGAGTTCATCGAAGCACACGCAAAGCAAGCCCACAACGTCGACTGGCATTACTGATGATCCTCGCCGCCCTTTTCACCCTCGCATCGGCTCGAACCTACCGGCTCGAGCCGATCGTCGTTAAAGCCCTCCCGCCCTTCAGCGAACTCAAGAAAGCCGAAGCCAGCGAGCTTTTGGATCGGGAAGTGCAGTACATCCTTCGCGCTTCGCTGGAGCTCGACGCAAGGATCGTGGTCGCTCCCGGCGAGTCTGCGGAGCGCACGGTGAAGATCGAACTTCGCAAGGTCAGCCAGAAAAACCGCTCTCGAACCGAACTGCTGAATAACCCCAACGGTGGCGCCAGCGTAACCGAAGTCACCGTTGGCCTAAGCCTCAACGACAGTCCATTCCAAGAGCTCAAAGGAACGGCCAAAGGCACCTACTTCGGCACCACCAACCGCCGAACCATGGTCGGCAGCCCCGACGCCGAAGCCCTAGAAATCCGAAACAGCAACCGAGAACGCGCCCGAGCCGTCGGCCGCGCGATCTGGGATGCGGTGAAGCTGAACGTCTTGCGCGAAGAGTGAGAGCACGATGGAGCCGTGTCACGACAAGAATTCGTTGTAACGAGTGTCGCCGGAAACAACGCTTTCTCGTTGCAAATTGGGAACCTGCAAAAAGAGCTTCCGAGACTTAACGCGAGTTGCTGGATTTAGGATTCCCGCCGCGGAACTCCGTGGCGTGCAAGAACCTACCTTGCTGATTGCTCAATTCAGGCGGCTCAAACAAGAAGATGTGACAAATACCACAAACTACTGGAGTTTCTGATTCAAGTCAATCAAGTCTGACAGGGAAGTTCCCAGATTGAACTTCGCTATTCTATCCAAATCCCGGTCTGCTACGCAAAATTCTTGATTTGCAATCTGACAAAGAATCAGAAATGCTCCTCTGAGAATTTGCAGTGACTCTAGTGCCAAACTTAAAAGGTCTAAGTCTTCTTCGGATTGTCCACGCGGACTCTTAACTTTAAGGTACCTCGCATATCCTGTTAGATCGCCGACGTCATGGACAAAGAGGTCGCGTAAACTCTTCAATGGCCCGTCTTCGACGTCCCACGCAAGGTGTATATCGTAGAGACCCAATAAAGGACTCCCGAATTCAAGTCTGCTCGCAATTTCATCTCGCAAGCCGAGACTCTTGTCTCTATTTTTGTACCAGATAGTGTTGAAACTTAGGGGGCGCCGTTCGTTTTGAGGCTCTAAGCTGAGCAATGTCTCGAGAACCTTTGCGACTTTATCAAAGGCATCAATATTCGTTCGAACAACCGATTTAATCAATCCGGGTCGTAAGCCGAACTCGTTAACTGAAGGACTTGTGGCATAGTCAGTCATTGCGCTATACAGAACTTGTGGGCGCGATTCTCGCATGTACTGATACAGAAAAAGCGACTCAGCGAGAAATCTTCCTTAATTGTGTTTAGCAGGTTCACAAGGCGCTGTTGTTCATTGACCGTGCGCACGCCCGTTGCTTCCGGGAAGGCGTCGTCTCTCGAAGTGCTCGGGCAATTTAATGGACGTGGTGCCACAGTAAGTAAAAGTCCATGCCTCCCTATCTGCTGAATGAATTTCGAAGGCTCGAAGTCTTTGTGAGCTTGATCTCTAGCAGTGATACGCTTCTCAATATCCTCGGCCTCAAGCCCTTGACGTTTCCACCATTCAAGGAGTTGGCTATAACCATGAATGGCTGAAGAAAAAACCTCTGGTCCCCAGAATGATCCTGAGGTGTTCCGCTTTGATAGCGCCAACGTGAAAGCTAAGTAAGCTTCGTCAAAAAGTAACATGCTATGTCTCGGGAAGTTTCGTCCAAGTAGCAAGCAGCCTTGCCCATAGGAGACAAGTGCGGCAGCGTTTTCAGAGTCTAATTGAATGGATTTCCACCACCGATACATTGCTTCTGGTGTTCTTCCGACATGACTGAGGCAATTTCCGTAGTTGCAGAGAAATGCAGACTCAAACCCGCTGTCATGCGTCACGTCCAGTGTGCTAAGGCGAAATAATAATTCTCGCTGTTTCATCCATGCAGTTCTTGCATCTGAGAAAAACTTGTCAATAAGCAAGGGAATCGGATCTACTTCGCCTTCTGGCACTTCAACGTTAGCCATTTTGTCAAAGGACCTTTTGACTAGGTCCATTTGCATTTTGTACGTGTCGCCTAGAGCCATGTAAGCGTTTGACTCGCAGTAAAGGCACTTACAGTGCAGGTTTAGATCTCTCTGATCTACAGCATGTTGCCGTAAAGATTCCCATCCGCGCACGGACGCTAGAATGCCTTCTTCTTCCATTAGATAAATCGCATAATCTGTGAACTTCTCCAGCTCATTGATTCGAGTTAGCAATGCATCTGCACCTGGAGTTTTAAGAAGTTCAAACAGCTGTGGATATAGTTCGCGCGTTGGCTTATCTGCTGCTTCAAATTGGTTCATTTCAAGTTCCTAAGTCGCATAGCGTGATAGATACAATCAAGTGCAATAAAATAATCGTAAATGAATATGAAACAATCTGTGCCCGCAAAATTGAAGGAGTGGGCGAAGTAGATTTGAACAGATGCTTTCCTTACTACATTGTAGTCGCAATTTCATCGAAAAATTCATTCCGCTTCTTGCAATGTACAAAATTGCTCTCTTAAACTTGGCTGGTCCAAAACGCACGAGCCTCCACCGGCGACTGATCCCCCTGTGGCGCCTCAACTCGATAATCTAGGCGACCGAGGCACTGAGCAGATCCAAGCGTGGTTCACCTCTCCGGTAGGATTCCCAAACATGTTGTCCCTCGGTCTCGTCGCAATCCTTGGCGCACAGATTCCGGCGCAGATCGGCAAGCCCTATCTGATCGGAACCGTCGGCCGCACCAAAGGTGAAAAGCAAGTCTCCGAACTCGGGAACAGTCGCGTTGTCACGATTAAATCGGCTCGCACCGCCATCGCCTTTGGAACCAAGAAGGAAACGATCGTTGCCGGCGAAGGCAAGAAACTGCTAATCCTTGAAGCCAACATTCGGAATCCGGAGAAGAAGCCCATCTCCGTTACGGAGAGCCAGACTTTTGGGCTTCGCGTTTATGACACGAAGTTCACGGCAACCGACGTTCAGTATCGGGGCGCCGCCGCCAAGGATTTGTCGCTTCTCAGCAAGACGCTGAGGCCCGGAGAGAGCATCGACATCGTTACGATCTACGAGTTTCCGGCCAAGACTCCCCACCTGCGCATTGGCATCTTCTATCACAATTACATCCGAAGTCAGGCGCCAAAGATGGATCTGACCTCGCAACTATCTCCCCCGACCTCGGTCTTTGCCGAGTCGGCCATGAACTTTGTGCCAACCGCACAAGCCTCCCTCGGCGCGCGTTTTGATCTGGATGATTTGCAGTTCAAGGTTCTGGGCCAGCGAAAAATCGAACAAGACGGAATCGCCGTCCGCGTCGAAATTTCGAACCCCATGCCGCGGCCGGGAAGGTGGGGCTGGCAATACGCAACCGCCGCCATGCTCTCCGGCGCAACCACGGTCAACAGCTACCCTGAGTTCTACATCGATCCACAGTTTCAAACCTGGGGCAACGAAATCCGCCCCGGCGCAACCGTCACCGGCGAATACCGCTTCTACCCCCCGGCTGGATTCTCGGCCAAACAGTTCCGCCTGCAAATGAACGTGACCAAGCGAACGGTAACGGTCGCCTTGGGCCCGTGATGAGCCAGGTACCTTCGATCGCGGTGGAATGGTGCGTCAGGCCGACTTCATACCGATGGCGAAGTTCCTCAACCACCTCAGCCGGCAAGGGCCGAATCTCCTCCAACCAGCGGTGCGCTATTGAAAGCTCATCAAGTGTGGTCATCAATAATTTCCCCGCCTGAAAACTTCCTTGGTTTACTTTTGGTCTTTTCGCACTCTACAGATAGCGCGCAAGAATCATCGAAACAAACCCGAACGAACCCAAATCCCGGTGTAATTAATTAATCCGCCTGGGGGGGGACGTTAATTAATTCTGGCTCAGGTTCAGTTCTTGTGCTGAACATGCTCCGTCAGCTCCTCTTCCGCCACCCGCAGGTCGCGAAGATTGCTGAGCGCGGAGTCGAGGGATTTGCCGGGGCGGATGTCCATGTCTTTCGCCGTCTGAAAAGCCAGTCGCTCCGCCTCTTCGGCCAAAGCGCGCAGTTTGTCCGCCACCGCACGGGCGACGTAGAAGCCGGGCGGAACTTGGCTCGGGTTCACCTTGCCTTTGATCCCAAACGATTCCAGGGCCTCGTCCACGTAGTCCAGCGGATTGCGGCCATCGACCGAATCGGGCAAAACGTGCCGATAGGCAAGCAACACGTCGTACATGCCTTCATCCGCGGCGAGTCGTGCCGCTGCTCGGGCGGAAACGTACGAGTGCGGTAGCGTCTCTTCTTGCCATTGCCCTGTGCCAAAAGCGATCCGAATCCGCACCCAATAGTGCGCGCATTCCTCAAGGATCAGCAAGCTGCTGGCATCAAGATCGCGGTGTAGTCGCCGATGCTCAACCAAGCCTTTCATCGCATGGGCAACTTTGCGAATCTCTTCTCGTCGCTGCGCTTCGCCCTCGTTAAGCTTGGCCCGAGGTTGCATGACCACCAGCGTCGTCCCCGCGAGCGCCGGAACCGCCGCCGCAAGAACCATCAGCGGAACCCCCGCGATGAGCGCCACGACAGAGCCGACCGCGCCAAGTCCGAGCAAGCCCCAGCCGGTCAACTTCTGCGGAGTCTGAGGCTCTGGCCGGCAGGCGAAGTTGATGTATTCCACCAAGTTCGGATACTGCTTCGCGGGATTGGCTGCAAACATCTCTCTGTATTGTAGTTGACGATTCACCGAACCGAAGGGTCCTAGGACCTTTCTTGATAATTACGGCTAGATGAAACTTGAGTCTGCCTAACTCACGTTATCTATCCTGTAACCCATCAACGGGGGAAAACAACATGATGAGAACTCTAGTCAACGTCAACCCACTCAACGAACTCCGCGCCATGGACGAGGTCCTGGAACGACTCTTCACCCACCCCGCCCGCCCGGTCAGCAACGTCGGAGGACTTCCCGTCGACATCATCGAGCGGGATAACAAGCTCGTCATTCGCGCCGCCGTCCCCGGCGTCGCTCCCGAAGCCATCGATATCTCGGTCGAGAACAACGTGCTCAGCATCCGCGGTGAATCGAAGGATGAAAACACCACGGAATCCGACAAGGTCTATCGACGCGAAGTCAGCTACGGCCTCTTCGCCCGATCCATCCGGCTCCCCGAGAACATGGATCTCAACGCCATCGATGCTGAGTTCAAGCACGGCTTCGTGACGATCTCGATCCCGCGCATCGTTGAGGAAGCCCCACAACCCATCAAGATAGCCGTCCGAAATGGCGATCTCACAAACTAACCGCCCTTAGCCACCAGGGGCTGGCCCGCCGCGATCCAGGCGTCCCAGCCCCCATCAAGCGCATAGGCGTTTACGAAGCCGCCTGCCCGAAGCTGACCGGCCACAATCCGACTGGTTCGGTCGTTCGGGCACCCACAATACGCCACCAAAAAACGATCCTGCGAAATTCCGCGAGCCAGAATCTGCGTCACCGCACGGTCCGGATCCACTCGCATCGAATCTGGAATGGTTTCGGAACTGGCCAAATAGCTCTTGTTCGATCTCGCGTCGATAAAGATCAAATCCTCACCATCCGCCTTCCGCTGCAAAACTTCCGAAACCGAAACGACCGGGCCAGGGCCAACCGTCGGCAGCAGCATCTTCTCGCCTTTTCGAATCTGGCTCTGCCGCTCCAGCCACATGACCGTCCCACCGTGCAAAACAATGCTCACCAGCATCACCGAACAGGCAATCTTGAACAAGTAAGCCGCCCCCGGAACGTCCGCGAAGACCGGAATCAAGACCATCAAAATCGAGCTGAGCCCTCGTGGCCCAAACCAAGCCAGCGTGATCTTGCTCCGCCGCTTCATCCCGGTCCGACTCACGGCAAACCAAAGCGCCGCCGGCCGCGCGACCAGAGCAAGAACTACGACCAAGGCGTAGTCCCAACCGGTGAAGTCAAACCCCGACCAAACCACCGAAACCCCGAGCAACACGAACGTCGAAAGCACCGCCAACTCGCCCGTCGTCTCACCGTATTCGTGGAAGCAATCGCAAAGCTCCACATCCAACGTGGCAATCACTGCCCCCGCCGCAAACGCCGCCACAAACCCGCTGGCATGAATCGCCTCCGCCACGCCGAACGACACAAAGCAAACTCCGAGGCTATAAAGCGACTCGTATTCGCGCTTGATGCCAATCGCCCGCCGAACATAAGTTAGCGTCGCAACCGCCAAAAGTCCAACCAGCCCACCCGAAATCGGGCTCATCACGAGGACCTGAAAAATCGTCTTCGGAATGTTTACCGGCTCACCCGCCGACATCATCGTGGCGATACAAACGATGATCACCGGCAGCAAAACCACGTCGTTCAGACCGCTTTCCAAGCGTAAAGCCAACCGCGTGTCCTTCGGCAACCCGGTCCATCGCAGAAGCGGTCGAAGCAGAACCGGATCCGTACTCGCCAACGCCGCCCCCAGAATGAGCGCCATCGGCAGCTCGATCTTCAACAGCGAATGCGCCACTCCGGCAATTGCCAGCATCGCCAACACCGTCCCCGGCCCAAGGATTAAGAGCGCGAGCTTAGCGTTCTTCTTCACCTCTCGAAAGTCGAGGGTCAAGGCTTCGGTAAAGAGGATCAAAGCCAGGGTGAGCGTGCTCACAATCCGAAGGGCTTCCGAATCAATCGGAATGTCAAACGCCTTCATCCCGAACGGACCAATGATCGCGCCGAGGCCCAGAAAAACCGCAACTTGCGGCGTTCCGCTCCGCTCCACCCAGCCGCTAAACAATCCGGCGAGGAGCAAAACGACCCCGAGCAGGGCCAGCGAGGCAGCAAACCCGCTAATGTCGGCAGCAGCTATCGGCATCATTAACCTTACGCCAATCTGGCAACGTAGATGACGGAATGAACCTCAATCTTGTCTGGTTCAGGAACGATTTACGTGTGCAGGATCACCCCGCGCTGTCGGCCGCAATGGCCGCTCCCGGCGCAACGGTGGCCCTCTACGTGTTCAACGAAAACTGGACCGCCCGGACCGCCCAAGGCCACCCCAAAATCGGAGACCTGCGCAAGCGATTCATCCTGGATTCCCTCCAAGATCTTCGCGCTCAGCTCGCCAACCTCGGGGTTCCCCTCGTAATCCGTCATGGATCAGTAGCCGATGCCGTTCGCGAGCTAGCAAGCCTGGGTGATATTCGATCGGTTCACTTTTCCGCCGAACCCGCACCCGAAGAGCGAACCGAAGCGAGCTTGTTAACCTCGGGGGTTAACAGCAAGTTCTGCAGTCACGAGACCTACTCTCTCATCCATCCTGCTGACCTTCCGTTCTCTATCTCAGAACTTCCAAATCTCTTCACGACGTTCCGGAAGGCGGTCGAAGCCGATTGGCGAATCCGATCCGCCGTCCCATCGCCCAAGCCGCAAGCCTGGCCAGAATTGGACCTCGATCTTGGAGAATTCTCTTCGCTAGAGGATCTTCCCAAATCCCCATTTGCGGGAGGAGAATCCGCAGCGCTCGCCAGAATCAAGCACTACCTCTGGGATACCGATCGTCTCAGGATTTACAAAGAAACCCGCAACGGAATGTTGCAGCTGGATGACAGTTCGAAGTTCTCTCCGTACCTTGCTCACGGCTGCATTTCGGCCCGCAGCATCTATTGGGAGATCAAGAGGTACGAGGCCGAGCGGGGAGCAAATGACTCCACCTACTGGCTCGTTTTCGAACTGCTCTGGCGTGATTTCTTCCGATTCACCCTAGAGAAGTTTGGTTCCAAACTTTTTCGCCGCTCCGGTCTGCAGGGGTTGGAACTCCCATGGTCGCGGAATGTGGAGCATTTCGAGGCGTGGCGTACGGGAACCACGGGCTTCCCCTTAGTTGATGCCGCGATGCGAGAGTTGCTCGCTACCGGATACACCAGCAACCGAAGCCGACAGATCGTCGCCAGCTTCTTCACCAAGAATCTCGGTCTGGATTGGCGCCTGGGGGCAGAGTGGTTCGAAAGTCAACTCGTCGACTACGAGGTTGGCTCGAACTACGGAAACTGGCAATATGCCGCCGGGGTTGGAAACGACGCTCGTGAGTTTCGGCTGTTCAATCTGAAGAAGCAGGCGCAGCAATACGATCCGAACGGTGACTTCGTCCGGCATTGGCTCCCGAATCTGCGAGCAGAAAACTTGCCAGAAATCGTGAACTTCGATCAGTCAGCGCGGGAGAATCGCCTCAAGTACGAGCGAGCGGCTTTGGCAATGGACGGGAAATCCAAGTCATTCGGTCGCCGTCGATAAATCGCCAAGGCAGCTCGTCCCCCTTCCCGACCGCGAGGCCAATTCGGGTGCCGGTGACCATGTTGGTCACCGGATTGGGGGCGATTTCAATGCTGAGTTCATCCGCGCCAAGGAGATCTGTATTGTCAAAGCGACGATCGATTCCGAAGGCCTGACAGAGCTTTCCTGGCCCAGAAAGGAGCTGCCGCAGATCAGATTGCTTTCGTCGTTCTTGCATCGTCTCGAACCCGGTCAGAGGTTCGGCTGCGCGGATCAGAATTGCTCCCGCTAGGTCAACGGGCAGCGCCACCAGGTTCAGCATCCAGTGGTTGCCATAGGTGAAGTAGACGTACGCATGCCCGGGCAGACCGTACATCGTTTCGCACTTCGGGCCGCGGCGGTTATAGGCATGGCATCCAGCATCGTCAAGGCCCCGATAAGCCTCGACTTCGACAATGCGGGCCGATAGTTCCCCAAGTCGCAGGATCCCGCCAAGTAAGCGGTGTGAGGCAGCAATGACATCTCGTTCCGCTAGGTTGCGAAAATCGTCCTGGGTCATAAAATGTCCTTGCAATGTGGACGTATGTCTACTATAATCATGTCAGCCATGCGATATTTACTTTGCGTCCGGATCAGTCGGTTTTACACCCGAACCCTGGAGGCTCGGGAGCCCCATCTGGCAAAGCGCCCTTTGGTGGTTCATCGGGAAAAGCAGGTTCTCGACGCAAACTTGCAGGCAAGATCGCTCGGCATCAAGGTTGGAATGGGGCTTTCTGAGGCGAAACTTCTCGCGGAGGGAGGAAACTTTTATGGCTACCGCGAAGAGGAATATCGCGACGCACAAGAGCGCTGGCTCAATATCTGCGCCGAATACTCCGATTTTGTTGAGCCTCTGGGCATGCATCATGCCTTGCTTGATCTGAGCCGTCACCCCAATCCAAGAAACCTTGCGGAGTCTCTGGTGCTTCGGTTAGAAGGAGGACGTGGCGGAGCGGGATTAACGCGCTGGATTGCCGAAGCTGCCGCCGAAGAGGCCAGTCTTGGTCAGCCGATCTTTGATGTCACCGCCTCTGGTCCTGAGTTTGTAAAGCGGTATCCGGTGATGCAATTGCTGGCGCTTCCGATTGAAGTACGGGAGAAGCTTGTTTTTCTCGGCTACGAAACGATGGGGCAGGTGGCAGGGCTATCGGTCTCCGTTCTTCGAAAGCAGTTTGGCGAACTGGGGGACTCCATTCGCATCTTTGCCAAAGGCGGGGGAGATGCTCATGTTGAGGACAGTTATCCTCCCGAATCAGTGGCTGATCGCCTGATGTTCGAAGGCGCAGTCGAAGATCTCACCATGCTCGATGAAGCGATGCAAACGCTTGCTGATCGACTAGCCCAAACTTTAATCGAAGAGGATCGCCAGGGCAAAACGCTAGAGTTGCTGTTCGATCAAGAGGATGGACCACCCGTTGCTCGTAAGCGGACCTTTGCGCGGTCAATGCAGTCCGAAACCTCCCTCTATGCCGCGCTTATCCTTATGATGCGGGATATCCTGGTGAAGTCTGTCGTCGGTATCCGCGTTCGAATGCCACGCACGATTCGAACAAAGCGGGTTCAGTCGGCATTTGGGGCCTACCTCGATCAGCGTATGCGCAACACCGCGGCCGACGTTGCGATCGATCGGGTCAAGTCCGTCTTTGGGGATGAGTCAATCAAGACCGGGGCAGAGATGCCGACTCCTCGCCGAAAGCAGCTCCTAAGAGCGTATCAAGATGCTACCGGCTGGGTCTAAGGTTCTCTCCCAGTGGCGAGAGGCCGGTGAGTGGTGGGAATTCAAACCCCAGCGCGAGGTCACCCGGTTCGTCGACCCCAAAGGCCGCTGGCGGGAGCACATCGAAGAGCTTTCAGCCTTTGCCATCAAAGAAGCCCCTGGGCAAAAGCCTCTGAACGACAATCACGTTGAGGACTGGGTTCTTCGCGAGAGGAAGATTCGCGATGAGAAGTGCGCGGCAGCATGCGGACAGCTCCCCGAAACCTACTACGAGCGAGCTCGCGAAGAGCGCCTCGGGGCGAGAACGCGCAGCCGAGCCGTTCCAACTCGCCCCGACCTCCGGCCGGAAGCGGGGCAGGTTATTGCTTATGCTCCTTCAGAATCGGGTCCTTACGTCGCCATTCATGGGATATCGGGTTACGGCTTTGGACGCAGCATCATCCTTGCTGAGGAGCTTGCGGCCTACGGTGCCCAGTGCGGTTGCAGCGCGGTTGGCATTGCCGATCCCTTCTCGCTCATCGGCTGCGTTGAGTTCAAACGCGCTTGCAATCGGCACGGAATCAAACCGCTGATTGGGGCATCTATCGAGCTGCCCGAAGGTGGCAGTTTGGTTCTTTATGCCCGCAGTAAGCGCGGATACACCGGCCTTTCTCAACTCATCACCGAGTGTCATCTTAATCAGCCCCGCGGCTTTCCTCTTGCCGATTGGGCACTCCTTCAGCGCTATTCGCGCGATCTTTTGTGCCTCACGGGTGGCGATCTTGGCCCGGTGAATCGCGCTTTGATGGCGAACGAGCTAGATCGGGCAGACGAGATTGTTTCCCGGTTGAAAGAGATCTTTGGCTCTGGGCAGGTCTACATCCAAATGGAGCGCTCTTGGCATCCATGGGAGCAAACTGTCGAGTCTCGTCTGACCCAGCTAGCAGACCGGCATCAACTGCTTCAGGTTGCGGGCGGCCCAATCACCCATCCGCGTCGCGACCAGTTTCCTGCCCAAGACGCGCTCATGTGTTCGCACTCCCTTTCTTTGGTCGAAGAGGTTCTGGGTCGAAAACCGCAACGTGCAGAGGGACAGCCCAACGTTCCCCATTTGCCGACTCGGTCCATGAACGCCGAAAGGTTCTTTCTCACCGCAATTGAGATGCGCGCTCGATATGCGGATGAACCGAACTGGGTCGAAAACACCCATCGAATTGCTGAGGCAATCGACGAAGACGTTTTGCCTTCCAGAACCCGACTCCCTGCGCTATACGAGAATGACGACGAAGCGCTAAGGCAGATTGTGGACGTCCGGGCTAGAGCGGTCTATGGCCTGGATTCCGTCAAACACAAAAGACGGCTCCATTTTGAACTCGCACGCATCGCGAAACTCGGGTTTTCAGGTCACTTCCTGGTGGCTACAGACTTCTGCGATTGGGCCCGAGATCGCAATATCCAACTCAGCGGACGGGGGTCGGTTGTGGATTCGGCCGTCGCTTATGTGCTTGGAATGTCCCGAATCGATGCGATTCGTCATAAGCTCCACTTCGACCGATTTCTTCCCGACGACGGCACCAAACGACCGGATATCGATATCGACTTCGAGGCTCACCGAAGAAACGACATTCGGAACTATCTGATTCAAAAGTACGGCGTAGACCGGGTCGGGCAGGTTGCGGCGATTGGAGCGTTTTGTAGCCGCGGAATCATCCGGGAGGTTGGCAAAGCCCTTGGCTTACCGAGTGAATCCATAAGCTTTTTGGCCAAGCGGATGCACGGCGGCGTCGCGCCAGACCAAATCCTTTCCGCCCTGGAAAAGAAGCCCGAGCTGCGCGCCAGCGGTATCCCCAAGGATAAATTCCGCTGGGTTTTCCGCCTTGCCGAACTACTGATGGACGTGCCAAGAGACATGAGATGCCACTCATCCGGAGTGCTGATTTCAGATCGTGCCCTTGCAGAGACTGTCCCTGTCATGTGGAGCGCTTCTGACTGCGAATATGACGGGCAACAGGAAAACCTCCGTCTGATTCAGTGGGACAAGCGGTCGGCAAAGTACTACTTCGACAAGTTCGACATTCTATGTCTTCGGGGGCAGGATGTGCTTTCGGGCACCGAAAAGCGAATGCGCCAGCAGGACGAAAGCTTCAATATCCAGTCGGTGCCCATTGACGATCCGGAGATCTATCGATCCTTTCGATCCGGCGAGCTTATTGGTATTCCTCAATCTGCCTCTCCTGCCATGCGCCAAGCTCACGTGCGCCTCAAAACGGACAACCTCGAGGACGCCAGCCTCGTTCAGGCCGGCATCCGGCCCGGCGTTGGTGGTGCAGTTAAGATCAACGAGCTCATTGCCCGCAGAAGGGGCAAACCGTACACTTTTCTAGATCCCAAATTCGAGGAAATCCTCGGCCATACCTACGGCATCATCGTTTTCCAAGAGCAAGTCGACCAGCTTTTGCAGACCTTCTGTGGTTACACCGGCGGGGAAGCAGAGGACATTCGCGATGCCATCCACAAGCGAAGAAGGGAGGATTTCGGGCAGACCATTCGGGACGAACTTCTTCGGCGGGTGACCGAAAACGGCTTCTCGCCCGCCGTTGCGGAGCAGGTTTTTGAGTACGTCGCCGGATTCAAAGGCTACGGGTTCGCCCAAGGGCATGCCTTGGCCTTTGCTGAGGTCTCCATTCGAAGCGTTTATTGTCAGCAAAACTTTCCGGCGGAGTACTTTGCCTCCCTTCTTTCAGCCCAACCAGCGGGTTATTACGGGCCATGCACCATCGTTAATGAGGCACGAGCCCGGGGCGTGCCCATTCTTCATCCCGATGTGAACCGATCTGGCGCCGAATTTACGGTTGAAGATGCCAAAAGCGCCATGGATCCCAAGGTCGTGGTTCCCAATGGAGCCATCCGGGTTGGACTTGCCCAAATTGCTGGCTTGTCCGAAGCAACCCGAGACCGAATCACTGAAGCCCCCACCGAAATCAACCTCGGAACGGCAATAGGGGAAACCGGCTTCCACGCTAATCCCGCAAACAAACAGATTCGATTCCGGTCGATCTTCGATTTCTGCACCCGAATTCGACCCAACCGAGATGAACTGGAAAACCTGATTCTCGCCGGGGCATTCGATTCGTTACACGCGAACCGCCGAGCTCTCCTCTGGGCGATCCCAGAAGCCATGGCCTTGGCCCAAGTCGAGCCTTCGGCGAATCCGGAGCTGCCTTTCGATGTTCCTGAACCCAAGATTCCGGATGAGATAGAAGACTTTTCCGAAGCCGAGAAGGCGGTACACGAGCGGCGGGTGATGGGCCTAGATGTCGAGCATCATCTCATGGCGTTTGAGAGAGATCGAATTTCTTCCCGTGGTGGAGTGGTGAGCAGTCGGGCGAAAGCCCTCAAACCCGGGCAAAAAGCGATCGTTGTTGGTAACCCGATTCGACTACGCTTCCCCCCGACCCCAAGTGGCAAACGGGTGGTGTTCTTTGATCTTGAGGATGAGGCAGGGTTGCTTAACGTCACCTGTTTCGATGCGGTTTACCAACGAGATGGACATGCGATTGTCTGCTCGCCCTACGTGACGATCATTGGCGAGGCGCAAGACCGTGATGGCCACACGGCATTTTTAGCCCATCGGGTTTTTCCTTACCGGCCACAACTCCTCCAAGACCGTAAGATCAAACTTCCCGTTGCCGTCGCGGACTTCTTAGTTGGGTAAGTGCAGAGAATTCCAAGATTCGTAAATCCGTTGCCCTGACAAGCGTTCAGGAAGGGTAAAAGGTTTTTGGCATGCGGAAGCTTTGGGGCGGTGCGTTTACGGAAAGCACATCTGAATTGGTTGACCGGTTCGGTCAGACCATCCACTCGGATCTGAATTTTTGGCAAGAGGACATCATTGCCAGCGTCGCACACGCGCGAATGCTTGGGGAAGTTGGCATCCTCACGAAGGAAGAAGCCAAGCAACTGATCGACGGACTCGAGAAGATTCACGAGCAAGGTCCGAGCTATCTGAAGCTGGACGTTGAGGACATTCACACCGCGATCGAGACCCGGCTCTACGAGCTCGTGGGCGATGTTGCGGGCAAGCTCCACACCGCTCGATCTCGAAATGACCAAGTGGCAACCGACACCCGGATGTACGTGGTCAATGAGCTCATCTCCCTGCAGGATGATCTGAAGAACCTCCAAGAACTGCTCCTCGCGCTTGGAGAGGAGTACCAGTCTGCCCTGATGCCCGGTTACACCCACCAGCAGCGGGCGCAGCCGATTACTCTCGGTTTCCACTTCTTGGCTCACTTTTGGGCTCTCCAACGTCACGGTTGCCGCGCCGAGCGAATTCTTACGGTCACAAACCACTGCCCGCTCGGAGCCGCTGCTTTGGCCGGTACGTCGTTCCCAATCGACCGGCAGATGACCAGTGACGAACTCGGATTCATCGCGCCGATTCCGAATGCTTTGGATGCCACGAGCGACCGCTCATACATCCTCGACGCCCTTCACCTTTGTGCCTTGATCATGCTTGACCTGAGCCGTGTCTCCCAAGAACTCATTCTTTGGAGCGGAAAGGAGTTCGGCTTTGTCAAGCTCGCGGATGGTGTAACGACCGGGTCGAGCATCATGCCGCAGAAGCGGAATCCGGATATGGCCGAGCTCATTCGGGGCCGCACCGCCCGAGCAATTGCAAACTGGACGACCCTTGCAGGGGTCATGAAAGCGCTTCCCTTGGGCTACAACCGAGATACTCAGGAAGACAAGCCGCCGCTTTTCGATAGTCTGCGAAAATGCCGTGACAGTATCGAGCTCATTAACTTGATGTTGAAGTCGGCCGACTGGCAAATTGAACGCATGGCCGCTGGCACTTACGGTGATTTCTCGACGGCTACGGATCTTGCGGATTACCTGGCTTCACAGGGAGTTCCGTTCCGGCGAGCTCATGAGATCGTGGGTCAGATCGTGGTTGCTTGTGTCAGCGAAGGAATCGTTCTCGAAGACTTGACCCCGGAAAAGCTGAAAGAGATTGCTCCCGAGATCCCCAAAACCGCGCTGTCGGTACTGAGTGCCACTGGTTCGGTTGCGCGACGCAACTCGCTTGGCGCGCCGGGTCCGGACGCGATGAAGTTGCAGCTTGAACACGCGACTCGGATTTTCAACGAACGGGGCTTCCCGAGAATCGCCTAAATAAAGGCAAATCTACGCGGTTAGGTTCCCTTTCCGGGATGGAGAGGGATATAATTCAAGCGTAGTTTCATGAAGGGAGTATTCTCAACTTTCAATAATTTCAGAAAGTACGGTGAATCGTTCAAGCTGCTTCCGCCGTTTGCGAAGTTCGCTTGGGGCCTTCTTGTTTACACC
>Ga0164295_10001860_pt1 | contig 17547 bp, 3 predicted proteins | sample GEODES006metaG_FD_111798 | JGI IMG/M metagenome (GOLD analysis project Ga0164295, IMG submission 111798) | Oligotrophic lake water microbial communities from Sparkling Lake, Wisconsin, USA - GEODES006 metaG | ecosystem: Environmental > Aquatic > Freshwater > Lake | place: USA: Sparkling Lake... | reverse complement strand
GGTTTGCGCAACAGCAATGAAGAGCCGGTTACGGGTTATCACCACTTTACTCCGACATTGGCACACTCTGGCCCGCAGACGACACTTCTCACATTGACGTGGGCTCACTTCGCTCGCAAATTTGCATGCCTCCTTGCTTTCAAAAAGACGCAGTATGACCTCATTGACATGGGCCTCAGCGTACGAGAAGTTGGTGACAGCTACGATCTTGTCAATGAAGGTAGACCAGCAACAAGCACCAGTGACGACGGAAACGGCAGAGTGGTTGACAGTGACACCTCAGGACGCGACGGAAATGACTTTGATTGTATCAGTACTATTGTCGGCGCAATTACTTCGAGAAGCGAATCCTCGGACGGAGGCAACTCGTGCTTAACCGGCACGGATCCCGGCCAAGGCGCCGACAACAACAGTGCAGCCGATTTTGAATGCCCAAACGATGCACAACACGCACCACTGACGACAGCAGTTCCCGAAGCTTCAGACCTCCATACTGTTGACGCAAGCAGCATCAACATCGGAAACAGCTCACCAGCTGCTACCCAGAACGGCAACTTTTTCACAAGCTCTTTGCCGGCTTTATGGGGTCGGACTGGAGGATCCGGACGGGGGTCAAAACCGAGCATGGCATCTCGTGGTAGGGGGGCTCCACAACATCCGGGTAGCTCGCCAACAGTGTCGCAACGTGAGCGCCCTGAGGAAGATGACGCTCTTTCTGTGGCAGCTTCTGGCTCATTAGCACCGTCCATTCGCCCACACTGGGAAATAGATGACGGAACTATACAAGCAACATTGGCAGCAATGAAGCTTGGAGCGGCACTTCCCGGCGACAGGTATGAAGAGCCGGACGGAAACGACGTCAAGTCAGTGACCTCTTACGCTGAGTCGACTAGGACAGCTATTCACAGAGAAAGTGGCCCTGAGGCTTTTCGTGAATTGGTCGAGGACGAGCTTGCAATCAACGAAACATTGTTGAACAATATTATACCCTCTCTCTATCAGGGACAATACAGATCAGCAATGGAACAATGCAAACAGTTTTGGTTGTCTGCAAATACCGTGAAACGGTACTACCGTGAAATGTACACCACCCCCGGCTCGGGTCCATTGCCAACTCCCTCTTGGTATGGGGCCATGACGGACGATGAGCAAGCCCGTGTCACGATAAGTGGCATACCCGAACCTTTGGCCCGCATGTGGACGCCACAAAGCATGACGTCTATCGTACAGGTCCTGCAAGCTCTCTACAAGCACTTTGGGATACAACCTGCTGTATTTGAGCAGCCCAGAACACGTCGCCAACCGACGCCCGAGAACCTAAACGAGGGAAACTTGCGGGACATTCTCGACCCCTCTGTGGAGGTGTTGACCACCCTTCCACCAGATATGGCCCGAGCCTTGGAACAGGGACCTCTTCCGGACTCGTGTGCTCAACGACGTGGCAGGGACGGCGCTTTCAAGATGACTGTGGGAACAGGATTGGTAGCACGCCTATTCTTCACCCCCACGCTTGATGAGGATTTGATGCGAGAAAAGGCCTTCGTAGTACGCGTGCAGAGCAACGATGGTAGGAGAATATGGGCAAACAATCAGGCCATCTCTCACATGCTGCGGCTTATGCAGGCCGCCGGTATCAACCGGCTCGACGCTGCAGACATCATTCGTCACCAACTACACCATCAAGGGGTGCCTGTGGACAGAGTCATCTTCCGCCCTCACACGCCGGTGCGGTGTCTTGCAATGACAGCACAGGGTCAACGCGAGCGTAGTGTAGGTAACAAGTCTCTCCGTACCCACTGGTTTCTAGCAGACGAGATCTTGGTACTCATGCAAGGCCACAGACACCCACCGAACCTGGAAGCGATGCCGCTCAAGATCTGGCTCGGGCACGAACCCGGGAAGCAGGAAACAACGACGCGCGGGAGCGGGGCTCAAAGCACAACCCCCAGCTTTGCTCATCCGCACGTCCCTGATTCTGTCTACCCATCCCTCGTTCTCGGTGTGTTCTTAATGCGGAGACAGCAAGGCCAAGGGGCACGAGCAGGCGGCCCGCAAGCACCGCCAATCTCTCACCCCGCCATCTGTATTGATTTCGGTCGCCCCGTGCAAATTGGTTCTCTCATCCCAGACGGCGAAACTCGCTCAGCGAAGCTCACCATGTCTGATATCTCCGGTACATGGCGGCGCGGAGTCACAGATTCTATTCAGGACACCGGCATCTCCCAAGCCCTCGTTCCAGTCAGCCTAGCTGCCAGTACGACGGGCAGTGGGGTACCTAACGGTAATAAAATATACCTCGTCATGGCTGACATGAATGTAGCTGTCGCCTTGGCGGCATTGTTGCGAGCAGGATTGGGCGAAGGCGATCAAAATGGCCACGTGGCACACCTCTGGCCACGGAAAGCACGCGGAACTGGCCCTGCGAACATGCACGAGGCTTCACTTGAAGTTGGCCAGCTCCTGCAGCACCCCACCAGCATGAGGGTGGTTGGCTTCGAGGCTTCACCGGACTCTTCCCTGACTCGACAAGTCAAGCTGCTCACAGGGTTGGCAAATCCCCACAATTTCGACCAGGTAAACAAACAAGAACAATACCTTCTCGCCATCAGCATCTCTCTCAAATCTCGTGAACACCCATATGCGACGGGTGAACGGTCGTGCAACATCTGTGGGGACACTACTTTGCCGGGAGCTTTGACCGACCCTGAGAAGGAGCTGACTGCTTTTTGCAAGAGTTGCTGGGGCTTAGTAATAGGGGTGGCGACGTCAATGAGTGCACGGGAACTGGAGGAGGAGCCACACATTCAGGCTGTGGCATGCTCGGCGTCTGGTTGTCGGTTGGCACAGGATCAGCTCTGTGTGAAGCAGGACGGGGTGTGGACGTGTGGTCTCTGTTGGGAGCAGCACGCGGTCCTGGTGGCATCTGTGTCCGGCGGCTTCGTTGAACACCTAGGTACGGACTGCTCTGCTCAGTCCGCCGCCGAGGACCCCTTGACGGCGATAATCGCCCATAAGGCACTGCAGTCCCTCATTTCCTTTCGAGCTGCTATTCACGGACCCACCACAGGGCTAGCCCGTAAGTTGCTGAAACCCAACGACCCGACAGAATTCAGTGTTGTTTGTGCGCAGTGTGCAACGTCGCAGCGAGGCCCTGACGGTCGGTGTGCCAAATGCACCACGGTAGGCCCTGGCCAAAATGCCTCTCAATGGTCAGCTAAAAACACTGCATCCGGCGTTGCCGAGGCCATCATGCAAATGGAGGATGCAGACCCGTCAGCAGCAAGCTCTGCACCTGGGAATACAGCCACAACATCGACACTAACGACAACGAAGCCCTTGTCGCAAGCTGATGCTGCCACCTCGTCCAACGAGGGTGGAAGAATACCAGGGGAAGAGGCCCAGCTGCGCGTGGACCCTACCGATGGTAAACCCTATCGCTTAGATTCATTTCTTGAATTTTATGGCACACGTGACGGAAAACTTCGGTGGGACTCTGCGTTCCCCCAGCAGCGGGAAAGTGTAAAACAGGTGGCACCCGAGGCTTCAGCCGGCGTTCCAGCCCCGTTGGAAGTGGCCGCAGCACTCGGAAGCAGCACAGCCGAATCCACACAACGCGATGGGGAGACCGACAGAACATCCAAGCATGAAATATGTGACGTGTCAGCAAATCCGAGCGGTGACGTCCCGAATACCGACGATATCGAGTCAGCTAATGCAGATGGGTCTCACTCAAAGCTGACAAGCGTCGTCGAGAGCGCTGCAGGCGGCCCAGTTGCAGCAAGACGAACAGCAACAGCTGGCTGTGAAACGGAGAGGAAACGAGTACGACCCCCACCGACAAGTCCAGCCTCCTCCACGTCAAGTGCTGTGAAGGAGGCAAAAAAACCGGCATTCGCTCAACCTCCCACGCCAACAGGCCAGTCAGCAGGACAGCCTTTAAACTTGACGCCCCCACGTCCGGAGACGCGTGGGGGCGGACAGCTGTCTCCCTCAGGAAAGCGCGGCCAGCACTAGGTAGCATGAAAGCCGATCACACCTGCTCGGCTAAAGCTTGTACAGGTGAGTTGTGCCCGGTGAAGTGCCCAGGAGGGTTGGAACCGTGCAATAATCAGCCCCTTCCGCCTGACAACGTCCACACCGTTACGAATGACTCACTGAATCCCACGTCACGCGGCTTGCGTGCGGCAAAAGCGATTGCTGCAGGCGATATTATAACGGCAGTCTCCTCAGCCATCATATACACGCCGGAGATGATTGTAGAGCTGGGTGAATTGGCAAAGGCAATGAAGCTAAGTGGCATGCAGACGCAATACTCTGCTCGAGAATACTTTCGAGACGCTGACGATGTAAGGATTGCAGGTGTGCGACTGTCCGTGGTGTGGGCTATCCCACCCCAAGATGTGCATATCTGGAAAAAACAGGGCGCCTCTCCCGAACTTTTGCGCGCAATGAACACCGCCGGACCCTTCACTGGGATGGGCGAGTTTGCAAACCACTCTTGCTGCTCAATACACGGTTGTACTACTGCATGCAACAGCGAGTTGGTGCTTCGATACAGAGCAACGGAGGAATGCACTCAGGTCGGACTCTTCCTCCTCGCCACCCGGCCGATCGCCTCAGGTAATCGCATCCTCACGCATTACGGTGACATTGCAACTTGGCAGTTCCAATGTCACTGTTGCGCGTGCAGATCAGTACATGCTCCATCCATTATTCAGGGCAAGGTTGCAACGACAAGACACGCAAGCGCATGTTGGACTCAAAGAGTATTCAAGGAGCCTGTACACGGGCCGAGAGATATGATGAATAGCATGAGGAAAAAACACCGATACTGGAGCAGGAGGTGGAAGAGTCAAGGGGATTGGGTGATCTCAAAAGAGCAACTGCAAACATTGGCGGCTGACAACGTCTGTACCACGGTCGTTGATATGGTCCTGAACTGGTCGGTTCACGGCCACACGAAAGGGCTACACCTCACCCCAATAGGGGGATGTGACGTCTTCGTGGTACCTTGTACCACATGGTCGTATCTGACACAAGCTTTGTCAAGTGTACGCTCACCCCACCAATTATGGTCTCTCGCCACTAACAACCAAGTCATATGCTCAATGGGAGCACATGCTTGCGACCTCCGTCTCGTCCTCTTCCCGATACTTCGATCCAAGCACTGGATATTGGAAGTTTTTTTTCCCCAGCGCAAACGGAAGCTTCACCTAGACTCTTTACCCTCGTATACCGGCGAGGTCGGCTCACTGGAGGTGCGAGCCGTTACATGGGTTTGGTGGCAGTTGATTTGGTATAGTAGTTTGCAGGGTAAACACCCGAAACCGGTATGGACTTTCGACTCGAAAGCGCAAGCACTCGAGGCATTGACGGCGACAGGTCTTCAAGTCGACACTCGGGTCGACGGGGAGAGTTCGTGGCTGCACCATTTGGGGCTGGCGACATCCGACGACGTATTTACGGGGAGTAACTGGTCCTCTGTTACCGTGGAGGCAACGCCGAAACAGCGCGACGGTGTTTCTTGCGCCATGTTCGTGATCACTTCTGTCATCGGATTAAGCAGAGGCTGGCTTGACGGGGACGAGGGCTCATACCTCGGACCACTCGAAGACACAGGTTCGCCGTCATGGGCAGACCACATGCGCTCTTGGGTTTTCCGCACGGTCTGGGACAACACAACGATGGAGATACCAGCCTCCTGCCTACAGTGCGGGACGGAGTTGCAGGATGGAGGCGCGAGAGACCGTTGTGCAGACACAGAGGGTTGTAATGAACGAAAGAGGAAGCTGGACAGTCTTGGACATGTGGACCACGCACCGATCTGTATAGAGACCGATATGGATATTACATCAGAAGTGGTGGTGTCCGCGGAAGAGTGTGGAGTCACGGTGGTAACATGGGAGACTTTCGATAACACCTGCTACATTCAGGCGGTTACGGAAAGCCTCCAGCAGTTGGATCACTTCATGGCATGGTGCTCCGACAACTCTGTACCACACATCCATGACTTAGTCGATGTTCACTCTGCGAACTTCCCTGAAACACTCAACAAGTACGTCATGTGGCTGCGGCAGAGTGGATTGCAACGGCGAGTACGCACCGGATGGCTACCTGGTGACGCTTTGGTGTTTTGTGCTCAACTTTGTGATCTGTTACACCGAAGCTCGACCCACTCCCTTCAACGTCTATTCGAAATCGAAGTCACGTACCATACAGTTTGTCAGGTTTGCAAATTGGGTTGCGATCAGAAGGTCACGATGCCGCACCTCGTTCTCCCATTCTGGCTCGATGAGGTTCCCACTACGTTGCGACGCTGGTTTGCACAATCTCTGACGGTGCAATGGTGCAACATGTGTGGATTCTATAGCCTCCATCAAGAAGACCAATGGGTGTCATCATTCCCTCCTCACTTAGTCATAGGTGTACAGCGGCGTAGTCTCGCCACTCAGCACATCCGGCACGACCGGGCACAGAATGGAGAAGGAGACCCATACGTTGACACGCACAAGCGTTTCCCCGCCCCCCTTTTCTCTCGGTTCGGACTTGGCTGTTATTATCCACAGAAGTTCTCGTATACGTGGGTCTCGCAAAATGCAAGACGGTCATGGAAACCGGTAGCACCCCTGCCCGCAGCGGCGGACCAAGCTCTCCTTTCAGCTTTCCCCACCGAGCATGAGCACCTAGGTCTCCGGAACCTGGGCCTGCGCGAGTGGCACCTCCAGGCGAACATGACTTGGGAATGCTCCATAAAGGTGTTGGCGGACACGCCGAGCCCCCGCATCAAATGCGCATGGTGCAAAGACTGGTCGCACAGCGTCGTTTGTCATTGGTGCGGATGGCTAAAAGACTCGGCATGTTGGTACTCTAATTGGGGTAAAGGTCACCGAGGTCTGCATCAATGTGCCAGATGCTTACGGTGGCTACCATCTTTCACCTGGGTCTGTCATTCTAATGACGCAGCGGCGCAACTTCTTGACATTATGCGACAGGCAACGGATCCGTCCCACCTGGATTATGACGAATTGCCTCACGACGCTCTCGAGAACGTAGTGAGGAGTCGGATTGTCGTGTGGCTTGCTTCTCTCACCAAGCACCGCAGACATGTACCACGTTTCATGCCTCCGTCTCGTGTGGTCGGGCAACTGGTATCTATACCAGGATTCCCGAATCAACAATACGACGTATCGGCGGTGGTCGCCCACAGGTCTCTGGAGGAGGACGCACGAGGACAATGGGGGCATTTCTGGTCAGTCTCACAAAATAGACACACACCTCCACAGCTCGTTGCTGGGATCGAAGATGACACGTATCTTGTCTTCGGCACAAAGTCGTCCACCATGCAGCTTACTGATGAGATGACCGTCCCCCGGCAGGTACCAAAATGACTCAAGATGAGTGGATCACTGCAGCGGAAGCAGAACGTTTGTTACTCGAATGGCAGCTGAGTGTACACTCTGGCCCTTATACATCATCGATTACCGGAAGCTGGACCCGATGGGACCACTGGAAACGAGCCAGAACTTTTGAGTCTACACCTGACTCGAGGGCCGCTCCCCTTCGCATCGCTCAGATACTTGCCACGTGGCCGGAACTAGAAGGAAATGCCGGCAGACGCCACCAAGTGCCAAGCGGGCGGCGCCTATTAATACCGTTCCAGCCGGAAGGCGACCAACAAACCGACATATGCATCCAACCATGTGTCACATGCGGCACTCGGCGCTTCTTCCCAGTCACAGTAGTCAACTACGATTGTGCAACGCTCTCTGGGTGGTCGTGTCAATCACCCAGCGGTACACTGGTCGCGGAAGCGGATCGCGCTGCCAATGCCATGATTGTCGATGCTCCTGACTGGAGCGCCCCCAGCTCCGATCAAATCATGCCAACAATACCTTCAATTGATGCAGTACAGCTTCGGCAAACAATTACAGGAGCGCGCATACACGATTGCCGTCTCGACACGAGACTACGGATGCCACCCACATATTGGACACGGAATATGATGCGTGCCAGCGAACCTTCGGGCGGGTTCGTAGTGGCACTTGATCGTGACGCCTTGGGAAGGAAGTCCTTTCTGCGATTCCCGGACCCTGAAACTTTTTTTCGAGCAACGGCGAGGCTCAGCACGCGCAACTTCTATGAACTTCTACCCGAGAATTCTCCTGTTTGTTTATACTTAGATTGTGAGCACTATACAGCCACGCGGGCGGAGGACAACAAACTCGACATTATCGTCACCACTGTGCAGCGCTTAGCCTTGGCGCGATGGATCGAACTGGAGCAAGTCAACCTCAACCCAGTCATCACAACCGCCTCGCGACAGTCTGGCGCGCTCTTTAAGCATAGCTTTCATATAGTTTTCCCGACCATTGGCTTTAGTCGCAATAACGGTGTGCTTAAGACCTTCGTACAGGGGCTGGCAGCTCTACCGGAATTGCAAGGATATGGGAAAGATGGGCAGTCGATGTCGATAGTCGACACAAAGGTATACTCTCGGAATCAAGTCTTTCGAATGACTGAATCCTGGAAGTTTAATCCTGCCCCCGAAAATGGGATGGTACTGGACTTCTGGCCGGCTCGTGAGCACACCATGGAGCATTTACTCTCGTCAGTTGTCTCAAACGTGCGGCACGTACGTGTCTGGGCTCATGAGTTCGGGAAGGAGTTATCACCAGAACTGGCAAATCTCCTCCATGCAGTCGGCATCGACAACCTCTGGCAGGAGTCAGAGAACGCATATACGACGGCTTTCATCCCATATTGCCCATGTTCGTTCTTACCAGTGCAGCAAGCGAGATCTTCATACATTTTGGAATCGCGAAGCCAAGCCGGTTATCTGGTTTGTCAGCATGACTTGTGTGCTGCCATCAATGCAGAAGCCAAATTCCTGGGCACGGTCAACGCAGCGATTCTGAACCGGTACAGAGCTAATGTGTCGATGACGGTACTGACACAAGTCCTTCAGGAACCCTCCTACGCATCGCTGTGGTCTTGTCAACAACAGCTGGTTGAGGACATGCCACATCTCGCCCATTCGGAGCCGGACTGGGTGTCGGCGGACACTATGAGTTCTTTGGTGGGGTATTCTGTGAAGCTCGATTGTTGGAGCTGCGCGGACAACGCCAGCCAATCGCACACTTATCTTTTAATGCCGAATGAGTCTCGGAAATTCTACGACGATCTCGAGAAAGGACATGCCGGCGACTGGGGCTTTCTGGAGAACTACACAACCGTACGAGCGATCCTCCTTGACAAGGTTGCCATGCAATGGGTCGTCATAACTATGGATAGCAACTCAAGAGAGATGAGGCTTGAGATTGCCATGGGGTCGGTCCGAAGCGCGATCATAGCAGTGCTGCAGAGATGGGGCCACAAACTTCATCACGGGAAAGCTTGGTCAGTCCTTGTTCTGGGGAAAGAGCTATGCTCAGATGCGGCACATCATGCTCTGCTTGCTTGGGCGACGCTGTTTGAACCAGTTAAGCACAACCGCTTCACGGGGGAAGCAGCCTCACTCATTCGTTTATGCGCTCTGACTATTATTCAGGATGGTACGCTCCCGCCCTCAGCTATCACGGCATTATCACCACTCTCGACGCCGGTAGAATGGATCCCTCCACCAGTATTGAAATTGGTGATACCTACGAAAAAGAAGCTACTTCAAACGAAGCTTCGGAGAACCCGGATTAGCCCCCCGCAAATGCCCTGTCATGACGACCAAGCGTCCTTGCCGATATGGCGGGCCTCTGGGTGTCCCCTTGAACCTGCTTATCATGGCGATTGGTGGCCTGCCTACTACCGGGAGCACAGATCTACCCGGGTCGTGAGTTTGAATTTAGGACCAGTCGGCCTGCGGAACGCCATGCACACGATAGAGCGCATTCTCCGCACAAACAACCCGGGTATTGTACTGCTGCAAGATTGTCGAGTGCGAGAGATCGACAAGGACACCATGCTGAGGACCATTGGGGCCGCATTTCCGGAATACAGCTTTGCGCTCGCATGCCGCACACAGCAGGCGCGCAGTATGCGCCGAGTATCAAACCGTGGCAAGCGCCACACCCGCTACTACCCGATGTCGGTTGCCATTATGGTACACAGGAGCTGTGGCACCATGTCCATTCGGAAAGGTTCGGATGGCACCCTCTTGCGACACCAAGGCAGGATACTCACAGCTTGTGTCACACCTACGGTCAAAGGGGCCAAAGCCTTTCACGCAACTTCCTATTACGCGCCGACGGCGGAGGCTTCGGAGGAACAGGACTCCTGCTTTGCCGCCCTGAGCCATCGCTTGCGATCCTCCATCTCTCAGGGCTATGTGCACATTGTAGGCGGGGACTATAACGCATCTCTGTTCCCTGACACCCGATGTGGCTATACCGACTCCGCTTACAGACGGAAACTCGACGAGGCAGATCGTCGGTTTAGACACTTTGTCACACAAGACATATTTCTGAACAGATGGTGGGGAGCGGATGCGCAACACGGCCTTTTCTCTTGGCGAGGCGGTCAAGGTTCGAAGCGTGCGAGACTAGATGAGATACTTGTCTTGGACCCCACCGTGCTGGACCCTGACCCTTGCACCCGCAAAGCCCTTGGGAAAGGATATACACTACGAACGTGGCACCACGGGAATGCACGACTAGACCATGCCGCAATTCTAGCAGACATCTCCTGCAAACTAATCCCGCCACCGTCGTCGGCAAGCATGCGGGTCAGGACCAGAGAAATCATAGACCACAAAGCCTGGTCTGCTCAGGTCGACCACTGGCGTGCACGAGTGTCGCGGTGCAGCCGGGAGTCAGCGATTTTAGAAGACCCTCTCCGGGAAGTGATGCGATGGACGCAAATTGCTCTTGACGCGGCTCCTAAGCGTGTCACGACAGCACAACGTCGTAGACGACCCCCAGCAGAGAGCAGCCTTCAGAAGAGCATCCACAAACAGATCCAGATGTTGGAGAGAGAGGTTTTGGTATTGCCAGCTTACGCTGTGCCGCCCACACGTCCAACACTCTCGCTGACAATCATCGGGCGATGGAAGCCTCCACCCCCGATTCAGACTATCGCCCTCCCTCCCACGCCTTGGACACGTCACGACCGTATAAAATTGCTCCAAACACTGCAGACTGGCATCAGTCTCCGTCGACAACTTCTTTCGACGATCAACCGGCAACAATGTCGGGAGCGTCTGCAGCGCTTCAAAGCTCTCAAGCGCAAGCGCATAGACACGCCGAAGTCGAAAGAGGTGAAAACGCTGCTAGGCCAGCAGTTAGCACCCATGCAGGGTACTCAGGCCAAGGCGTCCCGCGCCTCTAAGAAGAGGCATCCGGACACCATCCATGCCTGTATAGCCTGTGACAAACTACACAACTGGCTCATACCGATTCTGGGCCCCGGCATTGAGAAGTGTATCGCCTCTGCAGCAGCCCAGCGTCAAGCCGACCATGGCGAGCCATCAACACTCTGGTCCTCTCGAGACACTTTACTGGACATTCACAGCAGATCAGCTTCTGAGTGGAGTATACGTATTCGGCCTATATCTCGCATCACGGATCTCTTAGAGGCTCTGCCCCATCTATCGAACGGTGAACATGTTCGAGTCTCAGCGTCTGCCGACAGCACTTCTTTGGACTGCGCTGACGGACTGTGCAACGAAGAGACCTTTTTCACCATTAACGCGATGAATCATATGTCCGTTTGCAGGTGTTTCCCTAAGTGCAAGGGAGCGGCACAGGACCTTATCCCCATTACCAAGGTGTCTCATAACAACCGCACGGTCAAATTTTTCTGTCAAGTCTGTCATAAGGTTTTTGACGCAATATGTGAACGAGATTTGGACCCATGTCCGGTTCCGGCAGATTTGCTAACCCGAGACGGCCTCGATCCCTCGCGACCGACCCTGACGACACCTTTGACCTGGGTGGACTTCGAACAGTACCTACAGCGGAGACCCAAACAAAAGGCGCCAGGAGAAGAAATTCATGACGTGGGAGGCGTGACTTATGAAAGATGGCAGGATGGACCCCCCGGGATGAAGATTGCCCTCTTCAATGCGGTGGAAGCCGTAGTCTCGGGTCGCCGAGCCCCGGTGGAATGGGAAGGTGCAATCGTCAAACTGCTCCCGAAGAAAGAGTCTGAAGAGCATGTGTTGGAAAGCAATAGGCCAATATGCCTGATGGCCACGGCCATGAAACTAGTCACCGGTATATGGGCATATCGGTTGTTGAAAGCTGCGGAACACCGAGGGGTCATTGAGAGTGCACAAGAGGGCAACAGACCAATGCGCTCTACTCGTAGGCAGGTCACCAGACTCATTCAGTGTCTGGAAGCGACGCGAAGCTGCCAAGGATCAGCGGTCGTTGCTTTTCTGGACATCGAAAACTTCTTCAATTCGATCAGCTTACCGGCCCTGTTCTTTCTGTTGAGAAAGATTGGCATGGCCAGGGCAGATATAGCAGCATTACAACAATACTACAGTACGGCATACATGATCATCGTACACGGAGACGGCACCAAGTCTGCCCGTATACCGCTACGTCGTGGCCTGCGTCAGGGCTGCCCACTGTCTCCTATTCTAGGCAGCTTTGTGGTCAACGCCCTAATCCGTTGGATCGAAGATCACGGGGGGGGGCTTCACCATCCTAGCGGTGTCGAAACCTCCGTGGCTGCGTTCTGCGACGACCTCACACTGACGACGGAAGACGTCGTCGCCATGAAAGGCCTCTTCCAGAGGGTCTATGACTACTGCCAGTGGGCCGGCGTGAACATCAATTTGAACAAATCGGAGGTCACTGGGTTCAATTTCCGCTCGCGGACGGCCATCAACACCTCCTCCCTCACGTTTGGTCACGGCAGGCCCAAATATATTCGACCGGAGGAACCAGTACGGTACCTGGGCATACGCATGCGAATCACACTTGACATGTCGGCCGAACGAGAATACATACTCGGGAAAGCGAAACAATGGGTCAAATCACTCCACCGACACCCCTACAGCCCAAGACAGATAGGCTGGGTAATACAGTCGGCACTTCTGTCTATCATTCGATACTCTGCAGCACTAGCACAATGGGACGACGGGTCGCTGCAACAATTGGAGAAAGTGATGTGGCAGGTACAGCGAGAAGCTTGGCGCCTTCCGCAGAGTTGTCCCAATCTAGTCTTTTGGTCGGGCGGCAACGACGGGGTATTCACGAACACCAAGCTCAAACCATTACTCATTAAAGAGGAAACGGCACTTCTGCAACAGTGTCTGGCCCTCGAAGACGATGTTGCCAAGATTATGAGACATGAGTTGCAAGGCGCCATCATAAGCTGGGGTGCTTGCTCTCTGGCGGAAGCCTCCAAAGAATGCCGTTGGCACCAGTTAGACGACAAAGCAAACCCGTATTGTGCGGACACCATCGTTGGTCGCTGGCTAGAACATGTGAGCCTTCACGTCTCGGTAGCTTGGGAGCGGGCCGAATCGCACGCAGACAGCTCGCTGCAGCTGGACTGTCCTGGTCTGGCGCAGTTACTGCCTATCCCGGACGAGCAGTCCGATGTTTCACAAGCGTGGAAGGAAGCCAAGCGCCTTCTTCAAAGGATGACTCGGCTCGGGTTGACAAGGGTAAAGGACACTCTCGACGGTCACACCATAGCACTACCGGCGAACTTAATGATAGTCGGTGACAGTGGCCGCGGCGTCCTCACCCAAGCGGCATCACAACTCGGCTACACTGTAATCTGGGTTGACGAAGAGAACCGAGCGAGCGAACTGCAGGTACCTTACCAGATACGCCCTGGTGATTGTGGCCCGGCCCTGATAGGCGGTCGCGTACGCTCGATAGAACGGAGAACCACGCACGAAGGGGTGATTGTAGCTCATGATACATCTACGGAGGTGTACACCATACAGTTCCAAGACTTCACCACACAGATATGGACGCTCCAGCACGTTCAGCGGCACTGGTTACCAGACAACCTTAATGATACATGGACGGAGGAAGACAGAGCAGCGCTCCGCTCTAGAATCCTGGGTGTATGGGCACAAACAACGTCATCTGACGTCATGGTGACTAGGACACCTCACCCCACTCTACTCTCCAGTACCCCGTGGACGAAGCGTGCTGTCTGGTTCACGTGTAGGATGCTTTGGGACTTCCCACCGGGGTTCAGAGAGTTTTTAACCACTACTGGCAGAAACAATGATATCCGATTAGCGGTAGATCTTTGCACATGCAAGGCCATCTTTTGGGCACCGAAGTCCACATGGCTATGGAAATCATCTTCAGTGTCAAATCGTGCGGGTTGGATGGTACGGGCAGAATCTTACCGAGTGGAGAAAGGTGAAGTTTTACTAACGGTGCGAAGTCTACACCAGGATGAGCATCACCGCAATGGCGACATTCGGGTGTCATCAAAGGAGAACGGTCCGTCTATTCGGCAGCTCATCCTTGACAACAGCCGGCGGGCGGGACTCACGATCGTGCTGTCGGAAGAGGAACTGGGCGACCCGACACAATATGCCGGTACGGCTTCGCTACCGCAGCAGGCCCGCATCACCGAGACTTCACCACCACCACGGAATTTTCGGAGCATGACGCGTAATAGAACCACAGCACAGGAAACACCTCTAATCACTTGTGAGTTTGACTTCTCAGCCTTGAAATCAATAACTACCAGATGGCTTTACAACCAAGGCCATGTTTCGGTCACATGCCGCAAGGGACAAGCGCGCATCATCGAGGCGCCTGTAACTCTGACCACGGCGCAAACGGGCGGAGGGCACTCAAGAGGAGTGAACACAAAAAGAAGTCGACCACTCACCAAAACCAACACTTTCCCTCTTGACGAATCTAGGTGGGCCCTCCTCCAATTGGAAACGCCTCGCGAAAACGTGATACAACACTGGATGCAGTCGTGGCAAGCACTTACAGCATGGGAAAAGAACGGGGGCAGAACAATACACTGGTCCATTTCAACCGCTCTAGCCCGGCACTTCAATCTCGACGCAATCGTCGGTGGTTGGAACCTGACAGCGGACCCATCGTACACCTTCTTCCACCCGGCAGGATGCTCTATTCCAGTAGACACACGTGCCCTTGTACCTCTATATCAGTACAGCGAAGCGGACACACCAATGAGCTGGCTTAACAAACCCGAGTCCATGTGGGTCGTTATGGTATACCCAACGCAGCTTCGAGGCAACCTCAAGCGGTTGATCCAACAAAATGCAAAACGCGTCGTCTGCATTAAGAAAGGGGATTCGGTGTGTCTGAAAAAGGGCTGGTGGACCACTGGAGAACTCAAACCAATACAGGCCAAAGGTGATGTCGAAATCTGGTGCAGCAACAACATACACGACGATGACTTTCAGATGCCTTCTCCGCTACTCTGGGTGCCGGTCCCGTCCAGCACGAACATCCGTCTTTCCACTTACCTCCAGAGAATGCCTGGGTCTCAACATCTCTCAGGTAGCATCCCAGTTGCAGCCACGGACGGTGCATACCGGAGAGCACGAGACGGTAACATCTCATCGTCAATGGGCGCCGGGGTTACTTGGAAAGACCAGGCACACCCCGACAGATCGGTTTGTGTGAGAGGAAATTACGCCTCTAGCACCCGTGCTGAATTAGCGGCGATAGCACTGGCACTCCAACAGGCGAACATCGCAGAGACCGTCATACTCCTGGTCGACAGCACAGCCGCGCTGAGACGCATTGCTCGATTTAAAAGTCGGGACTTTCGTCCAGACTGGGAGTCTTGTAAAGATTTTGACATCATGAAGGTCATCCTCGACATCATTTGTGCCAGGCAAGCCTTTGGGTCCCAAACTCTCTTTGTTAAGGTACACGGCCATAGTGCTCACCCGTTGCATACACTAGCTGACACACTGGCCGTCCAAGGCACCGACGCAGAAGAGGAATCCTTCGCAACTACCTCCCCGCGAGGCTTACTCGTCTCGGGTATAGCGGGCCGAACGACATGGACAGAATGGGGACGACAAGCCCAGCGATACGTGACACAGGAAATAACTAAAGAAGCATGGTCCCGTCGGAAAAAAGGGACACATATGGAGTGCTTCTTGGGTCAGGAAAACGCAGGTAGGGCTTTGCTCGGACGCGCGCTCAGAAGTACATGGGATTGGGCGGTGCGGTGTTGGATTCTTAGTATCACACCTGGAATGATTCTACGCTCTCAGGGACAAGACAAGACGAAACTCTGCTGTTGTGACGGTCACAGCAAAGAAACATTCCACCATGTTCAGCTAATCTGTCTCCTCTCGCATCGTCGAGCGTTAAGGCAGACAGCTCACAACAATATCGCAAAGCTGTTCGAGAAAACTTTTTCTCATTTGAAAACGGATCAGCGCTTCTGGGTCTGGGACAAGTCGATTCCTACTCTGCTCACGGACCTACAACACCATGAACAGTTTAAGCACGCGCTAAATGCTGTGGACACACCAGCAGCAGTTAGAGCATGGATCAAGACATGGCGTTCTAAAACGACGCCCACCTCGACCCAACTCTCGACACTAGGACGGCAGCGTGACCCTCATCGATTAATACAGCACATTGAACCTCACATTGAGCGACAGAGGCCAGACGGTATAGGCGTGGACCTAAAAGACCGCCGAGTGTTCGTTGTCGAATTTGTGCGCACTGACGATAATCCCGACGCGCTACGCCAGGCGCTCGTACGTAAGAATGTAAAATACCAACCTCTCGCACTACAGCTCCGGGCCGTCCTGCCAAACTACAGCGTTGAACTGTTCACGTTCGTTATAGGGGTACGAGGTTCCATTAACGAGCACTTATGGCGCAGGAACCTCTTCATCATTGGACTCGCACCGGAAACACAGGACACACTCATCCAGGAGTGCATGCGGGCTACAGTGGAAGGGACTTACTCCGTTTGGCGGGCAAGTGCGCACACAGAGTAGGGACTGCGACCCAAAGTATGGGAAGGGCCTTAAGGGAAGGAAGGGGAAAAAAGGAAAAGAAAAAAGAGAGATTCTGGCAGTTAGAAACTTTCCCCTTTTTTTTCTCCGCTTTTACTGACTTCTCGTGGTTGGCAACTGGAGAGACTCCTGCGCGGACCCCGCCCGGTCACCGACCGCTTTCCAGCCCCACGCTCTTCTACCCGTACCTCGTCCTCGATCATGCCGCAGCACCCGCCCAGCCCGCCCTCGGATTCTGCCTCTACGCACTCCGTGGGCACCGATACTGACTCAGGAATTTTCGCCTGCTATACAAGCATGATGGTGAATAGGCCTGTTCTGAAGAAATACAATGAATATCTCAGCGGGCCTCCAAAGGTCGCCGACACCACACGCACGCACATGATTGCCGTCACAAAGCCGAATCGCGACACCACGCGCACGCACATGATCGCCGTCAAAAAGCCGAATCGCGAGGCCGCACCCGCGGAGGGCACCCAAGCACACAAACGGACAGCCAAGTCGCACTCACACGCACATGCACACACGCACACATTCGCACACACACACACACACATATACATATTCTTAACAGGAAAAAAAAAAAAAGGGAAAGGGGGGGAGAG
>Ga0164295_10001859_pt1 | contig 17547 bp, 19 predicted proteins | sample GEODES006metaG_FD_111798 | JGI IMG/M metagenome (GOLD analysis project Ga0164295, IMG submission 111798) | Oligotrophic lake water microbial communities from Sparkling Lake, Wisconsin, USA - GEODES006 metaG | ecosystem: Environmental > Aquatic > Freshwater > Lake | place: USA: Sparkling Lake... | reverse complement strand
GCTCGCGCGAAGTGCTGCTGTACCGACAGGGGGCTATCAACATCATCGTTAACGCCCATACGCCTGCGCTGGGCAGCGCTGCCGCGCAGGATGACAAACCGGTGATCGCGGCCGTGGCCCTGCGTGTGCGCGATGCGGCCGCCGCGTACCGCCGTGCGCTTGAGCGTGGCGCCTGGGCCGTGCCTTCTCGGGTCGAGGTGATGGAGCTGAACATCCCGGCCATCCACGGCGTGGGCAAGAGTCGTATTTACTTTGTGGACCGTTACGACAAATTCTCTATTTATGACGTCGATTTTGTGCCGATTCCCACCGTCGACCAGCATCCGCTTGCGGTGGCCGGCTTGCATTTTTTCGGTGTGGTGCAGTACATCGGCAATGACCGCACCGAAGACTGGGCCGAGTTTTACCGCGAACTCTTCGGCTTTACAGATGTGCCTGCCGGTCAGCGCTTTGGCGTCTTGCCCAAAGGCAGAATTTTGCAAAGCCCTTGCCCCGCGCAGTCACGCTTTTATGTTCAGTTGATCGAGCCTGAAGCCGGCGTGCTGGATGTCGAGGACGATGAAACTTTGCAGCGCATCGCTTTGGGTACGGCCGATGTGCTGGCCACTGTGACTGAGCTCGGTCAGCGTGGTGTTGAATTTGTGCAGTCGCGCGGCGTGAAAACCGAAGACCGCGGCGCGCTCACCCGCAGCTGGCTGCAAAGTGTCAGCTTTGAGCTGGTGCATGACGATCGGGTTTGAATATGCAGCACAGCGGAAATATCCAAGACTTCGGGATGGACACCATCTCGCTGGCCGGCACTTTGGAGGCCAAACTTCAAGCCGTGCGCGAGGCTGGTTTTAGCCAGATCATGCTCTCGGCGCGCGATCTGGTGGGCCATCCGCAAGGGCTGGACGCGGCGGTTGCTGCGGTCAAAGGCAGTGGCTTGCGCGTCACGGGCTTTCAGGTGCTGCGTGACTTTGAGGGCCTCTCGGGTCACCTGCATGAGTACAAGATCGACATCGCCAAGTCCATGCTGGAGATGTGCCACGCGCTAGATTGCCGGGTGCTGCTGATCTGCTCATCGACTTCCGTGCACGCCACCGGCGACACAGCTGCGCTGGTCAAGGATTTGCGCAAGCTCGCCGTACTGGCGATTCCCATGAATATCAAGATTGCGTACGAGGCGCTGTCCTGGGGGCGTGTGGTCAATGAGTTTCCCCAGGCCTGGGACATCATTAGCCAGGCTGACATGCCCAACCTGGGCCTGGGTTTTGATTCGTTTCACATGTTCGCCACCAAGACTTCATTGGATGAGCTGGACATCCTGGAGCCCAACAAAATTTTTCTGGTGCAACTGGCCGACTTCATGTGGACAGAGATCAAGTCGGTTGAAGAGCGCATTGCCACGGCGCGGCATTTCAGGGTGTTCCCGGGCGAGGGCGTGCACAGCCAGGATCTGGCAGCGCTCGTCAACAAGCTGCACAGCCTGGGTTACCGAGGCGACTACAGCTTTGAAGTCTTCAATGACGACTACCAGCAGATGCCGCTGGCCACGGTGGCCCAGCGTGCCTGGCGCTCAGCGCAGTGGCTGGGCGAGGATGTGCTGCGCAGATCGGTGCCGCTGCCCAACCAGTTGCGGCTCAAGCCTTGAGCTTGTTGGGTAACCTGGCTTTGTAAGCAAGGCATGTACCAAGGCAATCCCGAAAATCAGAAAGAAGCTCATGAGCGAAGCAGACAATAACTACCAGCAAGGCATGCTCAATCGCCGCCGCGTGCTGGGTGACGCGTGGGTCGATAAATCATTAGCCAATGTCAACGATTTCAATGCCGAGTTTCAAAACCTCATCACCCGCTATGCCTGGCAAGAGGTCTGGGGCCGGCCGGCCCTGGGCGACAAGACGCGCCGCCTGATGGTGCTGTCCACCATGATTGCGCTCAAGGCCTATGAAGAGTTTTCGATGCACGTACGCGCGGCCCTGGACGGCCCGCCCGAATCGCGCCTGACGCCGGACGAGATCAAGGAAGTGATCATGCAGGCCGCTATTTACTGCGGCGTGCCGGCGGCCAATCATGCTTTTTCGGTGGCCGAGGCTATCTTGCGTGAAAAGGGTTTGTTGCCCCCTGAAGCGAACAACTTGCCGCGCCTGCATTGGCTGCGCGAAGGGCAGGGTCCGGTGGTGGTGCTCAGTCATGCGCTGGGTTGCGACCTGAGCATGTGGGACGGCGTGGTCGCCATCCTGAAGCAGCGCTTCACGGTCTTGCGCTATGACCACCGTGGCCATGGCCAGTCGGCGGCGCCTCTGGGCCCGTACACCATGGACATGCTGGCAGATGATGCAGCAGCGCTGATCCAAGCCCAGGCCGCTGGCGGGCCTGTGCATTTTGTCGGCCTGAGCATGGGCGGCATGACCGCGCAGTCGCTTGCCGCGCGCTATCCGCAGCTGGTCAAAAGCATCACCATCGCCAACGCCGCCAATCACTACAACGAGGCAGCCCGCGCCATGTGGCACGCTCGCATGGCCACCGTCGAGGCGCAAGGCGTGGCCGCCATTGCCGAAGGCGCGATCCAGCGCTGGTTTACGCCGGAGTTCCGCGCTGATGCGGCCGCCGGCGGCGCTGTGCTGGTAGCCGACCTGCGCCAGCGCCTCGAAAAAATGGCTGCGGCGCCTTACGTCGCCAGTTGCGCTGCGGTGGCCGGGATTGATTTCAGAAGCAGCAATGCTGGCATTCAATGCCCTGCGCTGGTGATTGCCGGCACCCGCGACGAAGCCACGCCGGTCGCCCTGTCTGAAGCCATCGTCAGCAGCCTGCCCGGCGCCAGACTTGCCACCTTGCCTGCAGCGCACCTGAGCGCGGTGGAGCAGCCGGCGGCGTTTGCGGCTTTGCTGGAAGAATTTTTCGCAGTGCCAGGCTAAGCCAGTCCAACGCCCGTCATCCGCGCGCTCGCGGGGAGCACTCTTTCCCGTCATCCTCGCGCAGGCGGGGATCCATGCCTTTTGCGTTTGCTGCAGGAGATGGATTCCCGCCTGCGCGGGAATGACGGGAGGTGGCGACAATGACCCCACAGGCCGCGGCACAATGGCACCATGGTCACCTCTTCCCACTACCCTGTTGATGAGCGCGAGGTCGAGATCAGTGCGATCCGGGCGCAGGGAGCGGGCGGGCAAAACGTCAACAAGGTTTCCAGCGCGGTGCATCTGCGCTTTGACATTGCCGCATCGTCTTTGCCGGAAGAGATTAAAGAGCGGCTGCTCGCGCTCAGTGACAGCCGCATCACACAGAGCGGCGTGCTGGTGCTCAAAGCCCAGCAGCACCGCACCCAGGAAATGAACCGCAGCGACGCACTGGCGCGTCTGCAGGAGGTCGTTGACAGCGTGGCGGTACCGCCCAAAGCGCGGCGTGCCACCAAGCCCACGTATGGTTCCAAGCAGCGGCGGCTGGAAGGCAAAAGCCTGCGTTCAGACATCAAGAATTTGCGCGGCAAGGTGCAGGAATGAATGTGCCGGCTGAAGTCAGCGCTGTGTTGCAGCACTCCCGTCGTGTGTGCACGCCCTGCGGGCAAGGTGATCTGGTCTGGCATGTCTGGGGAGAGCAGGGTGCTGACCCGGCCTTACCGCCCTTGCTGCTCTTGCATGGCGGCAGCGGCAGCTGGACGCACTGGCTGCGCAATGTTCTGCCTCTGGCCGCCTCAGGTCGACGTGTGCTGGTGCCTGATCTGCCGGGCTTTGGCGACTCTGCTTTGCCGCCCTCAGGTGCTGACGCCGATGCCATGCCTGCGCCACTCGAGCAAGGTCTGACCGAACTGTTGGGCGAGGCGGCTTGCGATGTAGCGGGTTTCTCATTTGGCGGTTTAACGGCCGGCTTGCTGGCCAGCCAGTTTCCCGCAAGGGTGGCTACTTTGGTGCTGATCGGCACACCCGGCATGGGCTTGCAGGCGCTGGTGCCCTTCAAGCTCAAGGGCTGGCGCCACTTGCCCGACGCGGCGCAACGCCTGGCCGTGCACCGGGACAACCTGCAGCTGCTGATGCTGCATGCGCCTGAGGCCATCACGCCCCTGGCTTGTGCGCTGCAATCGGCCAATGCGCTGCGTGACAGGTTGCCCAAGCGCCGCCTTTCGCGAACTGACATTTTGGCGCGCACCCTGCCCGGGCTGCACTGCCCGCTGCATGCCATGTACGGCGAGCACGACCCTTTTTACAAAGGGCAGACCCAGGCATTTGAAAATGCCTTGCAACAGGCGCCTGCTTACCGGGGCATGCACGCGATTGCGGCAGCCGGTCATTGGGCGCAGTTTGAGCAAGCGGACGCTTTCAACCAGCGCTTGCTAGCCTTGCTGGAAATTGAGCGTGTCGGTTAAGCGGCCGCGGGCCGGCCTGTATTTGTTCTATTGACAGAACAAACCAGCGGGGGCACCATGGCGGCAGGGTTCAGCGGGCCTTCAGCCTGCGCCCTCTCTCATTGAAAGACAGCCCGAATGGAAGCCTCCAGCAAGACGGCCCGCCAGCTTTTTAGCGACATCAAGGCCAACCCCACCCGCAAGCGTTTTGGTTTCGGCAAGATGCCTGCGCTGATCAACATCGACCTGCAAAAAGCCTATACCAACGTGGGCGAGTTCGCCACAGCCTACGAAACCGATCCGCGTCAGCTGGAGTACGTCAACACCCTGGCCGCTGAGTTCCGCGCCAAGGGCTTTCCGGTGGTCTGGACCTATGTGGCCTACATGGACTCTGGCGAAGACTGCGGCGTCTGGGGCACGCGCACCGACACGCCGGATTCGCTGCAAAACATCAAGGTCGGCAGCCGCCGCGCCGAGTTTGACGACCGGCTGGTCATCGATCACAAGCGTGACATCGTCATCAACAAGCGCATGGCGTCAGCATTTTTTGAAACCAACCTCGGCTCGGTCTTCAACTTTCATGGCGTGGACACCATCGTGGTGACCGGCGGCTCTACGTCAGGTTGCGTGCGCGCCACCGTGGTGGACAGTATTTCCCGCAGCTATCGCACCATCGTTCCCGAAGAGTGCGTGGCCGACAAGCACGAGTCGCCGCATTTCGCCAACCTTTATGACATGGGCCTGAAGTACGCCGATGTGCTGACCGTGGCTGAGACCATTGAGCAGTTGCGCCGGGTGCCTTCGGCTGCCGGAGCCGCATCTTGAAACGCGACCCCGCGCTTTACGACTACCTGCCCTACAACGCGCAGCGACCGGTGATCAAGTGGCCTAACGGGGCCAGGGTGGCCTTCTGGGTGGCACCCAATGTGGAGTTCTACGAGCTCAACCCGCCGCGCAACCCGGCCCGTGCGCCCTGGGCCAGGCCGGCGCCCGATGTGCTCAATTATTCCTACCGCGACTACGGCAACCGGGCGGGTTTCTGGCGCATGCTCGAGGCCATGAAGCGCTGCAATGTGCGTGGCAGCGTCTCGCTCAATGTGGCGGTGTGCGAGCATCACCCCGAAGTCATCAAGGCCTGCGCCGACAACGGCTGGGAGTTTTACTCGCACGGCACCTACAACACGCGCTACTTGATGGGCATGACAGAAGCCGAAGAGCGTGCCGTCATCCAGGACTCGATCGACACCATCAAAAAGCACACCGGTCAAAAGCTGGACGGCTGGCTGGCCCCGGCGCTGACCTACACGCCCAACACCATGGACCTGGTCGCCGAGATGGGCCTGACTTATATCTGCGACCTTTTTCATGACGACCAGCCCGGCCCGGTCAAGGTCAAGCAAGGCCGTCTGACCAGCGTGCCTTACTCGCTCGAGATGAACGACACCATCGTCTACAACGTCAACCTGGTGCAGCCGCGCCGCTATGCCGACATTCTCAAGCGCCAGTTTGACCGCCTGTATGAAGAAGGCGAGCAGTCGGGCACAGTGATGTGCATTCCGCTGCATCCGTATCTGGTGGGGCAGCCCTACCGGATGGCCGCATTCGAAGAAGCGCTCTCCTACATCGCCGGCCACGACAAAGTCTGGCTGGCCACCGGGCGCGAGATTGCCCAGTATTTCAACGAGCACTACTTTGATGCTTTCACAGCGGCAGCGCAGCCCGTCGGAGAAGCACCATGAGCACCAACGCCAAGCCTTTACCGGCCGACTACCTGGACTACCCGCTGCGCCGTTACGGCATGGACCATGAGCGCTACGACTGGTCCATGCTGCCCGATCGCAAGCCCGTGGCCTGGCCCAGTCAGGCTAGAGTGGCCTTGTGGGTGGTGCCGGCGCTGGAGTGGTTTCCGCTGAACATGGCGGGTGTGCCCTTCAAGCCGCCCGGGGCCATGCAGACCGCTTACCCCGATTTGCGCCACTACACCTTGCGTGATTACGGCAACCGTGTGGGTATTTTTCGCATCATGAAGGCGCTGGAAAAGCACGGCATCCGGCCCACGGTGGCGGTCAACGCCGCTGTGGCGGTGCGCTACCCCTCACTCATCAAGGAATGCACGCAGCGCGGCTGGGAAATCATGGCCAACGGTCTGGACATGGACCATCTGCACCATGGCGGACTGGCCGTTGATGATGAGAAAAAACTCATAGACACCACGCTGGACATACTGCGTCAGGCCAGCGGCCAGGCGGTGCGTGGTTGGTTGTCACCCGCCAAGTCAGAGTCGGCCGCGACGCTGGACCTGCTGGGCGCAGCCGGTTTTGACTACGTCTGCGACTGGGTCAATGACGACATGCCTTACGCCATGCGCACGGCCAGCGGCCCCATCCACGCCATGCCGCACCCGATCGACATCGACGACCACACCATCCTGGTTCAGAACCACCACACCGAAGACGACTTCCGGGACCAGTTGTGCGACCAGTTTGACCTGCTTTACAAAGAGTCGGCCACGGCGGGCGGGCGCATCATGGCGATTTCGCTGCACCCCTGGGTGATCGGGCAGCCTTACCGCATGCGGGCGCTTGAAGAAGCGCTGGCGCACATCATGCGTCACCCGGGTGTGTGGGCGGCGACCGGCAGTGAGATTCTCGATGCCTGGAAAGCATCCCAGGTCTGAGCCTTCAGCCCTGGCCTTGCGCCAGGGTGTCCGCCAGATCGTTCCAGACGTCCTGCCGGCGGATTTTTCCGTCGGCGATTTCAAAGCGGTCGATGAAACGCACACCCTCAAAATTGCTGCCGTCGAGCCAGACACCCCGCAGCGTGCCCGAGCAATAGACCACGGTGTAGCCATCAGCCCAGCTTTCGTCAAAACGTTCGTAGTCTTTGGCGATGCTGCTGTAGCGGCCTTTGGCCCAGTTCACCAGTTCGTCCAGCGCATGCATGGCCGTATTGCCGGGAAAGTGCATTTCGAAACCAGGCGCCAGCAGAGCTCTGGCGGCTTTCAGGTCGCGCGCCTGCATCAAGGCCAGAAATTGGCGAACCAACTCGCTGGCATTGGCGCATTCGGGTCCGCCCTTGGAGAACACCCGGCCGTCGCGCTGGTAAGTGTGCGCATGGTTCACAAACACGGTGGTGCCGGCTGCGGCTGCCGCAATCACCGAGCGAGCGGCCAGCGCCACGCGCCCGACCAGGCGTTCTTCGGCTTCGGCGCTGTAGCCGGGTAGCAGGGTGATGGATATGACAGGCATGAGGACTCTCTTGTGTTTTGAATCAAAGGCGCATCATGCCTGTTTCTAAAGAAACCGTGACCCCCATGAAAAAAATCCTGACCATCGTTCCCTTTGCCATGTCGCCCGAGAATCTGGCGCTTCGTCAGCAGCAATTGCAGGGTTTGCAGTTCGGCCCCGACCTGCACTTTGAATACCGCGCCGTCAAGGCCGGCCCGGTGAACTATTCCAGCCATCATGATTTTGTGCTGGCTGATGCCTCCATTTTTGAAGCCGGTTGCCGCGCCCAGGCAGAAGGCTTTGCCGCAGTTTGCATAGACACCATGAGTGACTCCGGCGTGGCGGCGCTGCGCTCGGTGCTTGACATCCCGGTCTTCGGGCCGGGCAAGGTGTCCATGCTGAGCGCGCTCATGCTGGGCGATCGCTTTTCCATCCTGACCATGGCCAGCCGCTGGAGGCCGCTGTACAAAAAAGCGCTGGACGAGTTGGGCATGCATCACAAGTGCGCGTCGGTGCGGGCCATTGAAGTCAGCCCCGACAACCAGGCCCTGCTGTCGGGCAAGGAAGAAGAGGTCTTTCCGCTGCTGGAGGCGGCTGCCATGAAGGCGATTGAGATCGATGGCGCAGACGTGATCATCCTGGGCTCGACCACCATGCACCAGGCCCACGCTCACCTGCAGGCCCGCCTGCCGGTGCCGGTCATCAACCCCGGCCCCCTGAGCTACAAGATCGCCGAATCCATGCTGGCCCTGGGACACACGCACAGCCGCAGCGCGTACCCGCGGCCCATGCATCCGCGCCTGGACATGCTGACCGCCATGATGGACGCCGCGAGGGCTGCGTCATGACGCTACTTCTGAGCCCCGGGCAGGTTGAAGCTTACGAGCGCGACGGATTTGTCTTTCCGGTGGATGTGCTGACAAGCCATGAGGTTAAGGAATTACGCGGTGAGCTCCAAGCCTGGGAGCAAGCCCGTGGCACCCTTATCGACTTTCCCGAAAAATCCAAGTCCTACCTGCTGTTCAACTGGGCTGACCAGCTGGTGCATCACCCGAAAATTCTGGATGCCGTGCAAGACCTGATCGGCCCTGACATCCTGGTTTATCACTCGACGCTTTTTCTCAAGGAAGCCAATACGCCGGCCTATGTGCGCTGGCACCAGGACAGCACTTATTTTTACCTGCAGCCGCACCTGCACGTCACAGCCTGGGTTGCTTTGTCTGACGCCAGCGTGCAGGCCGGCTGCATGCGCGCATTGCCAGGTAGTCACCGATGGGGAGCCTTCGAGCACGATGACAAACCGGAGCCCATGAACATGATCCGGCGCGGGCAGGGCATCAGTGATCGTTTTGACCAAGAAACCGGCACCATGATGCCGGTATCCGCCGGGCAGATGTCGCTGCACCACACCGACCTGGTTCATGCCTCTGGCGCCAATGAGAGTGCCGACAGACGCATCGGTTATGCCATCAGCTACATCCCCGCCCATGTACGGCCGGTGGGCGACATCCGACCCTCGGCCCTGTGCGTGCGCGGCCGCAGCCATGGCCATTTTGTTGAAGAGCAGCGGCTCGATGTACCGCTGTCACCGCTGGCCCATGAGCGCCATCAACACGCCCTGGCGCTTTTTCGGGCGCGCCAGGATGCAGGATTCAAGACCGCCGGAGCAGCCCCATGAGCACTTCCCCTTTGTCAGCCAGCGAACTGATCGCTTTGGCCGAGCGCTACTTTGCCGCCGTGGACCGCATGGACGAGGCAGCCACGCTGGCCTGCTTTGCGCCTGATGCACGCTTTTCAATTGCCACTTATTCGAATGTGTACCAAGGCCGCGACACTGAAATTGCCGGCATGTTCGAGCGGCTCAATGGACGCTATGCCAAGGTCTGGCACGGTGACTTTGACCATGTGACCGATGTGCCCGCACAGCGCATCGCCTGCCGCTTCAGGGTCGAAAACATCACGCACGAAGGCCAGAAACTGGTCAAGAACAACTGCAACTTCTTTCGTGTGCAGGACGGCCTTTTTGTCGAGGTCTTTGTTTACATGAGCGGCGACAACTCGCTGGGCTGATCGCCCCTCTGCCTAAGGGCTCAAGCGGCTTGCGGCGCGCGCTCAAGCAGGGCAGCCCAGGGCGCCAGACTGCCGCGCAGGGCAGCGAGTTCCAGCGTGGCTTCAAGCACTGTCGCTGCATGGGCCGCCGGCCAGACGCGCTGCGTCAGGTCCATGAACTTTTGCCGCAGTTCTTCGCGGCTGTAAGGTGCGGCATCGTCGCCGCGGTTCACGCCGGCTTCGCCGGTGATTTGCCGGCCGTCGTGCAGGCTGATGACCACCCGGGCCGGCCGCTCCAGCGGCAGGCGTTGTGTCATGGACGGGTCCTCGCTGACCTCGACTTTTTGCGCCAGTGCCAGCACAGCCGGGTCGCGCACCGCGTCCCAGGTGAAGCTGGACAAGGCGCTGCTCTGGTTGACCAGGCGCGTGGCCACGGCAAAGGGTACCGAGAACTTGGCAGCCAGCGTGTTGCGCGGCGCTTTGTCTTTGAGCTCGGCCGCCAGGTTGTAGGTGCTGACATCAATCCGGACAATCTCTGCGGGCAAGGGCAGGGCGCCCCGGCTGGCGATCTGGTCAATCGCGTCCAGCGTGCCGTGGTTGTAGCGGCAGCATGAATGCAGCTTGAAGTAGTTGCGCATCAAGTGCCATTGGCTGCCCAGGCCGTCAATCAGTCCGACGGTGTCAAATTTTTCTGAAATGATCTTGCCCAGCAGCGAGCTCAAGCCATCATGCTCGCCGGTGAAGCCGCACTCGGCCAGTTGCAGGGCCAGCAAGCCGTTGCGGTTGCTCAGGCCTGCGTAAACATTGCGTACCAATCCGCCTTCGAGCATGGTTTGCTTAGAGCTGGCGGTGGTCATCGATGCGCTGATGTTCAGCGTCTCGCGCATGGCCTTGGCGTCCAGGCCGGCGATGCGGGCGCAGGCCGCCGCTGCGCCCACCGTGCCCCAGGTGCCGTGCGGGTGCATGGCGCCGCGCAGGGCAGAGGCCGCACCCAGCCGCGAGCCGACTTCATAGCCTGTGACCAGCGCCGACAAAAACACCGGGGCCGTGGCTGCGCGCTCCTGGCTCAGCGCGAGCGCCGCGGGGATCACATGCACCGCCGGGTGGCCGCGGGAAAACCGGTTGCCCTCGTCCATTTCCAGAAAAGTGCCCGATGTGCCGTTGATGAAGGCGGCTGTCTCGGCGCTGGCACGACTGCCCAGTCCCACCAGCGCGGCACTGGCCCCCGGCGCCTGGCGTGCGGCCAGCGCACGCAACTCGGGTTCGGCCGAACCGGCGACCATCGCGCCCACGGTGTCAGCCAAAATCCAGCCGACCTGCTCGTGAATGTCGCTGCCCAGAGATTCATAAGTGATGCCGGCGGCAAATTGGCTGAAGGTGTCTAGGTAGTCCATGGGTCTGGCCTTAGGCTGTAAAGCATGTCATCCATTTGAATGATTCAAACGGGACGGGCTATGGGGGTCTTTACTGCTTGACTTCAGTGTGCGATGACTTCATAGTCTAGGCTAATTGTTCTACGAATGGAACAATTAAATCACTCACCATTTTTCAGCTATTTTGTCTGCCATTCAACTGAGGACCCTGCTATGACCACCAATGCGAATCTGACCCGTCGATTGATACTTCAAGCTGGCGCTGCCAGTGCTGCCCTGGGCGCGCCCGGCCTGCTGCTGGCCCAGCCCAAGCCGATCAAAATCGGTTTGGTGCATCCCGTCAGCGGCTTTCTGGCGTACAACGGCGGCCAAGGACGTCTCGGATGCCAAATGGCGATTGACGCGATCAATGCGGCCGGCGGTATCAAGTCCATGGGTGGTGCCAAACTCGAAGCCGCACTGGCCGACTCGCAGTCGCGCCCTGAAATCGGCGTCTCCGAAGTGGAGCGTCTGCAGCAAGACGGTGTATCAGCCTACGTAGGCTGTTTTGCCAGTGCCATCGCTCTGGCCGCTACGCAAGCAGCTGCCAAATACAACACACCTTTCCTGATCGATGTTGGCGTGTCCGACCTGATCGTCGAGCGTGGCCTGAAAAACGTTTTCCGCCTGGCACCCGGTTTCGGCAAGTGCGCTGAAGAAGCCGTCGTCGCTCTGGGTGAAGTCAACAAAGCTGCCGGCGGCATAGCCAAGACGGCCGTGCTGGTGCATGAAGAGTCCGAGTTCGGCACGGGCACCGCCAAGTTGCTGGCCGGGAAAATGCCTTCGATCAATATCCAGGTGGCGGAAGTGATCAAGCACGCCAACCCGACGCGCGACTTCTCGAATGTGGCCCTGCGCATCAAGAGCCTCAAGCCTGATCTGGTGATCATGAGCAATTACCAAAATGAATACGTGCTGTTGGCCCGCACATTGCACCAGCAAAAAGTGGACGTTGCAGCCATGTTCAGCGTGCTCGGCGGTGGCTTCAACTACAAGCTGGTCAAAGAGCAGCCTCAAGTGGCGCAACACATGATGGACTTCAACCACTGGTTCAACCCGCGTGACCCCAAGGCCATGGACATGAAAAAGAGGGTTGAGGCCACCGGCAATCTGTTCACCTTCGAGGTGTACTGCGGCTGGAACTCGGTGATGGTCTATGCAGACGCCCTGGAGCGTGCCCGGACTGCCGACAAAGAAAAAGCCATTGCCGCACTGGAGAGCAGCAGCTGGTCCAACCACTTCATGCCTTACGGACAGACCAAGTTCGTCAACGGTCAAAACACCGGCGGTCGTGCCTCATTGCTGCAAGCCTCGGCCACGGACATTGAAGTGGTCTGGCCCAACCAGTTCGCATCGACCAAGGCCGTCTTCCCGCGTCCCAAGATCAGCTGATCTGGCTGTTACTTTTTCAGTCTAGCCATTAAGACCACCCGGCTCGCCCGACAGGGCAGGCCGGGTGCTCGCAGGCTTTTCAACCCAGGGGAATAGATTTGGACTTGACGATCCTCGGCTCGGCTGCGATCAACGGCCTTCTGATCGGTGGTATCTACACGCTCGTAGCCTCTGGTCTGACGCTGATCTACGGTGTTTTGCACATCATTAATTTTGCGCATGGCAGTTTGCTGATGCTGGCCATGTTCGGCGTTTACTACCTGCTCATGAAGCTGGGCATTGATCCTTACATGTCGCTGCTCATCATGGTGCCGGTGATGTACTTGTTGGGTTATCTGCTTTACAAGTTGTTGATCGGCCGTCTGTCACAGGGCAAAGACGAGAACATCCTGCTCATCACTTTAGGCTTGTCGATCCTGATTGAAAACCTGGCTCTGATGTTTTTCAAAGGCGATACGCGCACCATCTCTGTGTCTTACTCGGACACCATGGTCGAGTTAGGCCCCACGCTGGTGTCCTTGCCCAAAATTATTTCTTTTGGCGCCGCCATGGCGCTGTGCGCTGTGTTGGGCCTTTTCATCCAGCGCACGGACACCGGCAGGGCGATTCGTGCCGTGGCCAAAGAGCGGGTTGGCGCCCGCCTGGTGGGCATCGACGTCGAGCGGATTTTTGCTATTTCTTTTGGTATTGGTCTGGCCACACTGGGCGCTGCGGCTTGTTTGCTGATGCCCATTTTTTATGTTTCGCCGACGACCGGCCATGTGTTTGTGATGGTGGCTTTTACCGTGGTCGTTTTGGGCGGCATGGGCAGCTTTTTGGGTGCTGTGATTGGCGGGCTGATTGTCGGACTGACCGAGTCTTTCGGCGGATTGTTCCTGGGTGAAAGTCTGGGCCAAATCGGCATTTCGCTGATCTTTATCCTGATTTTGCTGTTCCGGCCTTCGGGTCTTTTTGGAGCCAAGCGATGAACAATGATGCGCGCGCTATTGGCTGGCCGCTTCACCTGGCCTTGCTGGCCATTGCTGTGGCTTTCCCCTTTGTTTTTCCTTCGCCATTCCTGGTCAACTTTGGCGTGCTGGCCTTGTTTTATGCCTTCATCGGGCAGTCATGGAACATTGCCGGCGGTTTTGCAGGACAGTTGTCATTCGGGCACGTGGTCTTTTTTGGTGCCGGCGCTTATGCCTCCACCATCTTGCAGTTGCGTTTTGGCATGAACCCTTGGCTGGGTTTGCCGGCGAGTGCGCTGGCCGGCGCTGTGGTGGGCGGCATCATCGGATTTTTATCTTTTCGTGCCGGCCTCAAGGGCTCTTACTTTGCGCTGATCACCCTGGCGTTTGCCGAGGTCTTGCGCATCCTGGTTAATTCGGTCGGTTTTACCGGCGGCGGACTCGGCTTGTTGATACCGGCCAAGATGAGCGCTGCCAATTTTCAATTTCCAGAACGTATCGGGTTTTACTTTTTGATTTTGGCTTTGACCGTTGTGTCTATTGCCGTGGCGGTTTGGCTCAAGCGTTCGCGCTTTGGCGCGCAGCTGGCAGCCATACGTGAGAACGAAGACGCTGCCATGGCGCTGGGCATCAATGTGTTCCAGGAAAAGGTCAAGGTGATGGTGTTGTCTGGTGCCATGTGCGGTGTCGGCGGTTGCTTTTTTGCGCAGTATTTTTTGTACATCGACCCGACCATTGTGTTTGGCGTGGACAAGTCGGTTGAGATGCTGCTGGTCAGCATGATCGGCGGTGCCGGCACGATTTATGGCCCCTTGATTGGTGCAGTTCTTCTGGCCGGCATCAGTGACATCACCCGCCTGATAACCAATGTGCAAGGTCTTTCCCTGGTGCTTTATGGCACTTTGCTGGTGATCATCATTGCCTTTTTGCCCAACGGACTGATCGATTTATTCAAGCGCATCGGCAAGCGTTTTCATCAAGGGGGCGCATGATGCTCAAAGTCGAGGGATTGACCAAAATCTTCGGTGGGCTCAAAGCAGTTGACAACGCCTCATTGGAAGTCGGTGAGGGCCGGATTGTGGCGCTGATCGGGCCTAACGGCGCGGGCAAGACCACGCTGTTTTCCTGTATTGCCGGCTTTCAGTCCGTCAATGCCGGAAAGGTCACCTTCCAGGGCAAGGACATTACCGGCGGTGCTGTGCATGACATCGCCCGCAGCGGCATGGTTCGCACGTTTCAGATCACCCAGCCCTTTGCCAAACTCACAGTGCATGAGAACATTGCAGTGGGCGCTTACCAGAAGTTCCATGACCGCAGTCAGGCTTGGGAGCACGCCCGTCGCGTGGCCGAACAGGTGGGCATGGGCGCACAGCTCGACCAACCGGCCGCTGATCTAACCGTGGCAGGGCGCAAGCGTTTAGAGCTCGCGCGCACCTTGGCTACCAACCCCAAGTTGCTGCTGCTCGACGAAGTGATGGCCGGTCTGAACCCCTCGGAGATTGTTGAAATCATCGACATCATCCGGAAAATCCGTGCCAGCGGTGTCACCGTCTTGCTGATCGAGCACGTGATGCAAGCGGTGATGAGCCTGTCTGAGCATATTTATGTGCTGTCTTACGGCAAGATCATTGCCGATGGAGCGCCGCACGAAGTGGTGAACAACCCGGCCGTGATCGAAGCCTATCTTGGCCGTGGTGCGGCCGATTCAGCCAAACCGGAGTCCAGCCATGCTTGAGATCCGAAACCTGCATGCCGGCTACGGCAGCGTTGAAATACTTCGCGGCATAGACCTGGATGTTCATGCCGGCGAGATCGTTGCGGTGCTGGGCAGCAATGGCGTGGGTAAGTCCACGCTCAACAACAATATCTCGGCGCTTTACAAACCTTTCTCGGGAACTGTACGTTTTGAGGGTGAGAAAATTTCCGGCCTGAGTTCCAGTGAGGTGGTCAAGCGCGGCGTGATTCATGTGCCTGAAGGCAGGCGTGTTTTCCCGAACCTGAATGTGCTGGTAAACCTGGAGCTGGGCAGCCTGGTGCGTGGCACGGCTCATCGACAGCAGAACCTCGAGCGTGTGGTTGAAATTTTCCCCCGCCTGAAGGAGCGATTCACGCAACTGGCCGGCACCTTGTCGGGCGGTGAGCAGCAGATGCTGGCGATTGGCCGCGGCCTCATGTCTGAGCCTGTTCTGCTGATCATGGACGAGCCTTCACTGGGCTTGTCGCCGCTGCTGGTCGAACAGATGTTCGAGTTGATCCAGCGCATCAACCGAGAGGGCCAGTCGATTCTGCTCATGGAGCAGAACGCCGTGCAGACCCTGGCGATTGCCAACCGCGCCTACATCATTGAAAACGGCGTGGTCGCCATGCAAGGCCAGGCGCAAGCGCTGGCCCGTGACCCGGACTTGCGCAAAAACTACCTCGGACTTTGATGCATGACCGCCTTGCCCCCTGACTCGCAAGAGCTGACCGGCCGGCATGCGCTGGTGACTGGCGCTGGTTCGGGTATCGGGCTGGCAACGGCCTGCGCCCTGAGCCGCCGCGGCGCATGCGTGGCTGCTGTGGTGCAGTACGCCGGACAGGTGCAGGCTGTGCGTGCCCTTTTGCCTGATGCGGTGGTGCTGGTGCAGGATTTGCTGGATGACGTAGCCTGCGCCGCCTTGCCCGCACGTGCGGCCCAGGCCCTGGGCGGACTCGATGCGCTGGCTTGTTGCGCCGGTATCTTTTTCAAAAAAGGCTCTGACGACACCACGCTGGATGAGTGGCGCCGGACTCTGGCACTCAACCTCGATGCCACCTTTGTGCTGACCCGTGCGGCTGTCGCGCAGATGCGCCAGGCGCGTACCGGCGACGCCAGTGTGGTGGTGGTCACCAGCCAGATCGGACTGGTCGGCCATGCGCGCGGCGCGGCCTATGCCGCCTCCAAGGCCGGGCTCAACGGCATGGTTAAGTCGCTGGCGCTGGAGTGGGCAGCTGAGGGTGTGCGTCTGAATTCTGTGGGCCCGGGCCCGGTGGCCACGCCCATGCTCGCCGGCGTGTTGGCCGACCCGGCAGCCCTGGCGAGGATGAATGCCAGCATCCCGATGGGCCGTCTGGGCCGGCCGCCAGAGATCGCCGAGCTGATCAGCTTTTTGCTGTCGCAACGGGCGTCTTTCATCACCGGTCAGGTGATTTGCGCCGACGGCGGCTTCACCGCGCGCTAAGCCGCAGCGTTTGCAAGCCATGAACAACGCACTCCCGCTCACCAAATACCACCAGATTTACCTGGTGCTGCGCGAGCAATTGCAAGAAGGCCGCTTTGCCGATGGCATGCCGGCTGAAATGCTGCTGGCCAGGCAATTTGGTGTCGGTCGGGTGACGGTGCGCCGTGCACTCGAGCAGCTGGTCGAAGAGGGTCTGATCGTGCGCGTGGCCGGTCGCGGCACCTGGCCCACACCCGCCCAGCCCTCGAAAGCAGAGCCACCCATGGTCCAGGGTGCGCCCACACGCCTCACCGGCTTGATGGGAAACATTGTCAGCGTCAGCCGCCACACCACAGTCAAGGTGCTTGACTGGCGCGTCGTTGATGCCTCTGCGTCGGTCGCCCAGGCGCTACAGCTTGCGTCGGGTGACAAAGTGCGCAAGGCTGTTCGCAGACGCAGTTCGCAAGAAGGCCCCTTGTCTTACATCACCACTTACATTCCCGAGCATCTTGCCACCGGCTTTGGCCGCACTGAGTTGGCCCTTAAACCGGTATTGCAGTTGCTTGAAGAATCGGGAGTCGAACTCGGACGTGCGCGGCAAACCATTTCCGCCCGCCAGGCCGATGCCCTGGTGGCCGCAGAGCTGGACGTGGCCATTGGCACCGCCTTGCTGGACGTGCGCCGCCTGGTGTTCGATGCGCAAGACAAACCCGTGCAGTGGCTGCACGGCCTGTACCGTCCCGACCGCTACGAGTACCAGCTGGAAGTCTCGCAGGTCGGCAGCATTGATGCCCGCATTTCAGTCAAGGACACCTTGCAATCATGAGCACTAGCACCTTGCAGGCCCAAACACTGGCCCAAAAACTTCTGGCCAAAGCTGCCGGCCGCCCGCAGGCGGCTGTCGGCGAGATTCTCAATTGCCGGGTCGATCTGGCCATGTTCCATGACTCGTCCGGCCCGCGCCGGCTCAAACCCATGCTCGAAGAGCTGGGCGCGCAGATCTGGGACAAGTCCAAGGTGGTG
>Ga0164295_10001858_pt1 | contig 17553 bp, 14 predicted proteins | sample GEODES006metaG_FD_111798 | JGI IMG/M metagenome (GOLD analysis project Ga0164295, IMG submission 111798) | Oligotrophic lake water microbial communities from Sparkling Lake, Wisconsin, USA - GEODES006 metaG | ecosystem: Environmental > Aquatic > Freshwater > Lake | place: USA: Sparkling Lake... | reverse complement strand
CTGCGCGATGGCGACCTCGCCAATCAGCCCCGCTTCGACCGCGTTCAGCAGCGCCTGCGTGAGGGCATCGCGCAGCGTGTCGTGCGCGCTGCCGCTGACCTCCAGCAGCACGAAACCCGGCGCTCCCGCAAATGGCGGCGCGGCGTTGGGGTCTCGCGCCAGCACGAGCGCCAGCGACGCCGCAGATAAAAATTCAAAGGAAGTCACCGCGTCCCCCAGCGCTTCACGCAAACGTGACAGCAACTCGCAGGCGGCGGCGAGACCGCTCACGCCCACCCATGCCGTCTCGCGGGTTCCCGGCTGGGGAAAAAGCTTCAGCACCGCAGCGGTGATGATGCCCAGTGTGCCCTCAGCGCCCAGAAACCACTGCTTGAGGTCATAGCCGGTGTTGTCCTTGCGCAGCGCGCTCAGGCCGTCCCAGATCTGGCCATCCGGCAGGACCACTTCCAGTCCCAGCACGAGTTCGCGGGCGGTGCCGTAGCGCAGAACCGCCAAACCGCCGGCATTGGTCGATAACACGCCGCCCAGCTGGCAGCTGCCTTCAGATCCCATACTCAGCGGAAACAAACGCCGCCCGGCCGCCGCCGCGGTCTGGAGTTCCGCGAGCGTGACGCCCGCTTCGGCCGTGAGCGTGAAACCCTGGGCGTCCAGCGCACGGATTTGGCGGAGACGTTCCAGCGAGATCACCACCTCGCGCCCAGATTCATCCGGCGTCGCTCCGCCGCAGTAACCGGTGTTGCCGCCCTGGGGCACCATCGCAATGCGCGCTTCCGCGCACACGCGTACGGCCAGCGCCACCTCTTCGGTCGTGCGTGGTCGCAAGACAGCGGCGGCGCGCCCGTGATAGAGGCGTCGTTCGTCAATCAGGTAGCGTTCAAGGGCGCTGTCTGCAGTGAGGACCGCGTCCTCGCCCAGACTCTCGCGCAGCCGCGCGAGCGCGCTGGCGATCACTCGCGACGGCCGCAGGCGTGGGCCGCGTACTCGTCGCAACGTTTCAGGAAGTTTTCGGTGGTCTTCGGCATGGGGACGCGGGCAAAAGCCACCCATTCCACAATTTTTTTGCCTTCGCGAATGATGTCGAGCCCCTCGACGCCGCAGGCTTCATCAAGCGGATCGCCGGTGTTGAGCGGTTCGAAGTGGTAGAGCTCATCCCCGGTGGCCACGAACTCGGGCCATACATCGAAGATGGCGCGGTCGGTTTTCATGGTTTCACTTTCGAGCTTGGCCGCACGGGTGTAGGCCACAATGCGCTCGCGGATCCCGCGGAACTGCGCCAAGGGCGCAAAGCTCGCGATGAGTTTGTCGGCGATCTGGTCAATCGCGCCCATGGTCAGCGCGATCTTGATGTAGCGGCTCTCGTAGAAGTCAGCGATGGGCATGTAAAAAGCCTTCAGCGGCTCGCCCCAGAGTTCATCCAGACCTTCTTCGCCGCTGTAATGCAGCACCTGCTTGCCGAGATCAAACGCTTCCAGAAAGCAGGATTCGCATTCGCGCAGGAGTTCGTTGTCGTAGTGGATTTCGATTCCGCGCTGACGCAGCTCAAACAGGATATTGAAGATGTCTGAACCGCGGTTAAGTAAGGCGCCGGCCAACATGGCGGCGTTGACACGCCGGCGTCGGGGTTCGGTTTGGCGCTCGAAGGCCTCGCGGGCGTCTTTGAGCTTGTAGCCTGGCGTATTGATGCCGGACTCGGTGTGATGGAAAACGCGCTTCGTGAGTTGGTCGATGAGTTCGCGGCGGGCAACGTCTTCGTTCTGCGGGACGTCGTAATGCCTGATCCAGTAGCCGTCGAACCAGATGCAGCGCCTGCCATCAACGTCCCGGACGGTCCCGTTGGGAATGGTGGTAAGCAGCGACACTGGCATTTCAGCGTTCATCTGACGTTGTCCGGACATACACCCTCGACCTCTGTCGTCGACTTGGGGCGGGCGCGGCCGTAGCGGCTACCCGTCTGAACGCGGACTTTTGAGATCCGCACCGTGGTTCGCGGCCGATGATACAAACAAGCGCCAAGGCTGGCATCAAGCGGCGCGCGGAATTTTTCCGCATCGCATCATCTGGCTACAAGCCCTGTCGGTCGTGCTATAAGCGGCCACCCCGCCACACCCGAGCAGCCTGATGTCCAGCACCAAGCCCACCCTCGCCGAAAGCCGCGCAGATTTCGGGTATTTCCTGTCGATTCCCCTGCGCTGGAACGATATGGACCCGTATCGGCATCTCAACAACGCACGGTATTACGCCTTTTTTGACTCGGTCATCATGCATTACCTGACGGTCAGCGGTGGCTTTGATCTGCTCGATGGGCCGGTGGTGCCGTTCACGGTGGAAAACAGTTGCCGCTTTCATCGCGGATTTACGTTTCCGGATGTCATTGATGCCGGGCTCCGGGTCGCCCGTTTGGGCAATAGCAGCGTGCGCTATGAGATGGGCTTGTTTCGCGCCGGCGACAACGAAATTTATGCGACAGGACATTTTGTGGACGTTTTCGTGGAACGTGAAAGTCAGCAACCGCAGGCCATCCCGGACGCCCTCCGCGCGCATCTTGCCCTGTTGTTAAACCCGACGTTGGACGTCTAATCACTATCAGAGTCACAGCCTCACCGAGACCGAAAGGAATTACCCCATGGGACCATTGCAAGGCGTAAAAATCGTTGAATTCGCGGGCATCGGCCCGGGCCCGCTGTGCGGCATGATGCTGGCCGACCTTGGCGCCGAGGTGCTGCGCATCGACCGCAAGAATCCGGTCAAACACTACGCCGGACAGAAGTGGGATTCCTACAATCCGGGCCGCTTTGGCGTGCTCAATCGTGGCAAGCAGTCGGTCACGGTGGACCTCAAGACGGCGGCCGGCATCGACACGGCGCTGCGCCTGATCGAGCGCGCCGACGCGCTGATCGATCCCTTCCGGCCAGGCGTGATGGAAAAACTCGGGTTGGGTCCTGAGGTGTGTCTGGCCCGCAATCCCAAACTCGTGTTTGGTCGCATGACCGGCTTTGGACAGGACGGGCCGTTGGCAATGGCGGCGGGACATGATCTCAACTACATCGCTCTCTCAGGCGCTCTTCACATCATCGGACGTCCCAATGAGAAACCCGTGCCGCCGATCAACTTCGTCGGCGATTACGGCGGCGGCGCCTGCATGCTGGCGATTGGCATCACCGCCGCGCTGTATGAGGCGCGGGGCTCTGGTAAGGGGCAGGTGATCGATTCCGCCATGAGCGAAGGTTCGGGCCTGTTAGCCGCGATGATGTACGGCATGCACGCACAGGGCGCCTGGCAGCCCAAAGGCCACAACCGCATCGATGGCGGTGCGCATTTTTACGATGTCTACGAATGCAGCGACGGCAAGTTCATCACCCTCGCTCCGGCTGAACCGCAGTTTTACGCCCTGCTGCTGGACCTGCTGGGCCTGCACGACGAGGACCTCCGTCAGGAGCAAATGAACGACGCCCGCTGGCCGGAATTCAAATCCCGCTTCGAAGCCATTTTCAGGACACGCACGCGCGACCAGTGGTGCGAACTGCTGGAAGGCACCGACGTCTGCTTCGCGCCGATGCTGGACTTTGACGAAGCGCCCCGACACCCGCATAACGCGGCCCGGAAAGCGTTTATCGAGATCGATGGCGTGATCCAGCCGGCGCCCACGCCGCGCTTCAGCCGCACCGTGAGCGAAGTGCGCGGTCGGCCGCCGGAAGCCGGCGAGAACAACCGCGAAGCCCTTGTTGCGTGGGGCTTCGCGGCGAGCGAAGTGGAAGCGCTGATCGCTGCCGGAACGGTCTAGGCCAGAACGATTCAGGCCGGCGCGGCAACAGGACGCGCTGGCCGGATCTCGCGCTCTTTAGCCCGCGACGTCTGGCAGCTGGTAGTCAGCCAGACGTTTGCGGAGTTCGAGCTTGCTCAGCTTGCCCGTTGCGGTGTGCGGCAGTTCATCCACGAACACCACATCGTCCGGCAGCCACCACTTGGCAACGCGCTCGCCCAGCCATTGGATGATCGCTTGGCCTTCAACGCTCACGCCCGCTTTTTTGACCACCACCAGCAGCGGCCGCTCCTGCCATCTCGGATGCGGCACGCCAATCACCGCCGCTTCCGCCACGTCGGGATGGCCCATCGCGGCGTTCTCGAGATCGATCGAACTAATCCACTCGCCGCCCGATTTGATGACGTCTTTGGCGCGATCGGTGATGCGCACGAAGCCGCTGGGGTCGATGCTGCAAATATCGCCGGTGACGAACCAGCCGTCGGCCTGATGCGCGTCGCCGGTGCCGTCGAGCCGGTAGTAATCCCGGCAGACCCACAGGCCACGCACCTTCAGAGCGCCCACCGTCTGGCCGTCCCACGGCAACTCGCGGTTGTCGTCGTCGGTGATTTTGAGTTCGACGCCCGGTAGCGGCCGGCCCTGACTCAGCAACTGCTCGGTGCGGGCGCTGTCGGTGAGCGCGGCGGCGCGCGGCGTATCGGCGTTCACCGTCCCCAGCGGGCTCATTTCCGTCATGCCCCAGGCGTGCAGCACTTTTACGCCGTGGCGATCGCGGAAGGCTTCAATCATCGACAGCGGGCAGGCCGAGCCCCCGATGATGAAACGGGCGAGTGGCGCCAACGAACGCCCGGTCTGCGCGGCGTAATCCAGCAAAGGCAGGCAGACCGTCGGCACACCGGCGGAAATGGTGACGCCTTCTTCGGTGATGAGGTCGGCGAGGATGTCGGGTGCGCTCAGCCGCGGGCCCGGGAACACCATCTTGGCGCCCACCAGCACGCCGGCAAACGGCAGGCCCCAGGCGTTGACATGGAACATCGGCACGATGGGCAAGATGCCGTCCATCGCCGAAAGATTCGCGCTATCCGGCAAGGCCGCCGCGTAAGCCATCATCACCGCCGCGCGGTGGTTGTAGAGCACGCCTTTGGGATTCCCGGTGGTCCCTGAGGTGTAGCACAGACCGCCCGCGGTGCTCTCCTCCAGATCGGGCCAGTCGTAAGTGTCCGCGGCGCTCGCCAGCAGGGTTTCGTAGCAATGGACGTTAGGCAAAGTGGTGACCGGCATATGGGCCGCATCGGTCATCACCACGTAGCCGCGCACACCCGGACAGTTCGGCGCGATGGCTTCCAGCTTGCTCACAAACGAGACGTCAACGAACAGGAATTCGTCTTCAGCGTGATTGACGATGTATTCAATCTGGGCATCGAACAGACGCGGATTAATGGTGTGGCACACGCGACCGCTGCAGGAAATCGCGTAATACAGTTCCATATGCCGATAGTCGTTCCAGCCCAACGTGCCGATGCGGGCATCAGCGCTGGCGCCGAGACGCTTAAGCACATTGGCCAGCTGCCGGGCGCGGCGGAAGCACTCCGCATAGGTGTAGCGGTGACGCGGGCTGTCGGCCGTGACCGAGACAATCTCCTGCTGTGCGTGGGAACGCTCGCCGTGGCGCATGATCATCGTGAGCGTCAACGGCATATCCATCATCAGACCTAACATCGGAATGTGCTCTCCATTGGGGGTTGGCGCATTCTAGCCGGGAGCGTCTGCCGGGTCGCGCGGGGCCGTGGTAGAGTCCGGCCATGGCTATCGAAACCCTCTCGCTGCGTCGTCCCGACGACTGGCATGTTCACCTGCGCGACGACGCCGTGCTCGGCGCCGTGCTGTCGGCCACCGCCCGGGATTTTGCGCGGGCCATCGTCATGCCGAACCTCAAGCCGCCGATCATCACGGCAGCCGCCGGTGCGGCCTACCGTGATCGGATTTTGGCGGCGCTTCCGTCAGGGATGGACTTCACGCCCCTGATGACCTGCTATCTCACGGAAGCCGTCGATCCGGACGATCTGGCTGCCGGCCATGCCGCCGGCATTTTCACCGCCGCCAAGTTTTATCCCGCCGGCGCCACCACCAATTCCGACGCCGGCGTGTCGCAACTCAAGCGCATTTATCCGGTACTGGAACGCATGCAGCGCATCGGCATGCCGCTGCTGATCCACGGCGAAGTGGTCGACAGCGCGATTGATATCTTCGACCGCGAAGCGGTCTTCATCGAACGCCATCTCGCGCCGCTGCGCGCCGACTTTCCGGCGCTGAAAATTGTCTTTGAGCACATCACGACCCGCGAGGGCGTGCAGTTTGTTGAGGCCGCGAGCGGGCCGATTGCGGCCACCATCACGCCGCATCACCTGATGATTAATCGCAACGCGATGTTCGAGCGCGGCATCCGCCCGCATATGTACTGCCTGCCGGTCGCCAAGCGCGAAGTGCATCGCCTGGCCTTGCGTGCGGCCGCCACCTCGGGTAATCCCCGCTTTTTTCTCGGCACCGACTCGGCGCCGCATCTGCGGCATCTCAAAGAGCACGAATGCGGCTGCGCCGGCGTTTTTAACGCGCCCACCGCGCTCGCCTGTTACGCGCAGGTGTTCGATGAGGAGGGCGCGCTGGCGCGGCTCGAAGGCTTTGCTTCGCTGTTCGGCCCCGCGTTTTACGGACTGTCGGTGAACAACGAACTTATTTCGCTGGCGCGGGTTGATGGGCTCGACGCCGACGAAAACTGGCCCACGCCGCAGGGTCCGGTCCGCCAGTTTGAACCGCCGGGCGGCCTGCGCTGGCGGGTCGTTCGCGACTAGGCGCGCGCCCGCATGAATGCCAGCGAGATGCTCGCGCTCGACCGCGCGCATGTCTTTCATCCCTACAGCACGTTTATCAATCCACCGCCGGTCTTTCCGGTCAAAAGCGCGCGTGGCGTGCGCCTCACGCTGACCGACGGCCGCGAACTGATCGACGGCATGTCGTCCTGGTGGTCGGTCATTCACGGCTACAGCGAACCCAGCATCAATGCCGCCCTGCACGAGCAAATCGAGCAGCTGTCGCATGTGATGTTCGGCGGCCTCACCCACGAACCCGCGGTCCGGCTCGCGCAGCGGCTGGTGGAGTTAACGCCAGCGGGCCTTGAATCGGTGTTTTTTGCGGACTCAGGCTCGGTCTCAGTCGAAGTGGCGATCAAGATGGCGCTGCAGTATCAGCAGGCCCGAGGCCAAGCCGGGCGGCAACGGCTGCTCACGGTACGCGGCGGCTATCACGGCGACACCTTCGGCGCGATGGCGGTATGCGATCCAGTCACCGGCATGCATTCACTGTTTACCGGCAGCCTCAGCCAGCAGCTGTTTGCGCCGCGCCCCGGCATCCGCTTTGACGGCGCGTGGAACCCGGCCGACATCGCCGATCTGGCCGCCCTGCTGGCCGCACACGCCTCAGAAATTGCCGCCGTGATTGTCGAGCCCATCGTGCAGGGTGCTGGCGGCATGTGGTTTTACCACCCGCAGTGGCTGCGCGAACTTCGCGCGCTGTGCGACCAGCACGGCGTGCTGTTGATTGCGGACGAAATCGCCACCGGCTTTGGCCGCAGCGGCCAACTTTTTGCCTGTGAACACAGCGGGATTGCGCCGGATATTCTCTGCCTCGGCAAAGCCCTCACCGGCGGCTATATGACGCTGGCCGCCACGCTCAGCACCCGCGAAGTGGCGGAAACCATCTCGCGCGGCGACCCGGGCGTGTTCATGCACGGGCCCACCTTCATGGCCAATCCGCTGGCCTGCCGGGCGGCTTTGGCCAGCATCGACTTGCTGCTCGCCAACGACTGGCAATCTCAGGTGCGCCGAATTGAATGCGGGCTAGGCCAAGGTCTGGCGCCGGCCCGCGCCCTGCCGCAGGTCGCGGATGTGCGGGTCCTGGGCGCAATCGGCGTGCTCGAACTGCACAAACCCGTCGACATGCGCACCATCCCGCAGGCTTTCGTGTCGCGCGGCGTGTGGGTACGACCTTTCGGCCGTCTGGTCTATGTGATGCCGGCCTTCGTGATGAACGACGCCGACCTCGCCACGCTGTGCGCGGCGATGGTCGAGGTGGTCAGCACTTTGCCCTGAGATTCAAGCCGTAAAGGGCAGCCCGGTGGCCAGCGCCACGGCTTCATGTGTTACCCGTCCCGCCGCGATATTGAGCCCACGAGCCAGATGCGCATCGGCCTGCAGCGCGGCCTCGGTGCCCAGTGCCGCCAGTTTCAGCACAAAGGGCAAGGTCGCATTGTTCAGCGCCTGCGCCGAGGTCCTTGGCACTGCACCCGGCATGTTCGCCACGCAGTAGTGCACCACGCCGTCGACCAGAAAGATCGGCTCGGCATGCGTCGTCGGCCGACTCGTCTCCACACAACCGCCCTGATCTATCGCCACATCCACGATCACGCTGCCGGGCTTCATGCGGGACACGAGTTCGCGTGACACGAGCTTGGGCGCCGCCGCACCGGGCACCAGCACCGCGCCGATCAGCAAATCTGCGCGAGTGGCGTAGTGCTCAAGGCGCTCCCGGGTGGAATAAATCGTGTTCAGCCGGCTGCCAAACTCGGCGGCCAGTGCCCGCAAACGCGGGAGCGACTGATCGAGCACGGTGACCTGCGCTTCGAGTCCCAGCGCCATGCGAATGGCGTTACTGCCGACCACACCGCCGCCAATCACCAGCACCTCGGCTGGCGCGACCCCGGGCACGCCGCCAAGCAAGACGCCGGCGCCGCCCATCACTTTCTCCAGACAACGCGCACCGGCCTGAACGGCGAGCCGCCCGGCCACTTCGCTCATCGGTGCCAGCAGGGGCAGAGAGCCGTCGGAGGCGGTGACGGTTTCATAGGCAATCGCCGTGGCCCCGCTGGCCATCAGCCCCCGCGCCTGCGCGACATCTGCCGCGAGATGAAGATAGGTAAACAGCGTGTGGCGCGGCGTGAGCAGCGCAATCTCGGTCGCCTGCGGCTCCTTCACCTTGACGATCAGTTCGCTGCCGGCAAACACCGCCGCCGCGTCGGCGGCAATGCTGGCGCCGGCCTGTCGATAGTGCTCATCCAGCGCTCCAATGCCGGCCCCCGCGCCCGTCTCGACCAGCACCTGATGCCCTCGCCCACAGATCTCCTGCACGCTGGCCGGCGTAAGCCCCACGCGGTGCTCGTTGGCCTTGATTTCCCTGGGTACTCCGATGCGCATGATCCCGCTCCCGATTGCTGATTCCAGATGCGGATAAGACTAGACACCGGCGCGCAGAATTAGCTTGCAAAGCAGCAGCAGATTCGGGCTTATTCGGCATTAACTTCGGACGGGCGACGATTTCACGCAGGAATCCACCATGAACCAGACTTTCGACCGGATCGACCGCAACATCCTCAGCGCGCTCCAGCGCGATGGTCGCATGAGCAATGTCACCCTTGCCGAGGCGGTGCATCTCTCCGAGTCGGCCTGCCTGCGGCGGGTGCGGCAGCTCGAGGAAACGGGCGTCATTGCGGGCTACGTGATGCTGGTCGACCAGCCCAGCGTGGGCTATCCATCGGATGTGTTCGTCCAGATCAGCCTCAATCGTCAGCAGGGAGAAGATTTGGAACGCTTTGAACAGGCGGTCGCGGAGGTACCGGAAATTATGGAGTGCTATCTCATGACCGGGGAATGCGACTACCTGGTGCGGGTCATCGCGGCCGACGCGCGCGACTTCGAGCGCATCCACACCCAGCATCTGACGCGCCTGCCCGGGGTGGCCCGCGTCCATTCAAGCTTCGCGCTGCGCAAAGTCGTGAAAAAAACCGAAGTGCCGGTGCGCGACGCCGGCACGCCGTCCACCCGATGAGCCCTGCCTATTCGCCAGAACTGGCCCCGGACGTCCAGCGAGCGCTGGCCCGCTGGCCCAATGTGCCGGCAGCCTTCGGCTGGTTGCGTCTGGACCGTCGGGCCCGCTGGCTAGTGCCCGACGGCCCGATCACCCACCCGGGCACCGTTGGTTTCCTGCATCGCCACTATGGCGCCGACGAGGCCGGCCGCTGGTTTGTCCAGAACGGGCCGCAGCGCGCGTATGTGGCGATTGATCTCGCGCCCTGGGTGCTGAGTCTGGACGGCATCGGGCGCCTGTGTACGCCGGCTGGGCGGGTGGTCGAACAAGTGGATGCGCTGGTGCTCACCCCTTGCGGGGAGACCTTGCTGATGACCGAACTGGGTCTCGGCAATGTGCTCGATCGGGATCTGGCGCGATTCACAAGTCTGCTCGAATCCAGCGCCGAGGGCGGCGCCCTGCAGGCGGTGCTGGACGGCAGGGACGACCTCCCTCTGCACTATCTGGGGCGACGACTGCCGGTATTGCGGTTCACGGTCGCGGCGCTTCCTGCCAGATTTGGCTTTCAACGCGAACCGGAAGCCCACACCTGAGGCGATCATTCCTTCCAGACCTCGGACCCTGGCAGGCGAGAGCCACAGGGTATCTAGCCTACGAACCCTTAAAAAGACCGCGATAAGCTGTGAAAGAACCGTCATAAGTGGTTCATTAGTGGGAGGTCTTGGGCATACACTATCGCGTCCGCAGGGGAGGTCTCCTACCCTAAACGTCAGACACCCAGCGAACCCGACCAGCGACAGGAAAAGGAATGGAACTCGACGCAGCGACAATCAAAAGCGTGACCGGCCAACAAACCGGTCGCTTAGTGCGAGAAAGCCAGCATGAGTGTCTGCTGGGTGCCGCCGGTGTTCTCATTGGTCTGCTTGCGCTGAAGGAATTCACTTCTGAACTGGCGATGGCCGTCTGGGCGGGTCTGGGCTGGGCCTCCTACGGCGTTCGCTACCTGTTAGTCCGTCGCGCACGCGCAGTGCTGGCACGCGGCGGCGATTCCAGCGAGGTTTTTCCTGCTTTTGCGATAACGCTGGCCGTCACTGGCGTGCTGTGGGGCGCGGCCTTCGCCTGGGCTCTGCGCGAAGGCATCACCGTGGTTGGCACGCCGCTCATGCTGCTGGGGCTCGCGATCGTGATGCTGTCGGTGGCCTTTCATGCCGGAACGCCGAAGATCACCCGCCTGTTTGTCGCCGCCGTGCTGCTTCCGCCCGTGCTGACCTTACTCTCTCAACCCCTTGTTTTTGTGATGCCATCGCTCCTTGGTTTTGCTTTCTTCGCCGCGGTAGCACATTTCGGTGGGCTGCAACTCCGCAACCGGCTCTGGCAAGGCAGCCTCCTGGAAGACGAAGCGACCCAGCTGCGCAGTTACCTCGACCAGCGCCGCAATCAGGTTGAGAAACTCAAGGTGGAGGTGAAGGCGAGCCAGAACAAACGCGACGAGGCGGAAATCGCGATGCGCCGCATGGCCGCCGACCTTGGGCTGCTGCAAGGCAAATCCAAAGCCTTGTCTGACTCGCTAGAACGTCTCTCGCCTATCGATCAGGTGACAGGTCTGGACAATCGCCGTCATTTCGAACAGACCACCGAGGCGGAATGGGGACGTGCGGCGCGCGAAGGCAAGCTGGTCTCGCTGTTGCTGATCGAAATGGACGGCCATGAAGAGTTCGCTGCCGCCAATAATCGGCAAACCTCCGATCTGGTCCTCAAACGCCTCGGCATGACCGTTCGCAGCTTCGGCCGTCGCCCCGGCGACAACGCGGCCCGCTACGACGAGTCGCGGGTCGCCCTGCTGCTGCCGGGTTGCGACTCCCGCAATGCGGAACGTCTGGCCGAAAACGTGCGCAAAAAAATTGAAACCATCACGCTACCGCAACACGCGGGCTCCGGAGCACCGAGCGCTCAACTCACTGCCCATATTGGGGTTGCCACGGCGAAGCCAATGCGCGGTGTCGATTCAACCGAGCTGTACCGGCGCGCCGAGGCTGCCCTGTACGAAGCCGGTTTCCATTCCGGTAACCGCGTGATCGTCCATCGCCCGCTGAGCAAGCTCCGGGTGGAGCGCTGGGACCTCGCCACCGACGGCCCGCTCAGCGAGCAGTCGATGATGCAAAAACTGCTGGTCTGGGGCTATGAGACCAAACGCGAACTGATGCCACTTAACACTAAGCTCGAGCCCCAGAGCTGGGACGGCGAAGTGGTTCTCGGCATCATGACCGGGGAGCTCCGACTGGAGGTCGAGGGTCACGATATGACGGTTAAAAGCGGCGATTGCGTGGTGGTCCCGCTGGGCGTTGAACTGGGTCAGGAAGTGATTGGTACCCGTCCCGTCCTCAAATTCACAGCGAATAAACTCAAGTAACGCGCAAACTGACGGGCGGCACCGGTCTGTGGTCGGTGTCTCGTCGCAGTTTAATCTCAGCCTTTCACCCGTACTTCAATCCAGGAGCCAGACCCTTATGAAACTTTCCCTGCTCGCCGCCAGTGTGGCAGTCGCACTTTCCGCCAGCCTGAACGCTGTCGGCGGCGAACTCACAACCGATTCCCAAAAAGCCAGCTACGCCATTGGCCTCACCTCCGCCCAGAGCATCACGCGGCAGGGCGTGGAACTGGACCTCACCGCCTTCACGGCGGGCGTTAAAGACGCCATTGAGGGCAACAAGCCGCAGCTGACCGAAGAACAGTTCAAGGCCGCGCTTGAGAAAGCCTCGCAATCGGTCAACGACCGGATGCAGAAAAAAGCGCAGTCCAATCTGGACGCGGGCAAGGCCTTCACGGCCAAGAACAAGAAAGACCCCAGCGTGAAGGAACTCGCCAACGGTCTGCAGTACAAGGAACTCAAAAAAGGCACCGGCGCCAAGCCCAAGGCCACCGACACCGTGGTGGCGCACTACGTGGGCACCCTGCTGGACGGCAGCGAATTCGACAGCTCCCGCGCGCGCGGCGAGCCGGCGACCCTGCCGCTCGACAGCGTGATTCGTGGCTGGCAGGAAGCGATTCCGCTGATGAGCGTGGGTTCGCGCTGGCAGGTGGTGATTCCGCCGGATCTGGCCTACGGCCTCAAAGGCGCCGGCCCGATCGGGCCCAATCAGACCCTGATTTTCGATATCGAACTGATTGAAATCAAAAAGTAAGCGTCCGCCTGACGCTAGCGCTCGATCAGCCTAGCGTCAGAATTTTCGAGCGCCAGCCGGTGCTCAATTTGGGCACCGGCAATCCACACACCACCCGCTCCAGATCCCGCCGCGTCGCCAATACTGTCACGCCAATCTTGTGCGCTTCGGCGCAGGCTTTGACCCGCTCCTGCAATTGCACCACTGCGGCAGTTTGCTCCGGGCTCAGGCGGGCCATGACCTCTGGCATCGCCAAAGGTGCTTCGCCCGCCGCCACCTCGCACAGCGCGAGCAAGGTTTCCCCGTAACGCCGCACGGTTCCCGGTGCCGCGCCTGGCAGACGGGAAAGTGCATCAAGGCTCCGTTGCCGCGCGCGGGCCAACGCAATCAGGGTTTCGTCGCGAAGAATCCAGGTGCGCGGACGATTCAGCGTGCGGGCCTGATCTTCGCGCCACACGCACAGGCGCTGCGCGACCGACAGCGCCGAGCCTTCGCATTGCGCGAGGCCCTTCAAGCGCAGCCAGGGTGGCCCGGCCTCCTCGACTTTCAGTTGCCCACACTCTTCCTCAAACCAGTCCCACTTGCCCTCAGCGCGCAAGCTCGCTTCCAGCACCTGCCACAGCGAGAGCAAATGCACCACGTCCTGGGTCGCATAACGGCGTTGGGCTTCCGTCAACGGACGTTGCGCCCAGTCAGTTCGGGTTTGTGATTTATCCAGCACGATCCCGTGGAAATGCTCCACCAACCACGCATACCCCACCTGCTCCGGCAAGCCCAACAGGCTGGCCGCAATCTGGGTATCCCTCACCGGACTCACGCGATGATTGCCGTGGACGGACAGCGCCTCGAGGTCTTGCTTGGCGGCATGCATAAGTTTCGGGAAAGTCGGGTCACGCAGCGCCTCATCCAGCGGTGAGAGATCCCGCACCGCCAGCGGGTCGATGCACACGGCCAGCGCCGGGGTCGCGATTTGCAGCAGACATAGGCGAGGATAGTAGGTGTCGACGCGCATGAACTCGGTATCGAGCGCCCATGGGCCCCCGGCAGCAAGCCGAGGCAAGGCGTTCAGCAACGCGGCTTCGGTATCGATCAACTCGGCGGGATCCGCCTCAAGCGGGAGAGAACCAGACATGCGTGAAATCCTGAGGCCGGCGATGCTGAAACGTAAAAATTCTGTAACGCGCCGGCAGTACGGCGCGGGGGATACGCTACACTAGGGCCGTCGCCCGACCAACCCGGACGCGCGCCACATCTAATCAAAGCAAAAAGAACCACACCACCATCCGCATGAAAAAAATTCTTGCCGCCACGCTGGGCGTGGCGTTGTTGGGCTTCACTTCCTTGGCGCTCGCGCTCGTGCCGACCGTTCCGGTCAAGGACCTTGTCCCCAGCACCGAACATCGGCGAGCCACGAGGCTCATCACGCATTTCATTGCGAACTATCACTACAAGAAAGCGCCACTCGACGACGAACTTTCACAGTTCATCTTCGACAACTACATCGACGCCCTCGACCCCACCAAAAGCTATTTCCTGCAATCCGACATCGACGAGTTCGGCGCCTACGCCCGTGAGCTCGACGACGACCTGCGCAATTCAGACCTGCAAAGCGTCTACGACATCTTTGTGCGGTTCCGGGCGCGCGTTGAAGCCCGCATGACCAAGGCCACCGCGCTACTGGCCAAGCCGTTTGACTTCACGGTGGACGAAACTTTCGAATTCCAGCGGGAAAAGGCCCCTTGGGCCAAAAACGAGGCAGAGCTCGACGACCTGTGGCGCAAGCGCATCAAGAACGACTACCTCTCGTTGCAACTCTCTGGCCGCAAGCGCGAGAAAATCATCGAGACGCTACGCAAGCGCTACGAAGGCATCGCCCGCCAGACCGCGCAATACAACGCCGAAGACGTCTACCAGACCTTTTTCAACGCCTACACCACGGCCATCGATCCGCATAGTTCGTATTTCTCACCCCGCACCTCGGAGAATTTCAAAATCCGCATGAGCCTGTCGCTGGAGGGCATCGGCGCGGTACTCCAGGGCGACAGCGAATACACCGTCGTGAACGAAGTGGTGAAAGGCGGACCGGCCGATCTCAGCAAAAAGCTCCATAAGGGCGACCGCATTTCGGGTATTGGGCAGGGCGCAGAAGGCGAAATTGTCGATGTCGTTGGCTGGCGACTGGATGAAGTGGTCGACCTCATCCGGGGTCCCAAAGATTCCATCGTGCGCCTGCAGGTACTGGCAAAGAACGCCGGACCCGACGGCCCGCCCAAGCTCATCACGCTGACCCGCAACACCATCCAGCTCGACAATCAGGCCGCGCGCAAGAAAACCCTCGAAGTCGCCACCGCCGACGGCCCACGCAAAGTGGGCGTGATTGAAATCCCCACCTTCTACATGGACTTCGACGCCCGCATGCGCGGCGATGAGAACTACCGCAGCACCACGCGCGACGTGCGCCGCCTGATCGGCGAACTGGAGAAGGAAGGCATTGCTGGCCTCATCATCGACCTCCGCAGCAACGGCGGCGGCTCGCTGCCAGAAGCCGTCGAGCTGACCGGCCTGTTCATCGACTCCGGCCCGGTGGTGCAGGTGCGGAACTCGCAGGGCCGGGTGCAGATCGAGAAAGACACCGACAGCGGCGTGGCCTATGCAGGCCCTCTGGCGGTGATGATCGATCGCAATAGTGCGTCAGCCTCGGAAATTTTCGCCGGCGCCATTCAGGACTACCGCCGCGCGCTGCTGCTGGGCGAAACCACGTTTGGCAAAGGCACAGTGCAAAATCTGGTGGACCTCAATCGTTTCGATGAGGAAAGCAAAGGCAAGCTGGGGCAACTCAAAGCCACGATCGCGCAGTTCTTCCGCGTGAATGGCGACAGCACCCAGCATCGTGGCGTAGTACCGGACGTCGCCTTTCCTTCGGGCTTCAGCACCAAGGATCAGGGCGAGCGGGGGCTCAAGCACGCGCTGCCCTTCGTGCATATCGCAGCCGCTAGCTACAAGCCTTTTGCCACGCAGATTGATCATCTCGATGCGCTGCGTGCCAAGCACGAAGCGCGCATGAAAACCGACAAGGCCTACCTCGCCCTGCTGGCACAGGAACGCGCGGTGCAAGCGGTGGCCGACAAAACCTCGCTCTCGCTGCTCGAAAGCAAACGACGGAAAGAGCACGAGCAGGCGCGCCTCGAGCAACGTGCGCACGAAAACGAAATACGCGTCGCGCACGGCAAGCCTGCGCTGCCAGCAGTGCCGGAAGCGAACGAAGACGAAGAAGAAGACAAGGCGGCCGACAGCGAAGACGGCGGCGATAAAAAGAACCCGGGCGATGTCGACGTCGTGCTGGAGGAAGCCTCAAAAGTGCTCCGCGACGCGATTGAGCTGAAGTCCGGCAAGCCCAGCGAGGCGCAAAAAACGCCTTAGACTGGCCAGGAAATCAGCGTTACCCCGACCAGCATCACCAAGGCGGCCAGCAGGCTGCGCAGGAAGGCCGGTTCGCGGAACCACAGCAGCCCGTAGAGCAGACCGAACAGCAGGCTGGTGCGTTTGATGGCCACCATATAGGCCACCGGCACATGCTCAATGGCAATAAAGTGGCTGGCGACCATCACCGCCATCGTCAGGCTGAGCGCCAACGCCGCCCACGGCCGCGCCGGACTTGCCCGCCACACATAATTGCCGCGCACCCGCATCCCAAGGCCCGTCACCAGCCCCAGCACCACGGCGTACAGGGCGCAGAACTCAAGCCCCGGCAAATACTGCAGCGCCGCCTTACCAATCGCCGCCGTGACGCTGAACACCAGCGCGGCCAGCACTATCAATCGCGCACCGGGTTCTTCGAGCACCGCCCAGAGCGGCGCAATCAAGCCCCGCCAGCCTTTGACCGTGCCGAGATTCAAACACCAGGCCCCGAGCGCGATAAGCCCGACACCGGCGGCGCCGTGCAGCGAGACCGCTTCCCCCAGCAGCCAGTGCCCGGCCAGCAGCGTGAACACCGGCGAGAGCGAGAGATAGGGCAAGGTACGGCTCAAAGGGGCGGTCGTAATGGCCCGCACGTAGAGCCAGAACGCGATGAGATCGAGCGGAATCAGCAAGGCGAGACATCCCCACAATCCCGCCGGCAAGCTGAACAACTTCGCCCACGGCACCCAGGGCAATAACCACACGGCGCTCAGCACAAAACGTGAAGCAATCGCCGCCCGCATTTCGGTCGCGGGAAAATAGCGTTTGGTCAGCGCGTCGGACGTGGCCAGCATGAACGCAGAAAGCAGGGTGAGCAGGAACCAAATCACGCGCGGGGCCTCGTTGGATCGCAAATGCCGACGTTGCGCCGTAGGATGAAACGACCCCGCCACGGCAGCCACTATGACCACAGGATTCATCTACGACGACAAATTTCTTGCGCATGATACCGGTGTCGGGCATCCGGAGCGGCCCGCGCGGCTAACGGCCGCCCTCGGTGAACTTGCGCAGCAAGCCTGGCAGCCGCAGTTGCAGCCGCTCAACGCGACGCCCGCGGATCTGCGCTGGGTGGAAACGACCCACGGCCTTCAATACATCCGGCACGCGGCAGCGACCTGCGCCGGTGGCGCGAGCTTTCTCGATTCCACCGACGTCGCTGTCTCGGCGCAGTCCTATGAAGTTGCCCTGCTCGCCGCAGGTGCGGGCCTCACACTGGCCGACGCCCTTGTCGAAAAACGCATCGACAATGGCTTCGCGCTAGTACGCCCGCCGGGTCATCACGCCGAGACGGACATGGCGCTCGGCTTTTGTCTTTTT
>Ga0164295_10001857_pt1 | contig 17555 bp, 16 predicted proteins | sample GEODES006metaG_FD_111798 | JGI IMG/M metagenome (GOLD analysis project Ga0164295, IMG submission 111798) | Oligotrophic lake water microbial communities from Sparkling Lake, Wisconsin, USA - GEODES006 metaG | ecosystem: Environmental > Aquatic > Freshwater > Lake | place: USA: Sparkling Lake... | reverse complement strand
TGAATTAAATTGTGAATTAAAAATGAATTATAAATTGATTTCAGAAGAGGTGAAAATGCTTACGCTAAAAGAATTCAAATGTATTTCTTTCTGGCGGCGAATAAAGAATCAAAAAACATCAGGGAGAAATCAATGGCTGCCGAATCACTACGCAATCAATGCAATGACTCGCTCATGCGAGCTCAGACGTTTGACGCCTCCACACTCAGTCGCGAGGACGATCTAGGCAAGCAGATGAGTTTTGCCGAAGCAGTTAAACCCGCCGAGGCGATCATTGCCGTTTACAAACGAATCCCAAATATTGCATCAGCCCTTTCGGCTTTGCTATGACATCATTAAATGGCAGTTAGACCTCTAAGTTATCAATCAACCGAGTCGCCCCCAGTTTCGCCGCGCCCAGTACCACCAGCGCATCGCCCGCGTGGGGCGCTTGCAAGTCTGAGCGTCTGCGTACCGTCAAATAGTCTGGCTTCCAGCCGCGCGCGGTAAGGGCTTGCATCGCTTGTGCTTCTAACTGGGGAAGTTGTTGCACCAAGCCATTGGCACTGGCCAGGGCGTCACGTCCAAGCGTACGCAGCGCCAGTGACAAATGCAAGGCCTCGGCACGTTCAGTCTCAGACAAGTAACCGTTGCGTGAACTCAGGGCCAAACCATCAGCGGCCCGGCAGGTGGCGCCGCTGGCAATCTCGATAGGCAGCGCAAACTGACGCACCATCTTTCGAATCACCATCAATTGCTGGTAGTCCTTTTTGCCGAACACGGCCGTTCCCTGGGCCTTGCCCGCGAACACGGCCATGAAGAGCTTCATCACCACGGTGGACACGCCGGTGAAAAAGCCGGGGCGAAAGTGGCCTTCCAAAATGTCGGCCAGCGCCGGGTCGGCGTGGACGTTGAAGGTTTGGGGCTCGGGGTACAGATCGTGTTCACGCGGTGCGAACAACACATCGCAACCAGCGGCTTGCAGCTTTTCGCAATCGCTGTCCCAGGTGCGGGGGTAGCTGTCAAAGTCTTCGTGAGGCAAGAACTGCAGGCGATTCACAAAAATACTGGCCACGGTGCAGTCGCCCACCGGCTTGGCTTGCGTGATCAGCGCGATGTGACCGGCGTGCAAGTTGCCCATGGTGGGTACAAAGCCCGGATGCTGGGCGCTGGCCAGGTGTTGGCGCAGCTCGGCGATGGTGTGGACGATGTGCATTTGAAAACTGGGGTGATTGTGAGGTGATGCGACGCTCACCAAGCGTGCACGGCGTTGTCAGGGAAACTGCCGTCTTTGACTGCGCGCACAAAGGCACTCATGGCGGCTTGCACTGTTTCGGCGTCGTGCATGAAGTTGCGCACGAACTTGGGGTTCTTGCCCAGGTTGATGCCCAGCATGTCGTGCATCACCAACACCTGACCGGCGGTGCCGTTGCCCGCGCCAATGCCAATGGTGTGGCAGCGCGTCAGTTCGGTGGTGAGTGCGGCCGACACGTCGGCGGGCACCATCTCCAGCACCAACATGCTCGCGCCTGCGTCTTGCAGGGCCACGGCATCGCGGCGCAGGGCCTGCGCCGAAGCTTCGCCTCGGCCTTGCACCCGGTAGCCGCCCAGGGCATGCACGGTTTGCGGCGTCAGGCCCAAGTGGGCGCAGACCGGGACGCCGCGTTCCACCAAAAACCGCACCGTCTCTGTGGTCCATCCACCGCCTTCCAGCTTGACCATGTGCGCACCGGCTTGCATCAGCACGGTGGCGCTGCGCAAGGCTTGTTCACGCGATTCTTGGTAGCTGTCAAAAGGCAGGTCGCCAATCACCCAGGCTGTGCCTTGCACCCGGCGCAGACCACGCGCCACGCTTTCGGTGTGGTAACGCATGGTATCCAGCTTGACCGGTACGGTGCTGGGCAGGCCTTGGCAGACCATGCCCAGTGAATCGCCGACCAACAGACATTCCACACCTGCTGCGTCGGCGACGGCGGCAAAGGTGGCGTCGTAGGCGGTGAGCATGGTGATTTTGTCGCCATGCTCACGCATGTCTTGCAGGCGCGGCAGGCTGATGGGTTTGCGGGCCGTCAAGGGCGAGGCCGGTGGCAGAGAGCCGTAAGGGCTGGCGTTCGAAGAGGAGTTCATGACATGGGCGTGGGCTGCGGGGAGCCCGATTTTGTCAGCAGATTAGAAGCTTTTCAGACGGGTGTGTATGCCAGGCGCACATAAATCGGCGCAAAGGCTTCAGCCTGGGTGATTTCGATCAGGGTTTCCTTGGCCAGTTCAAGCAGGGCAATGAAGGTCACCACCAGCACAGGCGTGCCTTGGCTGGGGTCAAACAGATGCTCAAATTCGACAAACTTTCGCCCCTGCAAGTGCCTGAGCACGATGCTCATGTGCTCTCGCACGCTGAGCTCTTCGCGGCTGATTTTGTGGTGCTCAATCAAGGTGGCGCGTTTAAAGATGTCTCGCCACGCGTCTTGCAATTCCACCAATTGCACATCCGGAAAGCGCGGCTGAAGACTTTGCTCGATGTAGACCTGTGCTTTGATGAAATCGCGGCCAAAATGCGGCATTTCGTTCAGCCGCATGGAGGCCAGTTTCATTTGTTCGTATTCCAGCAAACGGCGCACCAGCTCGGCACGCGGGTCTTCGGGCTCTTGTCCCTCGGCCACTTTTTTGGGTGGCAGCAGCATGCGTGATTTGATCTCGATCAGCATCGCCGCCATCAGAAGGTATTCGGCCGCCAACTCCAGGTTGTGCTTGCGGATCTCGTCCACATAGGTCAGGTACTGACGGGTCACCGCTGCCATCGGGATGTCTAGAATATTGAAATTCTGCTTGCGGATCAGATAAAGCAGTAAGTCCAAAGGGCCTTCAAAAGCCTCCAGAAAGACCTCCAGCGCATCGGGCGGGATGTACAAATCGGACGGCATAGAGAACAAGGGCTCGCCGTACAAACGCGCTACGGCCACATGGTCCACCATCAAGGGCATGCCCGCAGCATCGACCAAGGCCGTGGCTTGCGTGTCTTGCACTTCAGGTGCGTTGCTCATGCGCATTGAAAAAGGCTTTAGGCCAATGTCTGGTAAACGTAGGGCTTTTGTGCCACGTGACCGGTTTTGAATTCTTGTTGTTCTGTGCGGTCGACTTGTTTGTCCCAGAGCAAATCACGACCTTGGCGTTGTTGGGCCTCCAGCCCTGGTTTTTCGGCTTTCAACTGGTCGATGAACTGGGTGGTGTCGGAGCGGTAGTCGGGGCGGCGAAAGAAATGTTTGAGGGCCATGGAAAATTTGTTTCAATGAAGGCGGTGAACCGCATAGAGGACCATTTTAGCGGTCGCCACTGATGGGGATGGGGTTTGCACTCTCGATCAAAGTTTGAGCCAAGATCAAACCTTGCGCCACATCAAGCGCCAGTCGGTTTGACAGCAGCGCCATCAGGCCACTGCGCTGCGCGATATCGAGCGGTTGATGAATCAGGCCGCAAACCACCAGGCTGACGTTTTTCTTGGCGCAGAGTAAGGCAAAGTCATGCAAGGCTTCGGCACCGGAAGAATCCACGTAGATCACATTTTTCAAATCCAACACCACCGCCTTGAGTTGTGTTTGGGGTGGTAAGGAGTCTTCAATCCGTTCAAGCAATTGCACGGCACCAAAAAACAAGGCGCCATACAAACGCCAAGCTTGAATGATCTCTTCATCACCCGCGAGAGCCGGTTCATCCTTGGCTGTCACGGGTTCAATGCGGGTCAGGTTGGAAATTCTGTAGATGAAGGTCAGGCCGGCGGCAAACAGACCGACCTCGACGGCCACAGTCAGGTCCACCACCACGGTCAGCACAAATACAGCCAGCAAGGTGACGCGGTAGGGCATTCGGAATTGCCGCAAATGCAGAAAAGCCCGCCATTCCCCCATATTCCAAGCGACAAACAGCAGGATGGCCGACAAAGCAGGCAGGGGCACAAAGTTGGCCAGGGGCGCGGCAATCAACACCACAGCCAGCAAGACCAGCGCGTGTACCATGCCGGCCACCGGGCTGTTGGCACCACTTTTGACGTTGGTTACCGTGCGGGCAATCGTGCCCGTGGCGGGCATGCCGCCAAAAAATGGCGTGATGAAGTTGGCCACGCCTTGGGCCATGAGTTCTTGATTGGGGTCATGTCGATCGCCAATCAGGCCATCTGCAATGCGGGCGCACAGCAGCGATTCAATGGCGCCCAGCAAGGCCAAGGTGAGCGTGGGCATCACCAAATTTTGGGCCGAGACCCAACTGAATTCAGGCCATTGAAAATGCGGCAAAGCCGCCGGAATACCGCCAAACTTGCTGCCAATGGTGGCGACCTGCAAATCCAAAGCTTGCACAGCCAAGGTGGCCAGCACCAAGGCCACGACGGAACCGGGTACCAGTTGCATCCATTGGCCGATGCGGCGTTTGCTCAGCAGTCCGCCCAAGCGCTGCCAACTGACGATGAGTGATAAAGAGGCCAAGCCTAGAAAAACCGCAGGCCAATTGATGCCCGGTGCGGCTAGCCAAAGCGCGTTGACCATGCCGACAAAATCGGCGGGCATATTTCGCACTTCGAGTCCCAAAAAATCCTTGATTTGGGATAAAAAAATCAGCACCGCGATACCGTTGGTAAAGCCAATCACCACCGCGACCGGGATGAATCGAATCAGCGAGCCCAAACGCACCAGACCCATGACAAACAAAAGCACGCCTGACATGGCTGTGGCAATGATCAAGTTGGCCAGGCCATAGCGCTCCAAAATGCCATACACGATGACAATGAAGGCGCCTGCAGGCCCGCCGATTTGAACACGCGAACCCCCAAGTACTGAAATCAAAAAACCCGCAATGATGGCAGTGAACAAGCCGGCTTCGGGTTTGAGACCGGAGGCAATGGCAAAGGCCATGGCCAAGGGCAAAGCCACGACAGCTACCGTGAGGCCCGCGCCCAAGTCCTGAATAAATAGCTGTCGGTTGTAGCCGATCAGGGTGTCAAGCAAACGGGGGCGAAAATGAAAAGACATGGTCTGGCAGGAGGATTATTCATCGCATTGTGCTCCCCTTTGTCCCGATGGCTGAAAGGATCCACGTGCCCAGTTTGGCGCCGGCAAACTGCTATGGGCTCAAGTTTTAGGTGCTTGTAACCGATACCTATAGACATCCATAACTTGGCACAGCCACTGAAAGCTAGCAGCATGAGTCATATTTTTGCGTTTATCCTCGGAATGAGCGTGGCCACTTACGGCGTTGGTGAGACCTTTGCTCAAATGGAAAAGGCCTTTCGCACGGTGCAGGTAGCCATGAAGGACAAGCCCCCCATGAGCGAAAACCATTAATTTTTGCGCATGTTCGACTTGAGCGTTTGGAGAGTGGATTCGGCTATCTGCTTTTCGATAGAACCCTGCCACCAATCCTCTTCGCGCAGCGCGGTCAGTTCTATCAATGTACTCACTCCCAGACAAATAATCACGCCACTGATCAGGCCGAACGCGGCCCCCAAGGAACGGTGGGCGGGCTGAACGCCACTGTGTGTGAATAAATAGCGGTGCAGTCGAACGCCTAAATGCGTCAAGTAAAGGGTTATCACCAATGCAAGCAGCGCCCCCACGCCCTTCCGAAGGCTTTCACCCGGCCCACTCAGCGGTAAGTGGGCTGAAATCAAGGGTCCAAGGTAGACGACCGCAAACAAGGTAACCACCAAGCCCAACAAGGAGAGTGCCTGTGGCAGCCAACCTCGGTAAGCGCCTGCAGTCATTGCAATAACCAAGATTGCCGTGAAGAGCAAGTCCAAGTTTGACATGTACTAAGTACTTCCTCTTGGGTAATGAAATTTAGAATTTAATCTGTAAATTTGTCAAATTAAAAGATTAAATTGAATTTAAGATATTTTAATCACGGGTCTTCGGGATGCAGATGCAGTTGTGAAGACGTCAGGATGCCTTCGGTGTTTGGCGAAAGATCGGGCATGAGGCTGCTTCAAATTTTCCACGGTGTATGGCCTTAATGCACGCAGCGACAAGCCCTTTCGCCTCTTGCTCTACCCATTGAACAAAGCGGTCGACGCTGGCGGCATTGGCCGGACTGCCTTCAATAGGACTTAATGGACCCGCATGCCAGGTTTGGCGCCCGGCCAAGGGTGCAGCACATAGATGCCGGGCTCGGCTTTTTCATCTGCATGGCTGGCAGCCAGCACCATGCCTTCGGAGACGCCAAACTTCATTTTTCGAGGCGCTAGGTTGGCCACCATCACGGTGAGTTTGCCTACCAGGTCTTCGGGCTTGTACACGCTGGCGATGCCACTGAACACATTGCGCGTCTTGCCTTCGCCCACATCCAATGTGAGGCGCAGCAGCTTCACCGAGCCTTCCACCGGCTCGCAGTTGACGATCTGCGCGATGCGCAAATCTATCTTGGCAAAGTCGTCAATGGAGATGGTCTCGGCGATCGGCTCGCCGCCGGGGACAGCCAAATTGGGCAAATTGGGGTCAGAGCCCGAATTTTTATAATCGGGATCTGACCCCAATTGAACTCGTGGCTCGAACAAGGCTTCGAGTTGTTCGGGGGTGACGCGCTGCATCATGTGCTGGTAGGCATTGATGACATGGTCTGCACCCAGCAGGCTTTGCGAATGGGCAAAAGTGAACGGCTTCACGTTCAGAAAGGTCTCGACTTGGGCGGCCAGTGCGGGCAAAACGGGCTTGAGCTGCAGCGAGATCAAACGGAAGGCTTCAATGCAGGCTGTGCACACATCGTGCAGGCGGACAGTCAAGCCTTCTTGCTTGGCCAGCTCCCACGGCTTGTTCTGGTCCACATAGGCGTTGACCTTGTCGGTCAGCAGCATGATGTCGCGCAGGGCTTTGCCGTATTCGCGTTCTTCATAAAGCGCGGTGATGCCAGGGGTGGCCGCTTGCAATGTGCTCAGCAGGGCATGGCCGTCGGCGCTGACGCTGCCCAACTTGCCTTGAAAACGCTTGGCGATAAAACCGGCCGAGCGCGAAGCGATGTTGACGAACTTGCCGATCAAATCCGAGTTGACGCGGGCCATGAAGTCGTCGGCGTTGAAGTCGATGTCTTCGTTGCGGGCTGAGAGCTTGGCCGCCAGGTAGTAGCGCAGCCATTCGGGGTTCATGCCCAGGCTCAAATACTTGAGCGGGTCCAGGCCCGTGCCACGGCTTTTGCTCATTTTTTCGCCATTGTTCACCGTCAAAAAGCCGTGAACATTGATCTTGTCAGGCGTCTTGCGGCCAGAAAAATGCAGCATGGCGGGCCAGAACAAGGTGTGGAAGGTGACGATGTCCTTGCCGATGAAGTGGATCTGCTCCAGATTAGGCTTGGCCATGTAGGCGGTGTAATCTTCGCCCCGCTTGTCTAACAGGTTCTTGAGGGCAGCCAGGTAACCCACAGGCGCATCCAGCCACACATAAAAGTATTTGCCCGGCGCATCCGGAATTTCGATGCCGAAGTAGGGCGCGTCCCGAGAGATGTCCCAGTCACCCAGACCTTCGCTGGTCGTGCCGTCGGGGTTGGTGCGCACGCTGAACCATTCTTTCACCTTGTTGGCCACCTCAGGCTGCAGCTTGCCGTCCTGGGTCCATTGGGTCAAAAATGCCACACAGCGCGGGTCGGACAGTTTGAAGAAGAAGTGCTCCGAGGCTTTGAGCTCGGGCTTTGCGCCTGACAAAGCGGAGAAGGGGTTGATCAGGTCGGTTGGGGCATAGACCGCACCACACACCTCGCAGTTGTCCCCGTACTGGTCCATGGCGTGGCACTTGGGGCATTCGCCTTGGATGAAGCGGTCAGGCAAGAACATGTTCTTTTCGGGGTCGAAGAATTGCTCAATGCTGCGCCTTTCGATCAGCGAGCCGCCTTGCGCCGCGGGAATGTCGCGCAGGTCGCGGTAAATCTGGCGTGCCAGTTCGTGATTTTCGGGGGCATCGGTGCTGTGCCAGTTGTCAAAGGCGATGTGAAAGCCGTCCAGATAAGGCTTGCGGCCCGCGGCGATGTCGGCCACAAACTGCTGGGGGGTCTTGCCCGCCTTTTCGGCGGCAATCATGATCGGCGCGCCGTGCGTGTCGTCGGCACCTACAAAGTTGACTTCGCTGCCCTGCATTCTTTGGAACCGCACCCAGATGTCGGCCTGGATGTATTCCATGATGTGGCCGATGTGAAAATTGCCGTTGGCATACGGCAGGGCGGTGGTGACAAACAATTGGCGAGGCACGGTTGGGGCGGACATGGAATGACAACTTGTAGGGGAATCTGTGATTTTAGGGTTTGTTGCTGCCAGTTGTCGGTAAACTGCGCCCCAATTGATGAAAGAACCTCATGGCCACCCCAGAACAGCTGCTTCAAGCACTTCAAACCGTCATCGATCCCAACACAGGCAAGGATTTTGTGTCCACCAAAGCCCTGAAAAACGTGGTGCTGGAGGGCGGGCATGTCTCCTTTGACGTGGAACTGGGTTACCCCGCCAAAAGCCAAATTCCGGCGTTGCGCACCGCTTTGATTGCCGCGGCCAAGGGTGTGGCGGGCGTGGACAACGTGTCTGCCAATGTGACGGTGAACATCGTCGCCCACTCTGCCCAACGTGGCGTGGCCTTGCTGCCGCAGGTCAAAAACATCGTGGCGGTGGCCTCGGGCAAGGGGGGGGTGGGCAAAAGCACCACCGCCGTCAATTTGGCGTTGGCGCTGGCCGCAGAAGGGGCCCAAGTGGGTTTGCTGGATGCCGATATTTATGGTCCCAGCCAGCCCATGATGATGGGGATAGAGGGTCGTCCAGAGAGCGAAGACGGCCAGACTATGGAGCCGATGGAAAATTACGGCGTGCAGGTGATGTCGATTGGTTTTTTGGTCAACCAGGACGAGGCCATGATCTGGCGAGGTCCCATGGCCACGCAGGCACTTGAACAATTGCTGCGACAAACCAACTGGAAAGCCCTGGACTATTTGATTGTCGATATGCCACCTGGCACGGGTGATATTCAACTGACTTTAAGTCAGCGGGTGCCCATGACCGGAGCGGTGATCGTGACCACGCCGCAAGATATCGCCCTTTTGGATGCCAAAAAGGGCATCAAAATGTTCGAGAAGGTCGGCGTGCCGATTCTCGGTTTGGTGGAGAACATGGCGGTGCACGTGTGCACGAACTGCGGCCATGTGGAGCATATTTTTGGCGCCGATGGCGGCAAAAAATTAGCGGCCAGTTACGGCATGGATTATTTGGGCGCCTTGCCCCTGAACATGCAGATCCGTTTGCAAGCTGACAGCGGTAAACCCACAGTGGTGTCGGACCCGGATGGCGAAGTGGCTTTGATTTACAAGGCCATGGCCCGTCAGGTCGCAGTCAAGATTGCCTCTAAAGCCAAAGACTTTTCCAGTAAATTCCCCAGCATCAAGATCAGCAAGGACACGTGATGGGTTAACCTGCTCGCATGAGCACCCATTTTGAAACCCTGCAGCAAAGCGCCGCGTACCCTGATGGCTTTAGCGTGGTGGCGCCCATCGACATAGGGCCCAAGGACATCTGGCCACGCAAGCCCAGCTACTTTATTCGCCATGTTGAAAGCCCGCAAGTAGCTGCAGAGACATTGGAACCGATTGAATCAGCCCTTGGCCCTTGCCCCGCAGTTGCAATTTCATCTGCTCCTTCAACTTCTGCGACTGCGGTTCACCGCAGTTTATTTGTCGGACAGTTTGGCTTGGTGCCTGCTTGGGTCAAGTCAGCTTCAGATGCGAAATTGCGCTCCACCAAGCTCGTCAATGCACGCCATGAAACCATCACCACTTCCCATAATTTCCGTGATGCCTGGTTGGCCGGGCAGCGTTGCATTGTGCCCATGATGGCATTCTTTGAAGACGATTTTCGATCGGGTAAAGCCATAGCCACGCGCATCTCACGCATCGACGGCAAGCCCATGGGGGCCGCCGGCGTGTGGTGCCGTTGGGTGGGCGCTGGCGATGAAGAGATCATCAGCTTTACCTTGCTGACCGTGAATGCCAACAGCCATGCGCTGATGCACCGTTACCAAAACCCGGGTTCCGAAAAGCGCATGCCGGTGATTTTGAGTGAAGGGGCTTATGACGCTTATTTGTCGGCAAGGCCGGAGAAGGCCAAAGAGTTCATGCGCCCCTTTGCAACCGAACGCTTGCACGCCAATCCGGTGGAGCGCAAAGCCGACAAACTGCCAAGAACGTAGCGGCTCAGGCTTGGCGCCTTGCCCGGCATGACAGTCGGCAACGACAAGATCGGTCCTTCAGTTGAAGGCGAGTTTCAACATTTCCGCTTCGATCGCCCGGGCTGATTTTTTGAGAAAGGGGTTGCCCACCTCACTGCCGGCGCGGCCTTCATCAAACGCTGCTTGGTAGCCGTCACGCAAAGGCCAGACGGCCTCAAGCAATTCAAAGCCAGCGTCTTGAATCGTTTGTTGCGCTTGCAGCAATTGTTTTTCAGAGCGGCCTGTGAGTGACAAAACAACCACAATTTTGGCACCCACGGCTTTGGTTTTGGACAGCCTGCGGGCCAAAGCCAATGTGGGCCGCAAGTCATCCATGGAGGTGCCTGAGGGCAAAAAAACCACATCACTTTCTTGACTCACCTCGGCGGTCAAATCGTCAGCCAACCCTCGGGTATCGACCACCACAAGGTCATAAGCTTCAACGGTTTTACGGAGCTTTTTCAAACTTTTAAAAGCCCGCGCTTCAACTTCGGGTTCGATGCCGTTTTTCAATCGCGTAGCCGCCCATTCGACACAAGAGAGTTGCTCCAGATCAAAGTCACCGATCAGCACACGGTGCCCCTTGCCAGCGCCGTAAACAGCCAAGATGCGTGCCAAGGAACTTTTGCCTACGCCGCCTTTTTGTCCAATGAATGAAGCAATCCGCATGTCTGAGTCTTTCTAAAAAATTAAACTGTATAAATAATATAGACCGTTTAAATTTTGAGATCAAGTATCAAGCTCAATTATCTTTTTCTCTCAATTTAAAGCGTTGAATTTTCCCTGTGGCGGTTTTGGGCAACTCGCTGACAAACTCAATAAAACGCGGATATTTGTAGGGCGCCAAATGCGCTTTGGCGAATGCTTTGACCTCTTCTTCGTTCAGGCTTTGACCTGACTTGAGCACAATGAAGGCCTTGGTCTTGACCAAGCCATCTGCACCTGTTTTGCCGATCACCGCGGCTTCCAAAATCGCAGGATGCGTCACCAGCATGGATTCGACTTCAAACGGTGACACATAAATGCCGCTGACCTTGAGCATGTCGTCATTGCGACCAGCATAAGTGTAGTAACCGTCGGTATCGCGGCTGTATTTGTCACCGCTTTTTGTCCAGACGCCTTGAAAGGTGTCGCGCGTTTTGTCACGGTTGTTCCAGTACATCAGCGCGCTGCTGGGGCCTTGAATGTAGAGGTCGCCTATCTCGTTGGGGCTGTTCACTAACTGGCCGTCTTCGCTGCGCAGTTGCACTTCATAGCCAGGGACAGCTTTCCCGGTGGTGCCGTAACGCACGTCACCGGGCCGGTTGGACAAGAACACATGCAACATTTCGGTGGAGCCAATGCCATCAATCACTTCGCAACCAAAGTGCGCCGCCCACCGTTCACCAATGTCTCGCGGCAAGGCCTCGCCAGCCGAAGAGCACAGGCGCAAGGCCACTTGGGATGGGGCCGGTAAGTCGGCACTGGCCAGCATGCCGCCGTAGCCGGTGGGCGCGCCGTAAAACACCGTGGCTTGGTGCTCGACCAGGCGTTTGAAAACCGCTTGCGGTGTGGGGCGCTCGGCCATCAACACCACCGTGGCGCCCACGGTCAGGGGGAATGTCAGGGCGTTGCCCAAACCATAGGCAAAAAACAGCTTGGCCGCTGAAAAAACCACATCGCTCTCCCGCAGCGTGAGGACGCCTTTGCCATACAGCTCGGCCGTCCAGTACAAATTGCCCTGGGTGTGAACGGTTCCTTTGGGCTGACCGGTAGAGCCTGACGAGTACAACCAAAAAGCAGGTTCATCGGCCAAAGTCGGCGCGGGCAGGGCGGATTCGAGCGTGGTCCAGTCGGCCATGTTGATGGCGCCTTCTGGCAAGGCGCCGGTCGGGCGCGACACCACAAGGTGTTGGACCTCATGTCTGCCCAAGGCCAAAGCGTTTTGCAAAGTCGGCAGCAACGCCCCGGAAACCAAGACGGCTTGGGCGCGGCTGTTAGACAGCATGAAGGCATAGTCTTCGTTCGTGAGCAAGGTGTTGACGGCCACCGGCACCACCCCGGCGTAAAGCGCGCCCAAAAAGGCCACGATCCAGTCGCTGCTGTCATGCATCAGCAAAAGCACGCGTTCTTCGCGCTTCAGGCCCAGAGCACGAAGGCCGGTGGCAAAGCGCTGCACTTGCAGGTCCAAGTCGCCATAGCTTAGGGTGCCTACGTCATCGATCACGGCGGTCTTGCCGTGGCGCGCCTGGTTGGCCAGCAGCAGATGCTGGGCAAAGTTGAATGCACCAGGCGGTGCAACCGTCTTATTGCGGGTCATGGTCGGTCTCGTTTTGTAAGATGCATTAAAAAGCTGGTCGAGAATCTCTACTGGCTGTATAAATGCATTATTTTGCTTGTGTCTTAGTATGCAGTAAAGTGCATGTTTTGGGTGTGCGTTGACATGAGGGTTTTCCCTCTGTAAAGCCTTCAGGGCGAACAATGGAGAGTTCTGTGACCGTGGAAATTCCAGTGACCGACACCGCAGCGCACACAGATGCAGCACCCGTGAGTCAGACCGAGGCCGCAACAATTGCCGCTCATGAAGTGGCACGCAGTCCGTTTTTGGTGGCCTTGGGTGAGCGCGTGCGCAATTTGCGCTCACGCCAAGGCTTGACGCGCAAGTCCGTGGCGCTGGCTGCTGCTGTGTCTGAGCGTCACTTGGCCAACTTGGAATATGGCACTGGCAATGTCTCCGTCTTGGTGTTGTTGCAAGTGGCGCATGCCCTGCAATGCTCGTTGGCCGAATTGCTGGGCGACATCACCACCAGCTCGCCCGAATGGTTGCTGATTCGCGAGTTGCTGGGCAAGCGAAACGAGGCTGATTTGCGCCGTGCCCGCCTGCAACTGGGCGAGATGTTTGGCGAAGGCAGCGACGCCCGTGCTCGGCAAAACCGGATCGCCTTGATCGGCCTGCGCGGCGCTGGCAAAACCACGCTGGGCCAGCGTTTGGCCGACGATTTGGGTTTTCCGTTCATGGAGTTGTCACGCCAAATTGAAAAGGTTGCCGGATGCCAGATCAGCGAAATTCACAACCTGTACGGCGCGCATGCCTACCGCCGATACGAGCGACGCGCGCTCGAAGAAGCGATTCAAATTTACCCCGAGGTGGTGATCGCCACGCCGGGCGGTTTGGTATCGGACTCGGCCAACTTCAACTTGCTGCTGTCGCACTGCGCCACCGTGTGGTTGCAGGCCGATGCTTCAGACCATATGGCCCGTGTGGCCGCTCAAGGCGATTTGCGCCCGATGGCGGCCAGTCGAGAGGCGATGCAAGACTTGAAACGCATTTTGGAAGGGCGCTCGGCGTTCTATTCCAAAGCCGATATCGCCATCAACACCAGCGCAGGCTCCGCCGATCAAGCCTTTTTCCAACTGCGCGATGCGGTGCGTAAGCAACTGGTGGCCGCCGTTTGACGGTTGGGGCGGCTTGTCAGAACCTAGGGTAATTACTTATTAAATGAATTAAAGTGCATATTGCGACACTCAACGATGAGAAATATAATTCACATCAACGCCATGCTGCAGAGCGGTGTGAATTGAATTTCAATTCATTGTTCACTTTTCGGAGATCCCATGGGTACCCTTTTGACCGTTGATTACCAGACAAATCCCGCCCGCTACAAGCACATCACCCTGGCATTTGATGGCGAGATCGCCACCTTGTCGATCAACATCAACGAAGATGCAGGCATCCGCCCTGGCTACAAACTCAAGCTCAACAGCTATGACCTGGGCGTGGACATTGAATTGCATGACGCGCTGCAGCGCATCCGTTTCGAGCACCCCGAAGTGCGTTCGGTGGTGGTGACCAGCGCCAAAGACCGCGTGTTCTGCTCGGGTGCCAACATCTTCATGCTGGGCGTCTCGAGCCATGGCTGGAAAGTGAATTTCTGCAAGTTCACCAACGAAACCCGCAACGGCATCGAAGACTCCAGCAAGCACGACGGCCTGAAATTCGTCGCGGCCTTGAACGGCGCTTGCGCTGGCGGTGGTTACGAGTTGGCCCTGGCTTGCGATGACATCGTGCTGGTCGATGACCGTTCCAGCGCCGTGTCTTTGCCCGAAGTGCCTTTGCTCGGCGTCTTGCCTGGCACCGGTGGTCTGACCCGTGTGACCGACAAGCGCCATGTACGCCACGATTTGGCCGATATTTTTTGCACCAGTGTGGAAGGTGTGCGTGGTCAAAAAGCCGTGGAATGGCGCTTGGTCGATGCGGTGGCCAAGCCTGCGGTGTTCAAAGACGTGGTGAAAGCGCGCGCCACCAAACTGGCCGCTGGCAGCAACCGTCCCGTGGGTGTGCAGGGGGTGACCTTGACCCCGCTGAACCGCAGCCTCGCGGCCGACGCACTGACTTACACCCACGTCAAGGTTGAAATCGATCGCGCCAAGCGCCTTGCCACTTTCACCGTCAAGGCGCCTGCCACGGCGCAACCCGCCGACATCGTTGGCATCGAAGCCGCAGGCGTGAACTGGTGGCCCTTGCAGATGGTGCGTGAACTGGATGACGCCGTTTTGCACATGCGCACCAACGAACTCGACATCGGCACTTGGGTCATCAAGACGGCCGGCGATGCCGCCGCTGTGCTGGCTTGTGACGCTGCACTGTTGGCCCACAAGGACCACTGGTTCGTGCGGGAGACCATCGGCCATCTGCGCCGCACGCTGGCCCGCATGGACGTGACCTCGCGCAGCCTGTTTGCCTTGGTCGAAGAAGGGACTTGTTTTGTTGGCACACTCGCCGAATTGGCGTTTTGCGCCGACCGCGTTTACATGCTGGCCCTGCCGGATGACGAAGCCAAGGCCCCCAAGATCCAGTTGAGCGAAATGAACTTCGGTTTCTTCCCCATGGTCAATGACCAGACCCGACTGCAACGCCGCTTTTATGAAGAAGTGCCTGCCATGGAAGCCGCTCGCGGTGCCATCGGCAAAGCACTGGACGCAGAAGCGGCCTTGGCTCTGGGCCTGGTCAGCGCAGCGCCGGACGACATCGACTGGGCTGACGAAATCCGTATGGCCTTAGAAGAGCGCTCGTCCATGTCGCCCGACGCCCTCACGGGCCTTGAAGCCAACCTGCGCTTTGCGCAAAAAGAAAATATGGCCACCCGCATCTTTGGCCGCTTGACCGCTTGGCAAAACTGGATCTTCCAGCGCCCCAACGCTGTCGGCGAAAAAGGCGCATTGAAGGTCTATGGCAAGGGCGAAAAAGTTCAGTTCGACATGAACCGAGTCTGAATACATGGGCGACAGATTTTTAGCTCTGACCCCAACCGATTTACAAACACCAAGAGAACAGCATGTCCGGTATCAACTACAGCGAAAAAATTCCCAACAACGTCAACCTGTCCGAAGACCGCACGCTGCAGCGCGCGCTGGAACAGTGGCAGCCCAACTTCATCAACTGGTGGGACGACATGGGCCCCGAAGGCTCCACCGACACGGATGTGTACTTGCGTACCGCTGTGAGCGTGGACCCACAAGGCTGGGCCCAGTTTGGCCACGTCAAGATGCGCGATTACCGTTGGGGTGTGTTCTTGAACCCCGGTGAGCAAGACCGCAAGATCCACTTTGGTGACAACATCGGTGAAAAAGCCTGGCAAGACGTGCCTGGCGAGCACCGGGCCAACCTGCGCCGGATCATCGTGACCCAAGGGGACACCGAGCCCGCTTCGGTCGAGCAGCAGCGCCACCTGGGCCTGACTGCCCCCAGCATGTACGACCTGCGCAACCTGTTCCAAATCAACGTCGAAGAAGGCCGCCATCTGTGGGCCATGGTGTACTTGCTGCACAAATACTTCGGCAAAGACGGCCGCGAAGAAGCCGATGCCTTGCTGCAACGCAACAGCGGAAGCGTGGACAATCCGCGCATCTTGCAGGCCTTCAACGAAAAGACCCCCGACTGGTTGTCGTTCTTCATGTTCACTTATTTCACCGACCGCGACGGCAAGTTCCAACTGTGTGCCCTGGCAGAATCCGCTTTTGATCCGCTGGCCCGCACCACCAAGTTCATGCTGACCGAAGAAGCGCACCACATGTTTGTGGGTGAGTCTGGCGTGAGCCGCACCATTCAGCGCACGGTGGACGTGATGAACCAGCTCAAAACCGACGATGTGGCCAAGCTGCGCGCGGCCGGCGTGATCGACCTGCCGACCCTCCAGCGTTACATCAACTTCCACTTTTCGGTGACCATCGACTTGTTCGGTGCCGACCAGTCGTCCAACGCGGCGACCTTCTACAGCTCGGGCTTGAAAGGCCGCTATGAAGAAGGCAAGCGCGCAGACGACCACGTCTTGAAGGGCAACAGTTACAAGATTTTGTCGGTGGAAAATGGCACTTTGGTCGAGAAAGAAGTGCCGATGCTCAACGCCTTGAACGAAGTGCTGCGCGACGACTACATCACCGACTCGAAAGGGGGTATCGAGCGATGGAACCGCGTGATTGCCAAGGCCGGCATACCTTTTAAATTGACTGCACCCCACAAGGCATTCCACCGCAACATCGGTTCCTTGTCCGGTGCCAAGATCACGCCCGATGGCCGCGTGGTGACCGACGCCGAATGGATGGCCCAAGTGGGCGAATGGTTGCCCACCAACGAAGACCGCGCTTATGTGGCCAGCCTGATGGGCCGTGTCGTCGAGCCAGGCAAGTTCGCCAATTGGATCGCGCCGCCTGTGATGGGCATCAACCGCCAGCCTGTGGATTTTGATTACGTTCGCTTTAACTGATGTTCTGAGTTAACTGCTGCCGCCATGTTGGGGGCGGCAGTTGACAGAGCAAGAGGCGGGTTCCTCATGCGGTTACCGAAAATCGTCACCCGCCCCTTGCTCTGTCAACTGCATGGTGCGGCGCAAGCTGCTTCTTTGCCGTTAGACTGCCAGCGCATGCACAAACGCTGAAGAAACAAATGAAAGCCATGCCATGAGCACCGACACCATCGTCATTAAACAGCACGTCATCGACCCCGAAATCTGCATCCGCTGCAACACCTGCGAAGCCATCTGCCCCATCGGCGCCATCACCCATGACGCGATGAATTACGTCGTCAAGGCTGATATTTGCAACCTCTGCATGGACTGCATCGCCCCGTGCCCTACAGGTTCCATTGACAACTGGCGCATGGTGCCCAAGGCCAAGGCCTACAGCATTGAAGAACAATTAACTTGGTTTGAATTGCCCGCCGAGCTCAGCCCAGAAGAGCTCGCGCCTGCAGGTGGTGAAGACCTTGCGTTGCAATCGGTCCAAGCCTCGCTGCCAGATAACGTTTCAATGGAAACTTTGCAGAGCACCGCCGTGGTGGCGGGGACGCCCTCGGCCTCCTGGGGTGCCAGCATCCCGCCTTGGTCTGCAGCCCAT
>Ga0164295_10001856_pt1 | contig 17555 bp, 17 predicted proteins | sample GEODES006metaG_FD_111798 | JGI IMG/M metagenome (GOLD analysis project Ga0164295, IMG submission 111798) | Oligotrophic lake water microbial communities from Sparkling Lake, Wisconsin, USA - GEODES006 metaG | ecosystem: Environmental > Aquatic > Freshwater > Lake | place: USA: Sparkling Lake... | reverse complement strand
TCGACCGTCGTCCCCTGGTCGAAGTATTTCGACGTGTCTGACTCTTTCTCGAGCTGCGTGTTCCCGATGACCTGACCGATCTGAGACCGCTCGAGGACCGTCACGCGGTTCGTCTTGACGAGGCCGGTGGTGATCTGCTCCGTGATCATCGGCGCGATGCCCTTGAACCCGAGCTGCTCGAGGAGCGCCTTCGTGGCCTCGAGCTCGCCGAACGAGCCGACCGCGACGCGGATGCGCGGGCCGTTGTACGACCCCTCGATGCGCGCCTCGACAGGCGGCGGCTCGGCCTTGGGCGCGGCCCCACCGCAGCCCGAGAGCGTAAGGGCGGCGCAGGCGATCCCCACCGCGAGCGCGTTTAGGCGAGTCGACGTGCACATCATTGGGCTCCCCCCTGTGTCGGATTTCGCGGATCGATTCACCCAACCCGGCCGCGTTGTCCAGCGAATCGCGCAGGCGTGGGTTGTTCGGGGGCGCCGACCATGCCATGACGCGCCGCGATGTCGCTCCGAGTCTACGCTGCGTTGCTGGTGGTCCAGGTGCTCTTCGGACTGTGGCCCGTGTTCGGGACGGTCGTGATGGGGCACATGTCGCCCGAGGCGCTCATTGGACTGCGGACGCTGGTCGCTACGCCCCTGCTCTTCCTCATGTTTCGCCCCGGATTGCCCCCGCGCGGCCCGAATGGGCGGCGGCCGTGGGGCACTCTCGCGCTCCTTGGCCTGCTCGGGATCGCGGGCAACCAGCTCATGTACGCCGAGGGCCTGAACCGCGCAGGCCCCATCAACGCCGCGTTGCTCACACTGCTCATCCCGGCGCAGACGCTGTTGCTCGCGTGGGTCAGCGGTCGCGAGCGCCCCGGCCCCGCGCGGCTCGTCGGCGTGGCGATCGCGCTCTTCGGCGCGCTGACGCTCGCGCGAACGGACGGCCTCGCGGTGTCCGACCGCGCCCTCTGGGGCAATCTCGCGCTGGTAGGCAATACGCTCTCCTACGCCGCCTACTTGGTGCTCGCCCGCCCACTCGCGGAGCGGATGGGGGGGGCCGCGATGGTCACGTGGGCGTTCGCGTTCGGCGCGCTTGAGGCGCTGCCCATGACCGCGCCCGCGCTGCTTGACGCGCCCTTGGGTAGCCTGAGCGCCGCGACCTGGGTGGCTGTGGCCTTCATCATCCTGGGCGCGACGGTCGGGACCTACGCCTTGAACGCCTACGCGCTGGCTCGCGCCGACAGTTCGGTCGTCGCCGTCTACATCTACGTCCAGCCGGTTGTGAGCGCCTCAGCCGCTTGGCTCGTCCTTGACCGTTTGCCCGCGGGCAATACGCTGCTCGCCGGTGCACTGATTGCGTTGGGCGTCGCGCTCAGCATCGGGCTGGTCGACCCTGCGCGGTGGATTCGCCGCCGCGGTGCAATCGACCCCCCGCCTTCGGGGTCAGACTCCCCATGAAAGAGCGAGCGACCGTGATGGAGTGGTTGATGCTGTGCGCGCTTGTCGCGTGCCAAGTCGTCGCGGCTGCGGGCTTCTGACACGCGTCAAGGGACGTCTTGGCGCGCTGGGGAGGCTGTGCTACGCAGGCGCCCATGTCTCAGACCAATCACCACAGCATCTTCATCATCGGCTCGGGCCCCGCCGGCTACACTGCCGGGCTGTACGCGGCGCGCGCGAACCTCAAACCCTTCATGGTCACGGGCAGCCAGCCGGGCGGCCAGCTCACGACCACGACTGAGGTCGAGAACTACCCCGGCTTCGTCCATGGGATTCAAGGCCCCGAGATGATGCAGGTCTTCGAGCAGCAGGCGGTGCGCTTCGGCTTGGAGGTCCACTTCGACACCGTCGAGCGCGTCGACTTCTCGCAGCGCCCGTTTAGGCTCTGGCTCGGCGACGAGAGCGTGCACACCGCGGACGCTGTGATCATCTGCACGGGCGCGACCGCGAAGTACCTGGGCATTCCCGGCGAGGAGGCCTACATGGGTCGCGGTGTGAGCGCCTGCGCGACATGTGACGGCTTCTTCTTCAAGGGACAGGAGCTCGCCATCGTCGGCGGCGGCGACACCGCGATGGAGGAGGCGAACTTCCTGACGCGCTTCGCGACGCGGGTGCACGTGCTGCACCGGCGCGACACGCTCCGCGCGAGCAAGATCATGCAAGACCGCGCGATGAAGAATGAGAAGATCCAGTTCCACTGGAACACACAGCCGCTCGAGGTCCTCGGCGACGGCACGACCGTGACCGGCGTACGGGTCAAGGACGTCGTGACGGGCGTCGAGCGCGTCGTGCCCGTGGGCGGCTACTTCAGCGCGATCGGCCACAAGCCGAACACCGACCTCTTCAAGGGTCAGCTCGACATGAACGACGTCGGCTACCTGAACGTGCGCTCGCCCTCGACCTACACGCACATCGAGGGCGTGTTCGCCGCTGGCGACGTGGCCGACCCCACTTACCGTCAGGCCATCACGGCCGCCGGCATGGGCTGCGCCGCCGCCATTGACGCAGAGCGCTGGCTCGAGGCCCAGCACGGCTGATCTGGCAAAAGCGACTCGCTGCCCGCATCATCCGCTTCAGTCCCGTCTTATCCGGTCGATGTATCGGATGAGCCCCCGTCTACGGGAGAACCAGGGAGAGCCGAGATGACCGCGCCGATTCGCCCAGGCCTAGAGAGCCGCCCCGTCGCCCCCCGCCTCGCTGACAAGGGCCGCGCGTCCCGCGCCGAGTCCAGCGGAGCGGGCGCCTTGACCCGCGCGCCGCAGCCGGGCGCCCCTGCAGGCCTCCAGTCGACGCCTCTGGCGCGCGCGCTCGTGGCCATCGAGCTCCGGGTGAGCCAGTCGGTGCGGACCATCGGCGCGGACGGCGTGATGCGTGAGGAGACCCGCGAGGCGGCGCTCTCCATCAAGGCGCTCGCGGACCTGTTCGACATCGAGGCGCCGCCGCCGCCCGCGCCCGACGCGCCGCCTCCCCAAACAGCGGGCCTCGGGCCAACGCCCGAAGCTGTGCTCGAGAAGCTCCGCGCCGCGTTCACGCCTGAGCGCACCGCGGGTCGCATCGTGGACTTCGCGCTCTCCGGCTATGCCTCGAGCGAGACGCTGGCTGCCTATGGCGACACCGAGGCGGGGCGCCAGTCGTACGCCGACCTGATGCAGAAGGCCGTCGACCAGGGCTTCTCCGAGGCGCGCGCGCTCTTTGGAGACCTGCCCGAGGCGACTCAGGCGGAGCTCGCGGACACCGCGCAGCGCGTGCGCGACGGTCTGCAGCGGTTCGTGCGCGAAGGGCTAGACCCGGCGAAGACATCGCCCGGTGGTGCTTACGAGCGCGCCCGCCGAGCGCAGTTCTCGACGGAGGTCGAGGCTGTCGCGGTCGAGAGTCGACGGACGGCCTACAACCAAAAGGGCGGTGCGGTGACTCAGGACCCGAACGCTCAGGCCCGCGTCATCGTCAGTGCGTAACGGCCGCGAGCGCAGTGGCTCGCGGCGGTCTCACTTGAGCTTCGTCTCTTTGAAGATGACGTGCTTGCGCACGACCGGGTCGTACTTCTTGAGCTCGAGCTTGCCGCCCTGCGAGCGGCGGTTCTTGGTGGTCGTGTAGAAGAACCCCGTATCAGCGGTGCTCTCGAGCTTGATCTTGTCGCGCTTGCTCTTGGCCATGACGCATCTCCAGTTTAGATCGCGGGTAACTGAGGGCGGGGACGGTAGCACAACCGCGCCGCCGATCAAGTTGAAATGCCCCGGATGAACCGCGCCGTTGAACCGAGCGCGGACGCAGGGTAGGGTGCGGCGACTTCGGGGCGGTCTTGCGCCGACCCCGCCCACCGGCACGAGAGGCACGAACCGATGGACGAGCTCTACGAAGGCATTGAGTTGACCGAGGCGCAGGCGACGTGGATTACGCGTGGCCTGCTCGATCTGGCGCATGTCGACGGCATTCACGAGGCCGAGCGCGCCCTAATCACGGATTTCTACGCGGGCGAGGGCGGCACGAGCACGCTTGAGGCGCTCGCCGCGCAGGGCTTCGACCCCGCGGAGGCGGCGGCGGCGCTGCGTACCGGTGGCGCGAAGGTCGGTGAGGCGTTCCTCACGTCGTGCTACCTGCTCATCTACGCCGACGGCAACCACTCGGACGCCGAGCGCGCTCGGGTCGCTGCGTATGGCGCGGCGCTCGGGCTCTCACCCGAAGCGCAGGAGGACGTTCACGTGAAGGCGCGGATGTACGTCTTGCGCAGCCTCGCGCACATCTCCTGGAACAAGGAGATCGTGCACCAGATCGGCGCCTCGATGGGCCTCGCCGCCCCCCAAATCGCTCAAGCCCTGGAGAAGTGAAATGAGCTTCGTCGCCCGGATGTACAACCTGTGGAAGGGCTTCCTCTCGATGTTCGCTGGGAGCATGGAGGAGAAGCACCCTGAGATCGCGTACGAGAACGCGATCAACTCGATGTCGGAGAAGTACATGGCGCTCAAGAGCGCTGTGAGCCGCATCATCGCGCGCCGTGAGCAGCTCTCGACGCGCATCAGGAAGCACGAGACGGAGCTGGCGGAGATCCGGCTCCAGGTCGAGGTCGCCGTCGAGCAGAACGAGGACGAGGCCGCGATGGTGCTCCTCGAGAAGCAGACCGAGCTCGAGAAGGCGCTGGCCGAGGACTCGCGCGAGCTCGACGAGACGGCGAAGGAGGCGGAGACCGCCAAGGACAGCCTGCGGTCGGTGCAGGGCGAGATCGAGAAGCTCAAGCGTGAGCGCGACCGCGTGGTGGCGACCATCAAGGACGCCGAGGCGCGCAAGCAGATCGACGACCAGCTCGCGGGCATCTCCGTGGACGCCGAGGTCAAGGCGCTGCAGAATGTGCGCGACTACGCGGACCGCGTGAAGGGCGAGGTCAAGCTGAACTCCGAGCTGCGCGAGAGTTCGCTCGAGGGCAAGCTCGCCAAGATCAAGCAGCAGACCGGCAACCTAGAGGCCAAGCAGAAGCTCGCGGCGCTCAAGGCGGCGCGGGCCGGCACCGCGACGCCCGCCGGTGAGACCGAGGGCGGCGGCAAGACGCTCTGAGCATTGACCCGCGCCCTCGCGGGGCGCGACCGACGCCCTCTTGGGGCGGGAGCTGAACGATGAGTGGCGCCGACAAGACCCTAGACCTGCCGCGCGCGAGTGACCTGCCCAAGTGGATGGGCGCGCTCCGCGACCGCTACCTGACGACCGAGACCGGGCAGTTCGTGCTGCACGGCAACGTGTACGACTGCGTCCTCGCGGGCGGCCGCATGTGGAGCATGCAGCAGTTCCTCGACGCGTTCTTCGCGCCGAGCGACAAGATGGTCGTGCACTACGATCCAGGTCGCGGTGTGTGGTTCGCGAAGCCGGAGCACGCACAGCGCGCCGCCAAGGTGCTCATCGAGGGGGGCTACTTGACCGAGGCGCGCCTCGCGGCGCGGGTGGGCATCGAGAAGGCCAAGGCGGGGCTGCTTGGTGAGGCCGTCGCGCGCGAGGTCTCTCTCGAGCGCGACCCTGCGGTGGTGCTGCCGTTGCTCGAGGCGCTGCTCGTGCGGCGCGATGTGCCGTGCGCGGTGATCGTGCACTACGCCGAGATGGTCGCGCCGGACGGCCCCTCGGGCAACCTGAGCTTCAACGACCGCACTGCAGCGGCGACGCTGCACCGCTGGAGCCTGTGGGACGAGGTCGTGCGGTCCGACAACGTGGTGATGCTGCTCACGAGCTCGCTGCCTGACCTGGCGCGGCGCGTGACCCGCAACCCGCGCGTCGGTCTGCTGCACGTGCCGTTGCCCGGCGCGGTCGAGCGGGCCCGTTTCTTGGCGCATATTCGGCCCACGCTCGACGCCGCCAAGGGCGACCAGCTCACGCGTATCACCGCGGGCCTTCAGCTGCGGCAGATTCAAGACGTGCTCTCGCTCGGCGAGCCCGTGCGCGCTCAAGCGCCGCTGGCACCGGTGGATGTGCAGACGACCGTGAGCGAGATCTTTGCTTCGCCCGCGCCGGTCAACGTGCCCGTCGAGGCGATCGCGCAGCGCAAGAAAGAGATCCTCGAGCAGGAGTGCGCGGGGCTCATCGAGGTCATCGAGCCGAACCACGACTTCTCGGTCGTGGGCGGCAACGCGCCCATCAAGGCGGCGCTCATGCGCATCGCCGACCACATCCGCGCCGGGCGCCGCAGCCAGGTGCCGATGGGTGTGCTGCTTGTGGGCCCGATGGGCACGGGCAAGAGCTTCGTGGCCGAGGCGTTCGCGCGGGAGAGCGGCCTCGCCGCCATCAAGCTCAAGAACTTCCGCGACAAGTGGGTGGGCAGCACCGAGGCGAACCTGGAGAAGGTCCTCGATGTGATCGAGGGGCTCGGCGAGATCTTGGTCATCATCGACGAGGGCGACCGCTCCATCGGCGCCGGCGGTGACTCGGACGGCGGCGTGAACAGCCGCGTGATGGCCCGCCTCAAGGAGTTCATGAGCGATACGAGCCATCGCGGGCGCATCGTGTTCGTGATGATGACGAACCGCCCCGACAAGCTCGACACCGACCTGAAGCGGCCCGGGCGCTTCGACCTCAAGATCCCGTTCTTCCACCCCGAGGACGCGATAGAGCGCGCGGCGATCCTGCGCGCGCAGGTGCGGCGCCACAAGGTCGACGCCGACCTGCCCGACAACGCGCTGCTGCCCATCCTGCAGGGCCTCGAGGGCTACGCGGCCGCCGACCTTGAGGCGCTCGTGCTCCTCGCGTGGGACGACTTCTGCTCAGATGTCGTGCCGAAGACGCTCACGGAGAAGCCGGCTCAGCTCACGGCCGAGTACTTGACGCAGGCCGTGGCGGACTACATGCCGACGCGCGAGCGCGACATGGTGCGCTACATGGAGTTGCTCGCGGTGAGCGAGGCGAGCAATCGCCGGCTGCTACCCGAGCGGTTCGCCGTGTGGGGCATTGACCAGATCGCGACGGAGCTTGAGACAGCGCGGCGGAGAGCCCTCTCCCGTTGAGGCAAAATAAACTCTTTGCATCATTGCGCATGAATGCATAGAGTGACTGCGTGCTCACCGCTGACCCCCTCACGCCGACCGCTGACCTCTTTCGCCTGCTCGGCGATGAAGACCGCTTGCGGCTGCTCGCGCTCTGCGCGGCGGACGAGCTCACGGTCGGCGAACTCGCGGAGCTGACCCAAGACAGCCAGCCGCAGGTGAGCCGCAAGTGCCAGCCGCTGCGGGCCGCGGGCCTGCTCGCCGCGCGCAAGGAGGGCACCCGCACGCTCCTGTCGGCTGCAGTCGACGCCGGCCCCGAAGACGCATCGGTGGTCGCGCTCGCGCTGCGCGAGGGCCGCCGCCTGTGCACGCTGGACGGCAGTTTGGCGCGCGTTCCGCAGGTCATCGCGGCGCGGGAGGAGACCTCGCGGCGCTTCTTCGAGGCGCAGCCCTCGGGCGAGGCCGTCGTGGCCCTGCCGGACGCCGACCTGCCGCACGCCTTCGCAGGGGTCGTCGCGCCGCTGCTGCCCGGGCGGGCGCTCGCGGTGGATGTGGGCGCGGGCGAGGGCGCTTTCTTGCCGCTGTTGTCACCCCTGTACGACCGTGTGTTCGCGCTCGACCGGAGCCGCGCGCGGCTTGCGCGGTGCGCGGCGCGGGTGGCCGCGCTCGGCCTGCCGAATGTGCGGCAGCTCGAGGGCAGCGTGGACGACGCCGCCGTGATCGACGAGGTCGAGCGGCGCGGCGGCGCCGACCTGGTGCTCGTGGCGCGGGTACTGCACCACGCCGCGCGGCCCGCCGAGATGGTGAGCGCCTGCGCACGGCTGCTGCGCCGCGGCGGCTCGCTCATCGTGCTCGACTACATGCCCCACGAGGACGAGGCCATGCGCGCGGCGCAGGCCGACGTGTGGCTTGGCTTCCCGCCCGAGCAAGTCTCGGGATGGCTGAACGCGGCTGGCCTGGAGGACGTCCAGACCAGCCCATTCTCCGGCCCGCTGCCCGCGAGCGAGCCGGACGCCCACTTGAGTTGGCAAATTGCGTCGGGGCGTCGTGCCCCTGTGCCCCGGTAGTCCAGGTCGCTTCAACCTCACGAGGAGTTGTCGATGTCCACTCTCCAGCAGAAGACTGAGTTCCCCGCTTTCGTCGTGCGCGACATGGCGCTCGCCGAGCTCGGCCGCAAGAAGATCCGCATGGCCGAGAAGGAGATGCCCGGCCTCATGGCGCTCCGCGCCGAGTTCGGCGCGGCCCAGCCGCTCAAGGGCGCCCGCGTCGCCGGCTGCCTCCACATGACGATCGAGACGGCCGTCCTGATCGAGACCCTCGTGGCGCTCGGCGCCGAGGTCACGTGGACGTCGTGCAACATCTACTCGACGCAGGACGAGGCCGCCGCCGCCATCGCCGCTTCGGGCGTGCCGGTCTTCGCCTGGAAGGGCGAGACGCTGCCCGAGTACTGGAAGAACATCGAGCTCCAGCTCACGGCGTTCAAGGGTGGCAAGGGCCCGAACCTGATCCTCGACGACGGCGGCGACCTGACGCTGCTCGTGCACAAGGGCGTCGAGATGGAGAAGTCGGGCATCGTGCCCGACCCCGCGACCGCGACCAACGAGGAGGTCCGCGTCGTTTTCCAGACGCTCAAGGACTCGTTCGCGCAGTCCAATGACCGCTTCACGAAGATCGCCGCCGAGCTCAAGGGCGTGAGCGAGGAGACGACGACGGGCGTGCACCGTCTGTACGAGATGGCGCAGCAGGGCAAGCTCCTCATCCCGGCGATCAACGTCAACGACAGCGTCACGAAGTCGAAGTTCGACAACCTGTACGGCTGCCGTGAGTCGCTCTTCGACGGCATCAAGCGGGCCACGGACGTGATGGTCGCGGGCAAGGTCGTCGTGGTCGCCGGCTACGGGGACGTGGGCAAGGGCTCGGCGCACGCCGCCCGTGGCCTCGGCGCGCGCGTCTACATCACCGAGATCGACCCCATCTGCGCGCTGCAGGCCGCGATGGAGGGCTTCGAGATCACGACGATGGACGACGCCGCGAAGTTCGGTGACATCTTCGTGACCGCGACGGGCTGCTGCGACGTCATCACGGGCGCGCACCTGCGGGCGATGAAGGACGAGGCGATCGTCGCCAACATCGGGCACTTCGACAGCGAGATTCAGGTCTCGTGGCTCGAGAACAACCCCGAGATCAAGGAAGAGAACATCAAGGCGCAGGTGGACCAGTTCATTTTCCCCGACGGCAAGCGCATCACGCTGCTCGCCCGCGGCCGGCTGGTGAACCTGGGCTGCGGCACGGGCCACCCCGCGTTTGTGATGTCGAACAGCTTCACGAACCAGGTCATGGCGCAGATGGCGCTCTGGAACGCCGCGAACCACGGCACCGACTCGATGACGGGCATGCGCTTCGAGACCGGCACCGTGCAGGTGCTCCCGAAGAAGCTCGACGAGAAGGTGGCCCGCCTGCACCTCGACAAGGTCGGCGCCAAGCTCACCACGCTCACCGCAGAGCAGGCGTCCTACATGGGCGTATCGGTCGACGGCCCCTACAAGCCCGAGCACTACCGCTACTGAGCGGCGGCGCGCTCAGCCGGCCGCGAGGTCGGCGCGCGTCATCGAGAATAACAGGCGGTCGCGGACGCGGCCGTCGCGGACCTCGGCGCCCCGCAACAGGGCCTCGCAGGTAAAGCCCGCGCGCTCGAGCGCCTTGCGCTCAGCGGGGTTGTCCGTTGCCGTGTCGGCCTGCACGCGAGCGATGGGCAGGGCATCGAAGAGCAGCCGCGCGAGCAGGCGCTGCGCGGTCGTGCCCACGCCGCGGCCGCGCGACGCGGGCAGCAGGGCGATGCCGATAGACGCGCACACGCTCTGCGGCTCGGGCCCCCAGCGCGCGCCGACCCAAGACACGAAGCCCACGGGCTCGGCGTCGACCTGCACGACCAGACGGCCCCGCTCGACGCGCAGGCGGGCGTCCTCCGCGACCTGCCGCGCGAGGACATTGCGGACGACGTCGGCGTCGAGCGGCCCCGACCAGTTGTGGGAGCCGAGGGCGTCTCGGTCGCACAGCATCTGCGTGAGCCACTCGACGTCGTCGGCGCGCACCGGGCGCAGGGTGGTCATGGCGAGTCCTCGGGGGGCGGCTCGGCGAGCGCGGCCTTGGCCACGGCATAGGCGAAGCCCTGGCGCGCGAGGGTGGCCAGCGCCTTGTCCGGGGGCTTCGCGCGCAGGCTCTTCTTGGCCACAAAGACGCGCGCGGCGGCGAGCTCGGCCGTCACGCCGTCGGCCCGAGCGGCGGGGTCATCCGCGTGCGCGAAGGCGTCGGCGCGCGTCTCGGCGTCTACGCCACGCAGCCGTTGCTCGATGCGGCGGCGCGACCACCCGCGCGCGCGCCCACTCTCGACGCGGCCGCGCGCGGTCGAGGCGTCGTCGAGCAGGCGGCTCGACGCGAAGCGGGCGAGCAGGGCCTCGATCCACGCCGTGGACTCGGGCGTGGGCGGGTGGCGCTTGGCCTTCCTGAGGAGCGCTGTTCGAAGCTCCGCGGTCGTGAGCGCGCGTCGGCCCAGGTGCCAGAGCGCCGAGCGCTCGAGCGCCGCGGGCGTGAGCGGCGGTGGTGCGTCCTTCACCAGATGCGGACGCGCTTCTCGGGAGCGACAAAGAGCGCCTCGCCCGGCTGAACGCCAAAGGTCGAGTACCACGCGTCCACGTTCCGCATCACGGCGTTCACGCGCAGCATCGGCGGGGAGTGCGGCCCCGAGGCGACCTGCTGCCGCAGCGCATCCTCGCGGTACTTCGCGCGCCAGACCTGAGCCCAGCCGAGGAGCACGCGCTGCTCGCCGGTCAGGCCATCGATGGTGGGCGCGGGCTTGCCGCCCAAGGACAGCGCGTAGGCGTCGAGCCCAAGCAGGATGCCGCCCAAGTCGGCGATGTTCTCGCCGAGTGTGAGCGCCCCGTTGACCTTGGCGCCGGGCAGGACCTCGAACGCGGAGTACTGGTCGATGAGGCCCTTGGCGCGGGCGACGAAGCGCTCTGCGTCCTCGGGCGCCCACCAGTCCTGGAGCTTGCCGTCGGCGTCGAACTGGCGGCCCTGGTCGTCGAAGCCGTGCGTGATCTCGTGGCCGATGACGCCCCCGATGGCGCCATAGTTGATGGCGGGGTCGGCCTGCGGGTCGAAGAACGGGGGCTGCAAGATCGCGGCGGGAAAGACGATCTCGTTCATCGTCGGGTCGTAGTAAGCGTTGACCGTCTGCGGCGTCATCGCCCACTCGGCGCGGTCGACAGGGCGGTCGAGGCGCTTGATGTCGTAGTCCCAGTCGAAGGCGGCGTGGCGCTTGATGTTGCCGTACAAGTCCGTGGCGTCCAGCTGGAGCGCGCTGTAGTCGCGCCACTTGCTCGGGTACCCGATCTTTACGTTGAACTTGGCGAGCTTCTCCTGCGCCCGCTTCTTTGTGACGGCGCTCATCCAGTCCAAGCGCTCGATGCGCGCGCCCATCGCGCGCTTCAGGTCGGCGACGAGCGCCTCCATCATCGTCTTCGAGGCGGGCGGGAAGTAGGCCTCGACATACAGGCGGCCGACGACCTCACCCACGGTGCGGCCGACGGCCTCGACGCCGCGCTTCCAGCGGGGCTGAATCTCGGGCTGGCCCGAGAGCGCCTTGCCACGAAACGCGAAGTGGGCGTCGACGAAGCGCTTGGAGAGGAACGGCGCCGCCTGGTCGACCACGGTGAACGCGATCCAGGCGCGCAGCGTCTCGACGGGCGTGAGCGCGAAGACCTCGGCGATGCGTGTGAACGCCGTCGGCTCGCCCACGACGAGGGTCTCGGCGCGGTCGAGGCGGGCGGCCTTGAGGAAGGGGGCCCACGGAAAGCCGGGCGCGAGGGCGGCCAGCTCGGCGGGCGTCATCGGGTTCCACGACTTGACGGCGTCCCGCTGCTCCACGCGTGTCCAGCTCACGAGCGCGATGTCCGTCTCGAGCGCCACGATGGCCTCGGCGGCCTTGCCGGCCTGAGGCCACCCCGCTGCGCCCAGCACTTGGGCGACATACTGCGTGTAGGCCGCCTTCTTCTCCGCGAACTGCGCGGTCAGGTAGTAGTCGCGATTGGGCAGGTTGAGGCCGCCCTGACCGAGGTAGGCGACGTACTTCTCGGGCTGCTTGGCGTGCTGCCCGATGTACATGTCGAAGAAGGCGCCGCCGAAGCCGCTCTGGGTGGCGCCCATGAGGGCGGCGAGCTCCTCCTTCGTCTTGACCGCCTTCACGGCGGCGAGGTCGGCCTCGAGGGGCTTCTTGCCGAGCTTCTCGACCTGCTTCTCGTCCATGAACGCCTTGAACATCGCGCCGACCTGGCGGGCGTCCGGCGTCGCGTTGGCGTCCGCCGCGGCCTTCTCGATGATGGCGCGGCTGCGGGCGCGGGAGAGCTCGTTGAGCGCCTCGAAGACGCCGAAGCGAGCGCGGTCTGAGGGGATGGGCGTGCGCGCATCCCAGGCGCCGTTGCAGTGCTTGTAGAAGTCGGCGCCTGCGGTCACTGTGGTGTCGCGACCGCCCAGATCGAAGCCCCACGTTCCCATGCGCGGTGCCGCGGTCAGGTCGACCGGCACGGCGGGGGCTGCGGGGGCTGCGGGCGCCTTGGCAGCCAGCGTCGTCATCGGCCAGGTCGAGAGCGCGGCGAGGGTCAGCGCGCGCAAGGCAGAGGTCTTCATGCGAGGCTCCGGAGTGTTCGAGTGCGCGCGCATATTGGGGGGGCGCGTGCAGGGTGACAATCTCAAGTTCACCGACGCGACGCGCGTGGTATGAAGCGGGTCATGGCGAGGACTTCGAAGTACGTTCCGGGTGACTGGGCGCTCGCGGTCAAGCGTTCGAGCGCGGGGCGGGGCCTCTTCGCTGTCGAGCCGATTCCGTCCGACGCCTGCGTGATCGAGTACGTCGGCGTGTCGTTGACGCCCGCGGAGGCCCTGCAGAGCCGCAGTCGGTATCTGTTCGCCGTGAACAGTCGCAAGACCATCGATGGCAAGCCGCGCATCAACCGCGCGGGGTACATCAACCACGCGTGCGCGCCCAACTGCACGTCGGAGATTTACCGCGGTCGGGTCCTGATTCGAGCGCTGCGCGACATCGGCGCCGGTGAAGAGCTCACCATCGACTACGGGCGGGCCTACTTTGAGCAGTTCATCGAGCCGTACGGCTGCCGATGCGTGACGTGCGCGTCGGCGCGCGGCTGAGGGTCGATTGAGGAGCGACGATGCGATTGAGCCGTGGGGGCATTGTCTGTGCGTGGGCGTTCGGCTTCGGGTTGGCTGCATGTCAGCCCACGGACGACGCTGGGGGCGCGGGGGACGCCGGCGCAGGCGGCGCGCCGAGTGAGGGCTGTATCACCGAGGGCGTGGGTACGCTCACGGTCGAGGTCTCGGGCCTGCCCGAGGGCGTGAACGCGGACGTTGTCCTGTCAGCGCCCAGCGGCGAGCAGACGCTCACGGCGACGACGTCGCTGACGGGGACGGCGGGGACGTATGCGGTCGCCGCGCGGCGGGTCATCGTGGCCGACCCCATCGTGCGAACGGTCTTCGACGCCGTCGTTGAGCCGACGAGCGTCTGTGTGTCACCCGACGCGCCGCAGGGCGTGACGGTCACCTATACCCGCGTGCCGACGAGCAACCACCTGTGGATGCCGACCGATCGCCAGAATGAGCTCGCGGGCTTCACGTCGAGCGCGCTCGCGGCCGCGGGCGCGCAGAGCCCGAGCGTCTCGGCGCGCGCGCCGGTGGGCAAGGCGGTGGCCTTCGACCGAGACGGCAACCTGTGGTCGCTGGGGCCAACGCTCGCCGAGGCGATGGTCAGCCGTGTGCCCGCGAGCGCGGTTGGCGCGAGCGGCGAGGTCGCCGCGGACGTGAACGTGAACGTGCCCGAGGTTCGCTGCTTGCCGGCGATGCGGAGCCTCGCCTTCGACGGCGCTGGGAACCTGTGGCTCAGCGTGTGCGGCGACCGTATCTTGCGCTTGCCGGCCGACAGCCTCGCGACCTCGGGTGACAAGGTCGCAGACCGCGCGATTGAGGGGCTCGACGGGAACGGCGCGCTCGCGTTCGACGCGGCCGGCAACTTGTGGGTCGGCAGCGGTGGCGCGCTCGTGCGCTTTGACGCGAGCGCCCTCGCGAACGCCGCAGTGGGCGCGCCCGCGCTCACGCTGCGCGTGTCGGACGCCCTAGACCCGAACCGCAGGCTCAGCGCGACGGGCTTGGCCTTCGACGCCGCGGGCGCGCTGTGGGCGACGGACTTCGGGGCGAACATTGTTTACCGGGTCGATGCGGGCGCGCTCGGCGGGGCGGGCGAGCAGGCGCTGCAGGCCAATGTGTCGATCCCGATCGGCGTGTCAGCGTTGCTCAACTCGCCCGCGTTCGACGAAGGCGGCGGTCTGTGGCTCGGCTTGGGCCCCGGCGCGCTCGGGTGGCTCAGCCCGGAGCAGCTCGCGACGAGCGTGGCGGCGGGCGAGAGCGTGACGCCGGCGCGGGTGCTCACCACGGACGCGATCGGCGCTGACCTGCCCGTTGCGCTCTTTCCCGCGCCCGCGGGGCTGCCGCTTTTCCACGCGTTGCCCTGAGCGCGCTTTCGGCTGGGGTGCGCTCAGGCGAGCCAGACCTGCACCCACGCGGGCAAGTCCTCGACGGGGACCCACGCGCGGACCTGCTCGGCGAAGGCGACGAGTAAGCACAGGCGCGTCAGGCGGCCGAGGAACGCGACGCACATGAAGTAGGCCAGCGAGACCTGCATCAAGGGCGCGGCGATGCTCAGTAGGTTGAGCGGAGGCACGCCCACGGCGGCGGCCGAGGCATAGAAGAAGCGGGCGTGCGGCTGGTACTTGCCCGGGTCGAAGCGCGCCAATCGGCGCTGGATCCATGGCATGCGCGCGACCCACCGGTGCCCGACTAGATAGAGCAGCGTGAAGCACGCGAGCTGCCCGAGCGCGCACGCGAGGCCCACGGCCCACCACGGGCGCTCCGGAGCGAAGAGCCCCACGAAGACGGCGAACGCCTCAACGCTGACGACCGGGAAGGCCGGCGAGATGGCCCCAATGAACGCGCAGACGAGATAAAACACGCGCGGTGCTCGGGGGCCTTACGGCGACGAGGGACAGGCCGTGAGCGCCTCGGCGGGGGGCGGCGCGGGCTGACCGGGCACAAAGCGTTGCGCACCGAAGAGCGTGCCGTCGAGCATCAGCGGCAGGGGGCGGACGACCTGCCCGGCGGCCTGACCGCAGAAGTGGTCCGCGTCGAGCGTGGCGCCCGCGAGCAAGATGTCGGCCTCGACGGGGCCGAGCGTGCTCTGCAGCGTGGCGCCGGGCAGCCAGACCTCAAAGCGGCCGTCGGGGCTGAGCGAGGTCGTGAATGTGACGAGCGCGGCGTCTCCCGGGGCGGCGGTGATCGCGTGCACGGCGCCGTTGAGCGTGCCCGGCGCGTCGGGGGCTTCGCCATAGGCGGACACCAGCGAGAGCCAGAGCTGGAGAGGCAGGCCGATGGGCAGGTTGGCCGTGAGCACATAGTGGCCCGTCAGGTCGGCGCGCGCGCTGGTCACAGTGCCCAGATCGGGGCTCTCTGGGCGAGTCGGGCCAGCGTCCGTGGTCGGTCCGGCGTCGCTCGGCGGCGCGGCGTCCGCGGTAGGCGCCGCGTCGGGTGAGTCGACACCCAAGCCTCGACAGTCCCACGCGGTGTCCTCGCGGGTGAGCGTCTGGTCGGGATCGCGCAGCGCGGCGAAGGTGCTGCCGTCCAGCGGGATGCCGGGCGGGCTCGTGACCTCGCCGGTCGCGTCGCCGCACCACGCGCCGCCGGGGGCGGTCGTCGCCTGCATCTCGACGCGCGCGACGAGCTCAAACCCGATGATCTCTTTGGGTAAACGGAGCGGGTCAGCCACGAGCAAGAAGCGACCCTGAGCGTCGACCTCGGTGCGCGTCTCGACAATGGGCGCGTCGGTCGCCATCGACTGGCGGTCGAGCCACATGCGCACCATGAGCGGCCCGGGGCCGAGCGCCGGGTCACAACGGTCCCAGTCGACCTGCGTGGGCGCGGCGCGCTCCGCGCACATGCGGACGCGGAGCCAGATGCTGTTGCCGAGCGCGAGCTTGGCCTGCAGGAGCCAGCTCCCCGTGACGTCGCGCCACGCGGGGGGAGATGCACCGTCGGCTGCGGGCCCCGTGTCGAGCGCTTGGCGGTCGGCCCGACTCAGATAGTCGTCGTAGTCGTCGCGTGGGGTGCGGCCGCAGGCAAGCGCGGTCGTCAGGGCGAGCAGCAGGGGCAGGGCGGAGCGCGTCATCTCAGTGCACCTCGAGGTCGAGCGTGAGGTAGCGCCTGTGGTCGGTGTAAACGCCGTTCATGGTCGGCTGCTGCACGCTGTCCCGGACGGTACGGTCCAGGAACTGGTGCCAAATCAGGCTCGTTGACAGCGCCACACGCTCGTTCAAGGCGACGCGCGCGCCCGCGGCGGCCTCCCACGCGTCCCCTTCGGCCAGGCCGGGCTCGTGCGTGCGCGACGGTGTCGGGCCGAAGTCCCAGCCGCCACCGCCGAGCAGCGTGACCGTGTCCGTGACGCGGACCTCACCGCGCAGCCTCGCGCCGAAGGCGTCCGAGAAGTCGCGCTCGATCTCGAGCAGCGGGGTGTCGTCTGCGTTCGCGACGGCGACCTGACGACCCAGAACGGACCAGCGCGCCCACTCGAAGCTCGGGCGGAGCGTGACGCGCTGTGAGAGGCCGAGGGCCGCGCCCGCGCGCAGCGTATCGGCCAGAGGGAAGGGGAGCCGCGCGCTCAGTTTGAACGGCTCTGCGGTGCCGTAGGCGATGCGCGCGGTGCCATCGAGCATCAGGTCGGGGACGACCTGCCACGTCACGCCCAGCGAGAGCGGCGTCGACAGCAGCGCCGGCGGGATGTCCCAACGTAGGCCCGCGATGTAGCCGAACGCGACGTCGCTCGACTCAAACAGCAGGCGCCCCTCTTTCGGGTTGCCTTCGATGTCGACGAGGTCGTCTGTGCGGTCGACCGTGCGCGCGCGCACGGTCGAGAGGCTGCCTAAGTGCAGGACCGGCGCGAGGCCCATCGAGAGGCCAGTCGGGCGGTGGCGCCCGCCGAGCGCGAGTGATGCGCTCTGCACCATCAGGCGGCTTTGAATCGTCGCCCACCGCTGCGGGCCGTCGTAGGCGCCGGGGGCGTCCGCGGGGGCGCCGGGGGCCTTGTCCCAGTTCGCCACGCCCGCGAGCGGCAGGTACCAGCCCGCGGCCACGCCGGCGTCGAACTCACCGAACGCCCACCCGTGGCCGAACGCCAGCGCGGGGACCACACCCAGCCCGCGCACGTGCGCGCGGCCGGCATTCACGGCCGCTTCATCCGGCGACACATCGTTCCAAGCCGCGACGCGGTCGTAGGTCGCCTCACGATGCAGACCCTGAAGGTGGAGGCCGAACGAGGGCCCCGGCCGCGCGACGGCGGCCGGGTTCCAGTACAGCGCGAACGCCCCGTCATGGACAGGATCGCCTCGGAGCCCGTCCATGCGAGCCAAGTTGAGCGGCGAGGCCAGCGCGGTCGCTGCAGTCAGGGAGAGCGCCGCGCCGACCATGCTCACGCGCGGTACGCCGTGGCCTTGAGGATGACGATGTCCTTGGCGGG
>Ga0164295_10001855_pt1 | contig 17557 bp, 12 predicted proteins | sample GEODES006metaG_FD_111798 | JGI IMG/M metagenome (GOLD analysis project Ga0164295, IMG submission 111798) | Oligotrophic lake water microbial communities from Sparkling Lake, Wisconsin, USA - GEODES006 metaG | ecosystem: Environmental > Aquatic > Freshwater > Lake | place: USA: Sparkling Lake... | reverse complement strand
CATTGTCGGCTCCCTCATCGAGAGGCACGAGAAGACGCTTCGACCCGGGCACCCTCAGTGGAGATTCATCCATGCCGACATGACCGACCCAGGCTATCCCGAGCTCGTCGGTGCTCACGACCTCGTCATGGCGCGCGACGTCTTCTTCCACTTGTCCTCTGACAAGGTCTTGGCAGCGCTTCGAAATCTGAAGCGCACTGGCAGCCGCTGGCTCTTGGTAACGCACACGCCGCACCACACCAAGGAAAACTCAGACGTTCCGACGTCGAAGCCGCACGGCATGGAACTGAACGAAGGGGGGGTGCGGGGATTGAATCTTCACAATGCGCCATACAACCTCCCTAAGTCCGAATGGGACTTCACCGAGCACGATTTCACGGACCGAGGAGCGCGTCATGGCAGAGGGAAGAGAATTTCCCTTTGGCGGCTTGACACGCTTCCTATTCCTCCCTGACATCAATATACTAAAGCTCACGCAAGCCACGCGACTCTCCCAGTTGGGCTCCCAACGATCTGTACCCGTGCACCCTCCCTCCAGGTCCAGCTTCTTTCACCCCCAATAGCCAACGCAACCGGCGGGTACCGTAAGGTCAGCATCTCAGGTGGTCTTCTTCTTCAGAACTTCTGTTGTTATTGTCATGAAGCTGTGTGATTGAGTACGAAAGAACTTACGAGTTCTGAGTTTGGCGGGGTGTGAATAGGCGGGGCAGCCCTCGAGCGACACAAGACACTTGACAAGAGTTTGGCCGTCCCGAAGATCTTCCCGAGGGCCATCGCCATGTCGTCGCCCTATTTCTCTCTCCTCGCCTTCATCTCGATCGCCGACAGCGTTCAAGGCTTCCACGTTATCGGGTCATGTACAATTTCCCGTTTATCAGCGCGCTCGCGCAACATGATGTTGCAAGAGGATCCTGCAGCAAAACGTGCTGAAAGCGGCAAGGCTGCCGTGGCTGCAACAATTGCAGGCAACCTTGGTGGCTTGCCTGCGACCATGCTCGACCCATCCAGATTCACACCCCAATGGGAGCTACAAGCTGACGGGCTGGCGATCATGCTTCTCCTTTTTGGCGTTGTTTATCGCTATGCAGTACGCACCGACAACAACCCCATGCTCAAGCAGGGTGTCGTCGGCGCTTTTGTCATCACGCGCGCTTGGGCGCTGCTGGATGCGCCGGACACGTGCTCAGCCATCCCGTTGAATTGTGGTGCACCGCTGGGATACTTCTCTTGGGAGATGATTGCCGCTGGATTTCTCGCCACTGCCCAGACCGCAACCGCCTGTGCTGCAGCAGCATTCGCCCTTGAGATTTGCTTCGACAAAGGGCTGATCAAGAGATGCGAGGCGGGCGAGTGAAATGCATCACTCGCAGCTCCCCAAGGACGTCGAATCACTGAAGCGCGATCAGTATTTGTGCTGCTCACGTCTGAAAATAGCTCAACCACGCAGCTTCCGTTCGCACTACGAGAACGTTTCACACGAGATCGCACGAGATCACATTGAGTACTCCACTTCACAGTCCGGTCGCCGAGACAGTACGGATAGAGTCGATACGAGCCGAGAGAGCTCTATGTATCCGAACGTTTCATCTCAAGAGAACGAGAAGAAGGCGCGGATATATAATCAGAAATAAAAAACGCGAGGCGCGAGGCCGAGGGCCGAGGCCGGACAGTGGCACTCGGTGACAGTCACGCGGCGTCAGGGTCAGCCGTCACACCGACCCATGCACCGACCGCGGGCGTCGATACTCGTCACTCCCGACAGCACTTTGCTCTCTCGTCTGCCGTCTGCGTCTCGTCCTGTCTCCCGGTGCGCCTCTCGCCGGCGGGCCGGGCTCCAGACAGGTCCATGCTACCCGGTCAGACTCGAAACCCAGGGCATTGCAGAGCCCGCACGCCACACACCCGCGGCGCGACCATCGCGCCACCGCCCGCGACCGCTTTCCCGCTCGTCTGTGATGAGGAGGTCGCGAAGGCGAGCATGCGGTTCTCACATCAACGTTCTGTCTGAATAGCATGCGGCGCCTCTCGCCCCTCGACCTCGCCTCCCCCCTATCCACCACGTCATGGCCCGTCTCCCTTCAGGCGTTTGGGCCGTTCACGGCGCTTCACGGTGTGAACAGACCGCCACCAGTCCCTCATGCTGGCGGCGATTGCTGCGCGCCTGCACCCGCTCAGCTGGCGGTGATGGATTCGATCGTAGTTTGGTAGAGCCTGGCCGAGTGTGCAGCCACAGCCCCGAGCACCTCAGCCTGGCGTGCCGCACCGGTGGCCTGCGCGCGCCACGCCTGCTGCGCGCTCAGTGGGTTGGAGCCCAGCCCCTCGGTGAGTTGCATGCGAAGCGCTGCCATCGCCTCGGATGGGCCCTCGGGCGCGGGGGGAGGGGCGGACTGCGCAATTGAAGCCACGAGCCGCTCGGTCTCCCGCGTGCGCTCGAGGTTGGGCGGCAGTCCAGGGCCAGTCACGCGACCGAGAGGCGCGTTGTTGGGCGGCATCGCCGCAACGCCACCCGACACGCCCCCCACCGCAGGCCGGCTGATCGGAATCTTCGGCTTGCGTGCCATGGCGGCGGTGGGCACGGTACGCTTTGGCGGCGGCGCAGCCCCGCCGTTGCCGAAGGCGACGCCGCCATCGACCTTTTTCGCGCGCACCGTAGCCGATGATTTAACTCTGGCCTTAGGCGCCACGGCGCCCGCCACGGCGCCTTCGCCCTCGTCGTCAGCGCTCTCCTTGGCGGCCCACGTGGCGCGGGGCGCCTGACCGTTGAGTGCGCGCGCCGTCAGCGGCTTCTCGGCGGGCATCGCCTCGGTCCACGCGTCCACCGAAGGCCTGCTTCGAGATGCTGTAGCGAGCGTGGGCGGCTTCAGCACCGCGAGTGATTTGGGCACCGGAGCCGGCGGCGGCGGTCGCACGCCGCTGTTGGGCCGGAACTGGCCGACGGCAGGCAGCTGGGAGCGGGCCGTCTCGTAGTGCGCTCGGTGCGATTCGAGTGCGGAGCGCATCGCCAGATAGCCAAAGGTCATCTCGGCCTGCGCGCTGACGCCATCGCCACCCTCGCGCCATGTGGTGGTGCTGGCGGCGGCAGCAGCGGCCCTTGCCGCGCACACGCCCGCGGTGGGGATGGGATCTCCCGCGTCTTCGGCCGCGTCTTCGGCTGCGATCGATGCGGCCGCGCCGGCCGTCGTCACGTTGACACGCCGACGTTGCGACGGGCCGAGAGACGCGCCATGGCAAGCTGCCGATGCCCGGTCGAGCGAGGCAACGACGGTCATGCCGCTACCTAGCCCACCCGGCTTGCGCGCGGTGAGCACGACCGTGTTCATTGCGGGCATCTGCCCTGACACACCCGCCGCCGCCGCCGGTGCCCACTCGGCCTCCGTCTCGGCCACGGGCTCGAGAAAAGCCGTGTCGGGGCCCAACGGCACACCGCTCGCCCGCATCATGCCTGCCGAGGCGTCGCGCAGCTTGGACGAAATTGACGCGCGCAGCTCCTCGAAGTTGGTGGAAAGCGCCGCGTCCGAGCTCTCGTTCGCGGCGCCCGCCGCGGCGCCGCCCTCGGCGAGGCAGCCTGGAAAGCTCACTCGTGGCGCCTCTGCGCGGACGTGCACCGTATTGGGCGGCGGAACGGGAAAGTGTGACCACATATCCTCCGCCGCACTGACTGAGGTGGGCGCATAGCCGTACAGACTGGCGCGCAGGGCCTGGAAAGAGGGGATTTCGTCATCGTCGTCGTCATCCATTTTCATGCGCGGCGCTGGCTGCGGCGGTGGCGGCTGCGACGGCAGTGGCACCGACGTGAGCGGCACCCGCTGGGGTGGCGGCGCCGGCGGCGCCTGCCTCACGGGTTGGCGCGACGGCGGTGGTGCCACGTAAGCCGCCCCCGCGTTGCCTGAGCGGCGTAGCTCCTCGGCAATGGAGGCACGCAGCCTCGAGAAATCGGAGTGAAGGGCGTCGAGGTCGTCCTGCGAGGTGAAAGCGAGCAACGCGCGCGCGTAGGCGAGAGTCAGAGTGTTGGCACTGCAAAAAGTGGCGAATAAGGGCATGACGTCATACCTCGGCCTCGTCGGCCATCTTACCGCAGGGGCGCGCGCGCTGCGCTGACGGTCGACGGAGGGTCGCAATACGCGCGGGAACGACCTTTCTTTTGCGCAACTAAGGTTCCTAATCGTCTCTCCCTTCAGTGTCATGTTCTCAGTGGTTCTGAGCTCTGCGATCTGCGTGACTGTCGCGATGGCGGTCGCGTTCAAAATTGTGTTCAATACAACGCTTTTCCAAAGACAGAGTGCTGGGAACTTCGTCGTGTAAAAGTCGCGACGATGGCCAAGGGGCTGGTTCCCAGCCCCTTGCAATGGCGCACCCGAATGCATCACGCATGTTGGCTGCTATGGGGAATTCCATGAAGGAGCGGGAGAAGCGCGGCGAAGGCGAGCAGACTCTGCAGCAACTACCGCCGCCCTCGCCAGCTTTCTTGAGGCGCACACGGCGTTCGGGCCATCCGGGCGTTGAGGATGAGGCGATGTTGGACGTTTACGATGAGATGCGCCAGATGCTCTCGCATATCACCGCGGAGGGCAACGCACTTCCTGACGGTAAAATATGGCAAGGCGAGACCTCGGGGATGCACGTCAGACTTGCGTGCGAGCACCTGCGGCGCTTCTTTGTGCATCTTTGCTGCGGGGCCGAAACACGTCTCGACCCAGACTACAAGGTGAGCACATCGGGCTTTGCACGAGATGATGGCGAGCTCAAACATGACGAAGATGGGGTGCCCGATGTGGAGCAGCTCGCGCGCCGCGGGCTCATCCTCCCGATCACCGACTCGTGGAAGGAGAAGTGGGACATGCTCATCTTGATGATGATCCTGTACTCGGCAGCATTCGTGCCGCTGCGCGTATGCTTCGCGGCCGAGGCGGAGGGCGTCATGTGGTACGTCGAAGTTACCGTCACCTTATTCTTCATCCTCGACATGTACTTCACCTTTAACACCGTCTACTTTGACTTGACGAGCGGCGAGTGGGTCGTCGACCGGCGGCGCATCGCGGGTAATTACCTTAAGTCGTGGTTCTGGATAGACGCACCCTCGTCAGTGCCCGTCGAGCTGATCGACGTCGCCCTGCAGGGCGAGTCGAACGACACGCTCGGGCTGCTGCAACTGCTCCGCCTCTTCCGGCTACTCCGGCTGCTCCGACTGCTCAAGATCGAGGGCTACGTAGACATGATCGAGGAGCATTACGACGTCAACCTGCGCTCGCTGCGAATCTTCTTCATGCTTCTCAAGATCTCCTTCCTAGCGCACTTTCTCGGCTGCTTCTGGTTCGGCATCCACGTGCTGAGTGGGTATATCGACCCGACGAACGAGCAGCCCACCTGGGCGACTGAGTACGATAACGGCCGGGCGGCGGACGATGACACACCCCTAGAAATCCGCTACCTGTACTCAGTCTATTGGTCCGTGACCACTCTCACGACGGTCGGATATGGTGACGTGGTGCCACAGAACACATTCGAGCGCTTATATGCGCTGGGTACCATGCTCCTCTCGGCCATCGTCTTTGGCTACTTGATCTCCAACATTGGCGCGCTCGTCGCCTCGGCAGACCGGCAGGCGGCAAAGAAGGAAGCCAACCTCGACATGGTGAGGGACTATGTGAAGTTCCGCCGGCTGCCGTACGATATGGCCACGCGGGTCAGGAAGCACTACTCCTTTTACTACACGCAGCGCTCGAGCTTCAACGAGGTCGAGCTGCTCGATGGGCTGCCACCCTCGCTCGGGTCGGAGGTGATTGCCACTGATTGCCGCGGATTGCCGCGGATTGCCACTATGATTACCACTGAGTGTCGCTCTGATTGCCACTGATTGCCGCGGATTGCCGCGGATTGCAACTGAGTGTCGCTCTGATTGCCACTGAGTGTCGCTCTGATTGCCGCGGATTGCCGCGGATTGCAACTGAGTGTCGCTCTGATTGCCAGTCGGATTGCCAGTCGGATGGCCACTGATTGCTAATGATGTCCTGGCTCGGGTCGTAGGTGACGCGCTACGTGCTCAAGGACACGCTGGGACGGATCCCCCTATTCCAAGGCCAATGGCTCGACCCCGAGTTCCAGTCAGACCTGTTCCCTCTGATCAAGCCGGTCTCGTACCAGCCGGGGGAGGTGATCTTGAAGCGCGGTGAGCCGTCCCTCGAGCTCCTCTTCCTGCTCAGTGGCGAGGTCTCCGTGCTCTCGGCCTACACGATCAACCGGGTGTGCTCCAGGCTCACTCCGACCGAGGAGATCATCTTCTCGAACGAGCCGACGCCGCAAAAGGTCATGGCTCTCAAGCACATGGGAGCCTTTGGCGCGACAGTGCTCACTGGCCGGCGGTGCACCGCCACGCACCTCGCCAACACAAGTGTGCATGTGCATATGCTCTCGAACACGGACATTGCGTTCATCTTCAAGAAGAACCCGCGCATGTGCCGACGGGTGAAGACCGTCCTGTTGGCCGAGGTGGCGCGCAAGGAGCGCATGAAGATCATCTTTATGCGTTTCCTCATCAGCTCGCTCCGCGTCATCAGGGAAGACGGCTCGGCCGACCTCAAGGCGTTGGCGCAGCGCTCCTCCCTCATCATCCAGAAAGCGTGGGCGCGCTTCTCCTTAGAGATGCACTCGTGGGACATCGAGGACGACGATGGCCGGAGCATGCTCAACCCGAATATTCGGCAACAAGCTCTTCGCCGACAAGCCCGATCGAGGCGCGCCTCGACTTGCAAGTCAGGCGCGCCTGCGAGCGCGCCGGCGAGCGAGACTGCGAGCGCGCCGACGAGCGCGCCAGTTAGTTTGCCAGGCAACGGCTCGCCAGCTGGCGGCGATGCCATCTGGCTGGAGACACGTGGCAAGGTGAAGGGTAAGAAGCTGCGCCTCGCCGCTCAGACAGAGGCCGCCATCGCCGATGTCTTTGCGGACCTCAAGAGCAAGTTTGTCTCATGACCAGGGACGAGTCATTCAACGGAAAGGTACACTGTACGCATGTGTTTGGCGTGTGGTGGGCCGCGTGGCTGCACCCGTAAAGCGTAACAGTAACGGCTAAACGCGTGGACCGTGCGGTCTTTCTCTGTTTTCTATATGGCTATATGGCTATCAAGATGGCTATGGCTCAAAAACACGTGATCAGCCATCACAGCGCTCATACTACATACACGGTTTTTTGGGTGGCAAGCCTTCGTCTTGCAGTTCCGAGCTTCACAGATTCAGTGCGGTACGTATTCGACTCCGTGTTTTTGAACCGGTACGTTCCGTCTTGTGTCCCGTGTGTGTCCCGGCTCCCATGGGTTCCCCTGTACCTTTGTGTCCCGGCTCCCCCGGTGTCTTTTTACCGGTGCCTTACCGGTACGGTTCAGTATGTTCCCAAAGTTGACCACGACGCATCGCTTTTCTTCAGCTTTGGTCGCCGACGCACACCTTGGCCGTCTCGGGAAACGCCCCGCAAGTGACTGACACATGGCTTCGCGCGAGCTTCCCTGTATGGACGAGCTTCCCTCGTTCCGCACGCACGTCTCGTTTCTCGATGCCAATGCGCAAGCGCACGACCGGAGGCCGCTGTTTGCGTTCGGTGATTTGTGCGACAACAGCCTCGAGGCTGGGTCGACGCTCCTTGATATTGACGTGCTGCCCAACGGCAATGCGAATGGTGTGATGATCAGCATGACAGATGACGGCAAAGGAATGGATGAGAAACAGATGAGCGACGGGTTACTGTCGGTGGGGTTCACCACGAAGGGGAAGAACACCGAGGTTCATTATGGAATGGGTTCAACCTCGGCACAGCCCCGGCTGTCACCCAAGGGCTCTCTCATCTTCTCGAAGCGCGACGGCAGCCGCACCGTGGGCTTGATCTCTTCGACACTCTTCAAGGACCTCGGCACGGATGAGCTCAAGACGGCTCAGTGCTCATGGGACGCGCGCACGAACAAGGTCATCACCGAGACTTCGGAGCGCCACCCCCTTAAGGCGGCGCAACGTCAGGCGTCGCTCGCAGTCATCCTGGCCCACACACCGTTCCGGACGGAGAGTGCGCTGCTCGAGCAGTTCCGGCGCATTCCCGGAGCCCATGGCACGCGTCTGCTGCTGCTGCACTGCGACAACCAGGTGCTCGACACGGCGGTGGCAGCAGACGATGTGGTCGTGACCCACCCGGCGAGCGGCGGCGACCGCGACGGGGCACACCCACAGCAGCACGAGGTGAGCCTGCGCAGCTTCCTCGAGGTGCTGTACTATGCCGACTCGAGCACGGCGCCGCCCATGCAGATCTCGCTACGCGGACACCTCGTACCTCCTCGCCGGTGGGACATGTTCCTTCTTGAGTGGCCAGAAGACACGACCGAGTACACCTACAAACCAACTGGGCTGGACTCCAGCGCGGGCGAATACGGCGCCTCGATCCGCTTCGGGTTGCGCGTGCCGCTGCGAGAGCTCCACTCGGTCTTCACGTCCAAACACGTGCGAGGGTCGGACCGCGCGGCGCTTCAGGAACGTAAGGCCGAGCTCCAGGACTATACAGGCGTTTTCTACTATAACCATGGGCGGCTGATCCGGCCCCTCGAGCGCACGCATCAGCAGCTGCAGTCGCTGCACTCGGGCAACATCCTGCTCACCGCCGAGAAGAAAGTCACCTTATTCGGGATCGGCACGATTGGCGTGTGCCGCGAGGGCTGGCTACTGCCCACTCACTCGAAGAGCGAGTATGCCATGCGCCCGGTGCACCCCAGCGCTTTCTACCGCGGCGGCACGGAGCGCCCCGACTATCCTCAGCTCCAAAAGGTTGTCGATAAGAAGTTGATCGAGTTCCTGAGCACAGTGATCGCGCCCAGATACAATGTGATCACGGCCCATCAGAAGGGCATGAGCCAACGGAAGCTTCTCAAACCACCCGTCGACCAGGCAACCCTTGCCGCTTCCAAGGCAACCGCACTCGTGAAGCGCAAGGAGCGTGAGAAGGCGGTTGCGGTCCTTGACGACGGCGTGCGCGCCTGCGTGCGAGCCGATCGTACCGTCATTGGGACGATCGTGTGCATGCCGTTTCGGCTGTACAAGCTCAAGCTGCCGAGCGGGCAGCTGCATCCAAAATGCTTCCGAGCCGCCGACCTCGAGGTCGCCGGCTTCGATCCGGTGGCGCAGCTACCCCCAGGCGCACGCCCGGCTCCGCGCACGCTCGAGGGCGCACAAGCAGAGGTGGCGTGGTTTGTTGACTCTGGCGGCCAGGAGAGAGAGTTCTATCCGTGTACGCTGCGCAGCCTACACGCCACGCGAGGCGCCGGCTGGTTCTACGCGGAGTACCAGGACAATCCGTTGGACAACGAGGCGCTCTACATCGCGTTGGCCTCGAATCAGGCGGGCTACTTGGGCTTCCGGGAGAACGGTGTCTTGCTTGAGCCGCGCTCGGATCTCTTCTTGCACCCAAACCAAGTGGAAGTCTGCCTCGCTGCGGAGGGGGCTGATGCTGCGGGCGCAAGCACGGCGGACGCAAGCACGGCGGGTGCGGCATCTTCATCGGCTGCACGAGGCGGCACTGGCACGGCGACCGTCATCGTGGCCGCTGGCTCCGTCACTACCCCCGCGCCGTTCCCCACGGCCGCTTGTGCCTGTGCCACCAACGCAGCGCCCAAGCCCTTCGCTGTTGGCGCGCGGGTGCTTGCTCGCTTCAAGCGCCGCGACCGCTTCTTTCCCGGCGTCATCACCGCCGTGAACCACGGCGGCAGCACTCTCTCTGTGCGCTATGATGACGGCGATGAGGAGGACGACGTACGCAACACGGACATCAAGCCTGTGGACTTGCCCCCTCCAGCCAAGCGTGCACGCACCAGTGGCGCAGAGGAGAGCGCGTTGGAAGTGCTTGTTCACCGCCTCTCCGTCACCAAGGCCTGGGCAGCTGCAGGGCTTCCACCCCTCCACTCGAGTACCGACGCCCGCTTGCACGCCCTCTTCGGCACCTTTGTCGAATCCGTCGCCTCGTCGGGCAACCCTGAGGGCATCGAAGGTTTGGACGGCCCACACCATGCGAGGAACATCGATGGTTTGGACGGCCCACACCATGCGAGGAACATCGAAGGTTTAGACGGCCCACACCATGCGAGGAATATCGAAGATTTGGACGGCCCACACCATGCGAGGAACATCGCAGCGCGGTGGCCGAGACAGCAGAGCGAGCAGGACGAAGAGACACAGTCGCTCACGGCGGACGAGGCCAGGGCGGCCGCGGCGGCCGAGGGGCTCGAGCTGGTGCCGTCCTCGAGTAATGAGTCGGGCTTCAAAGGCGTGCGCAGGCTTCGTGGTGGCAAGTACGAATTGAGGATCTGTGAGAATGGCAAGCAGCATAGCTTTGGCAGCTTCACGACGCCGGAGGAGGCGGCCTTGTGCTACGCGAGATACGCCGGGACGGAGAGAGCGGCATCAGAGGCGGCAGAGGCGATGGGTGACGTGTCAAAGGCTCCGGGGCAGGCATCGGCATCGACAGCTTTGCCTGCTGCGACGGCTCCAGTGTTGCCCGTCGTGGCAAGCTTGGGGGTGGCTCTGCGGATGGTTGCCACCTCCTCCTCCACCGCCCAGCCCGTTGCGTACGGCGATGGTGCAAGCGGATGCGCGATGCGCGAAGCCGCAGGCGCAGGCAGACCCTCCGATAGAACTCAGCCGACAACGGTCGCCTCAGACACGCGCGCCGCGATCCCGCCGGCTGGTTCCACCGGCGGAGCGCTCGAAAGGGTGCTTGCCGAGTGGCGTCTGCCCCCCGCGTATGCGGACGCCCTCCGTGCCAACGGGTTCGATGGACCTCAGGTCGAGGCGGTCATTGAGAAGCTTTGCGCGCTCAGCCCGACACAGGTTGATGAGCTTGCGCAGAAGGTGCACATGAAGCCGGGCCATGCACTCAAGTTTCGTGATCATCTGCACAAAAGGAAAAGCGGCTAGCCTAGTGTAGCGGCGCTAGACAAGCCTAGACCGGACCGCGACGGTATGCTGTACACATTACTTGATGTACTGGGAATCGGTCAGCGCAGGCGGAAGTTTATTGTCGGGAGTCAAGTGGAGACTGTAGGAGCAGCGCAAAACCACAGACAGATACACACCGACAGGAATCAGGATACACGACCGCTGCACCCATAAACATTACATCATCGACCAGGGCACCAGGCACACCCGAGACGGGAGACGCGCACCCCCGGATTGTGCATGTCATGATCTCGCGTGCGTGGCCACGATGGCCACGGGCCTGTACTAGCATCCCCTGTGCGCCCTCTGCCCAGGCATGGCAGCTGCGGCCATGCTGAACGCCGCAGCTCCGTCCCGCCCTCGTCACGGGAGGCCCGCGAGCTAGCCCGATGGCGCATGTCGGATGTATGAAGGTTCATATGCCATCCTACCTTTGTTGAGCCTATGTCCTAATCAGGGATTAACCCCTTCGATGCAGCAGAGTCTGAGAGGGCACGCCGACCGCCGCACCTCTCCTGCCCGTGTGTACTCAGTAGTGAGCCCATTCGGGGACCCTTCCGGGGTTGTCATGCCCAGTCGTTGTGCCCAACTGATCACGAATCACTCTGCCTGGACAGCGCCGCGCGCCTCACTTCTTGCTCTTCGAGTTCTTGTTGATCATCCGGTAGAGGCTGTCGCGGTAGAAGGCGGTGCTATGCTTCGTGTTGTCCCACACGTGGACGTCGCCACCGCCACCATCGCCATCGACTTTGACGTTGACCACCTCGGAAGCCACAATCTCGGTCTCCTCATCGTGGAATTGACTGCAGTACGGGTGGGTGAGGCCGTCCCGCGCGGTCATGCGCTCGCTGGGGCTGAATTGGATCAGGCACGTTAGCAGGTCGATGGCATCTTCCGAGGCAGTCGGGTACATCGTCTTCCACGCCAGCTTGTGACCCTCACTAGTTTTGACTGCGTCGTTGCTGTTCGTGAGGCTCTCCAACATGGTCTTGATGAAGACGGACTTGAGATCCTCAACAGCCTCGTCTTTGGGCATGCCGAGTACCTCGACGATCTTCTCGAACTGATTGAGCGTCGACGAGCCCGCAAACACGGGCTTGCCGCCGAGCATCTCGCCGAAGATGCATCCCAATGACCACATGTCGACTGGGCAACCGTACTCACGCGAGCCCGCTAGAATCTCCGGCGCGCGGTACCAGCGCGTGGCAACATAATCGGTCATCTCCGGCGGTTTGGCCGATCCGTCGTCCCCGATGCCGTCGATGAGCGAGCACGCGAGCCCAAAGTCGGCGACCTTCATCAAGCACTCCGAATTGAGCAGCAGATTAGCGGGCTTCATGTCGCGATGCACGAGCTTCGCCGAGTGCATGTACATGAGCGCCTTGAAGCTCTGGTATATGATGTATTGCTTGTGAATCTCCTCCAAGATGTTGGCACGGATGGTCGCATGCAGGTCCGTTTCCATGTACTCGAAGACGAGGTAGATGTCGCGGTCATTGTCCGCCTTGAGCACGTTTTGCAGCTGCACAATGTTTTCATGCTCCTGGAACTGGCGCAGGAAGAGAATCTCACGGAACGTGCGCTGCGCGTCCGTCGAGTTCTGGAAGGCGTCAAAGATCTTTTTGAGCGCGACGATCTCACCCTTGTTCTTCCGATCCTCCGCCTTCCAAACAACACCGTAGGCGCCCTTTCCGAGCTTCTGTTGGATGTCGTATCGTCTTAATACGTGCTTGTCGATCTCCTCCGACATGTTTGCGGTGCCCGCGTTCGCGGGCCCAGCGGGCTTCTGCCCGCCCCCCGTTTCTACGGACGTGGCCGATGGGCCGGCGCGCGAAGGGGTCGACGCAAAAAACAAGGTGAGAGTCGCCAAACCAAACTTCGCTGTGGGGAAACTGGGCTACTGTAAGTATGTTCGGGTTCCAACCAAGAGGCTCCGCCGAGCGTCATCCTGTGTGTCGAAGTTCCCGCTTTCGGTAGTTTTCGCTTGACTTGACTTGACTTAGGTGCGTGGCATAACGCAAGCGTCGTGGTGTTTTCGAAACCCAATTTGCGTCGGCGCGGCTGCGCCCGACAGTCCGACGTGCTTGCTGCCGCCCCATGACCGTCCTGAATTCAACGTTCGTTCTGTCGTCTCGTACTCCCACTGCTACGGGTGGCATCGATTTCCTCGACCGCCTGCGCATCGCTGAGAGAAACGACGGCAGCCGCTCCAGTCGCCTCCGTTGGCATCCAAATGTGGTGGATCGGGTCGAGTCTGCTTGGGACGTCGAGCGCACGTGTGTAGACGACAGCCAAATAACACCATACAGTGAGCCTGAGATCCAGGAAGCATACAGCCGGCAGATGGTAAAGACGCACATCCGGCAGTGCCTCCGCAAAGCCGATCCAGAAACACGAACACGGTACAACGCCGTGTCGGCCGACGAAGCATGGCGAAGAGCGGACGCGCTCCGAATGGAGCTGGAGCAAGCGGGGCGTAGTAGCAATGACGAGCAGTCGCTCAAGCAGCGGCAGCGCGAGGCGGCGCTGCGCTGCCAGGAGCAGGCGATGGGCAAGGCGCCCAAGCCGCAGCAGATCAAGGGGCGATCTGCGCTGACGCCTCTGAGTGGGATTGCCAAAAACTTTCACCCAGACTCGCCTGGTCGGGCGCCCTCGTCCAGGCGCATGCCGGTGTCTGCGCCAGGGAAGCTTCCAGGCAAGCCCGTGCGCCGGCAGGCATCGCCTCGGCCTCAGCAGCGCCCGTCGTCACCTCGAGCACGCCCGCAGTCGCCGCGGCCGTCGGGCGGCCGGCAGCCGTCGCCACGACCAGCCAGTGGCAGGGTTTCGACGCCTGCGACGGGTCGGCGCCCGCCCGGTGGCGCCTCGACATTTGTATTCGGCTGAGATGTGAGCTTCACACCAGACACCACGACCCCGGAACCGGACGAAAGCTGACAGAGCGTGTGGAGCTGATCATTATTGGCCTTTCAGCCGGTCAGGGCGTGGGGCCAATGACTTTCACAGCACTGAGTATCTGAGTTTAGTGCTGCTGCGAACTCTACATGCGAACTATTCTGAGTTTTGGGGCTTTCTTGTTGACTACTACGAGACACATTTCCATTTCCATGCAATTTCCTGAGAATCGTGCTGAGGGGGACAAATGCGCTTGCTTCCGCTGCTTGCGCTGCTGGCATGCACGCGAAGCTATCTTCCGGCAGGGATTCAAGCTGCATCGCAGTTCTCTCGCCGTCCGGCGGTACTGCGACTGAGCGTCACCTCGGTCGCCGAGGCTGCTCTGCCAGCCGTGATGGAGAAGGCCACCACCCTTCCTGAGCCACCAGCTGCAGAGAAGTCGCCGCCGTCGCCGCCGCAGCCGAGCCCATCGAGCTTGCTCAACAAGCAGATCATGGCAGCACGGGACACGGGGACCGTACTACAGCTCACCAAGGCTGGCGAGCCCCTGATGAAGCCGGCCAATGTCGCCAGCGCGCTGCACCGGCTCGCAGTGCTCAACAAGAGGGAGCGCGCTAGCCGCGATGCGCTGCTGCGCGACCCGCGCTTCGAGCGGCTCGTCGTGATGCTCGCAGGGCGCGCAGAGGCCCTGAGCTCGCGCTCGGTGAGTGACGTCCTCTGGTCTTTCGCCACGCTGCAGCACTGGCCTCCGATGCTGCTGAAGCCATTGCTGACGTCGGTCGCGACTCACCTCACGAAGGACGACATCGAGGCGCCGTATCTCTCAACGATGGTGTGGGCACTAGCCAAACTCGAGTGCAAGCCTGTTCGGCTGCTGGAGCGGATGGAGGAGATCGCGCTGCCGCTCCTGTCTCAAATGAACACCCAGAACCTCGCCAACCTCTTCTGGTGAGTGCCACTCTAATTGCCACTCGAATTGCCTCCCTAATTGCCTCCCTAATTGCCTCCCTAATTGCCGCCCAATTCCTCTGGGCACAGGGGTTTTGCCAAGCTCAACTACCAGCCGACGCGGATCCTGCCCAAGATCGAGGAGGCGCTACTCGCGCCTGGCATGCTCGAGACCGCGAAGCCGGTCGAGGTGGCCGACCTCGCCTATGCCCTCGGGCTCGTGGGCGCGCCGCATGCGCACGATCGGTTGCTGCTTGCTCTTGCTAATCGGGCGGCACCCGATCCGGTCTTCGGCTGCCTGCACACGTTCTCGTCACGCCAGATCGTGATCCTAATTTGGGTGGTCGCGCGACTCGATGCGGTCGCTCAGCTGCCTGAGGGGCGCATGGAGGCGTGGGTGAGCGCGGTGCGGGCGGCGCACGACGCGACCCCTCTGCTCGTGACAGATGCGCGTAATCTCGAACGATCGCTCGTATCGCTCGGACTCGATGCCTCGTGGGTACAGCGCAGTGAGATGCTCAACACGTGGACCGACCTCGCCGACGGGCGCAGCCGGCGCCGGGCAGGGCGTGCCTACTCCGACGAGGAGCTGCGCATTGTCTTTGAGGCGATCGATTCGGATGGCTCGGGCGACATTGATCAAGCTGAGCTTCTCGATGCGATCCGTGCGATCCGGCCCGACGCTACGGATGAGGATGTGGCCAGGATGCTCGCAGTAGCCGACGGGGACGGCAACGACACGATCAACCTCGCCGAGTTCAAGCTCATGATGAGCACGCCGCAGCCGAGCAGCGAGCCGGCAGCGTGAGCGCTCGCCATGGATGCACAACGGCAGCACGACGGTCGTGGGCAAGCAAGGAAGAGCTCCCAGCCCTTTGTGGTAAAGGAGCAGAGCTGAAGAGCACGTCGTCTCCGTCGCTGGGAGGGCCAAAAGCATGGAGATCCGCTCTCAGAGATGGTTGCGGCTTGCCAGGGACGAGGAACCGATCCGCATCGAGAGAGAGGAGCGCGAGTCAGCTCGAGCGCGAAGCGCCCCCACACGGGGGCCGGGATGGGGACAAAGGTTGGAACTTAAAAAAACACTAAAAGTAACAGCTGCGCTATGCGCTATTTGAGGTTGGCCACATTGTGCATGTCTTGCAGCTCGCGTGGCACCTGGAACGATCGGTCGACAAGCCGCCCGAATTGGTCGAACATGTCACGGTTGAGATCGCGCAGGTCGAGGCCCTTGATCTGCTGCGTGAAGTGCACGTGGTTCCATCGCAAAGCGACGAGCCGTAAGACGAAGTAGAAGAAGCACAGTGTGCCGCCGAGCGCCTCGAACATGTCGAAGATCGTGAGGTACATCCGCTGCTGATCGATCTTTTCGTCGGATAACATGAAGAAGAAGTCGGCGTACTTGGGGACGTAAGTCGGGTCGACCTGGTTCCAACGGCCACCGAGAGACTCGATCGCGCGCTGTGGTGAGCACTTGCATGCAAGGCAGGTCAGTGGCAATCAAGGGTCTAAGTCGACCTGGTTCCAACGGCCGAGGCGCTCGGCTTGGAAGTCCGTGAACGATGCCTCCTGCCGGTCGAGCACCACGTACTGCCGCTTCATGTTGACCACGTCATACTCGTCGAAAAAGGCGCGCGGCTGGATAGTGACGAAGCGCACTGTGAAGAACATGTCGTACGTTGCGTGGATGTGGCGCGTGAATTGCTTCTTAATGCTGACCAGCTGGGTGTATTCGTCCTTTGAGCCCGTGTCTAGGTCGCGCTGCGAGATCGCGAGGGTTACGGTGCCCTCGTAGATGAGTCGATCGATCTCATCTGGTCGTCGGCACGGGCCGGGCTGCGTGCGGCCCTGCGAGTCGGTTCCATTGTGGCACCGGTTCATGGAGACATGCACGAAGCGAAAGCGCGAGTCGAAGAAGTTGCCCACCACCTCGCCCGAGATGGCCGGGCAGCGCGCCTCGTCCTCGATGATGCGCCCGTAGGCATCCACGAACGAGCACGGCTCGTCGCCCAGGTCGACGTAGGTCGAGTTGGAGGCACGGCCTGAGGTGCCTTGCTGGAATGAGAAGGTGAAGTACGTCGGGTCGTAAAAGGGGCGCCAGCCTGATCGCTTGAAGATGAAGCCGAAGGTGGGCAGTGCGAAGCCTTCCGACATATCACGTGCGAATAGCAAATGATTCTCGTTGATCAATGGCGTTGGGTACATAAAATCCAGGATGCGCGTCGTGAAGCGCAGAAGCACGGCGAACCCCATCGCGATCGATATATACGCTCCGAAATTCGAACGATAGCCTTGAAAGGTGTAATCAGGCTCGTAGCCGAATAAGTCAAGGTTGCGCACATCGAAGGTTTGTTGAAGCCACTGCCGCCGCTTTTTAGCCTTGGCGGCACGTTCTGCCGCCAGCTTACGCTCCTCGGGTGTGCCGCCAACGTCCTGCCTCAGACGCTGGAATGGAAGCTTACCCCGCATGCTTGGCAGAGTCCGCGAGCTGAGCTGCACCCGTGCCAGAGCGCCGCACGAGGCTTTGACGCCGCCACGACCAGGGCGCAGTGACCGAGCGCAAACTAAGGTTTACACACCTTCCAGGTGTGAATCACCGGCTCACACCACGCGTGCTGGCACCCTCAAAGCTTTCTTGATTGTCCTCGTCATTGAGTCACGTTTGGAGCGCGTCCCAGGACGCCAACCAAGTTTGGAGCGCGTCCTTTGGACTGTAGAGCGCGGCGAAAGTGCTAAGTTGCGAAACGAGCGGCCATCCATG
>Ga0164295_10001854_pt1 | contig 17557 bp, 16 predicted proteins | sample GEODES006metaG_FD_111798 | JGI IMG/M metagenome (GOLD analysis project Ga0164295, IMG submission 111798) | Oligotrophic lake water microbial communities from Sparkling Lake, Wisconsin, USA - GEODES006 metaG | ecosystem: Environmental > Aquatic > Freshwater > Lake | place: USA: Sparkling Lake... | reverse complement strand
TCGCATCATCTTCATTCGCATCATCTTCATTCGCATCATCTTCATTCGCATCATCTTCATTCGCATCATCTTCATTCGCATCATCTTCATTCGCATCATCTTCATTTTCTGTTTCCCAATTGTCATCATTATTATTTGAATCATTATCCGATTCATCATTTATGATGGAGTTATGATTAATAATGGAGTTATCATTAATAATAATATTACTATTATCGTTACCATTAAAATTATTAGCAAAAAGACCAATAATTTCGTTAATGAATGAATTAAGATTGGACATATTTAAAATATAATTCATAACAATATAAATAAAAAAATAAAATATTAAGAAATCAATTTTTTATCATACCTGATAAGATATGAAGTCTAGATATCATCAATAAAATCATCATTTTCAGATGATTCTTTAGATGATACATTTTTGGTTGATGGTTTAACTACTTCTTCAGTTGAATTATCATCAGATTCAGAACTAGAATTAGCAACGGCAATCACACGATCAAAATCATCTACATCACGATTTTTCCGACGCGCAAGGTCTCGTTCTTTTTCACGTTGTCTAAATATACTCTTCTGTGCTGCATTATCAGTTGTCTCAAGTACATCTACATTGTCATCGTCATCATCATCTTCATTGATGTCATCTAAATTGTAAATATTGTAATCATCTTTGTTGAGTTTCACACCAATGCTATTTGCAGCTGCTTCAATCTGATCAATCGCAGTAAGTTTTTGAATAACATCATAAAATTCTCCACCTTCATGACGTACAACAATAAAATCTTCTTTGTTAAACCAAACCTTTTTCATAAATTTTCCAGGAATAACACCTTGGATTGTTTCTCCGGTTTGCAACTTGAGTGACAAACGATTATGTCCAAGCTTTTGAATAACTTGGGCATAATAATGTACACCATCTGTTACATCAAATACTTCAGTCGGATTCTTGTTCTTGCGTCCCCCCTTCTTACCTTTCTTATAATTTTTACCACCAATGAGATTAGGCATGATTGAATATAATTTATATATAAAATATTAATATTTTAATAGATTTTTAATTTCAATTTTTTAATCGATCTATTCATTTGTTTCTGTTTTTTTCTTTACAATACGTTTTACTACACGTTTGATAATCTTTTTTTTAGGTTTTTCATCAATTTTACCTTCATCTTCGCATGTATTTTGAACTGGGACGTCGACTTTTTCAGTAACTTTTTCAGTAACTTTTTCAGTTTTTACAGTTTTTTTAGTAACACGTTTTTTTGATTCAACTTGTGGTTCAAGTTGTGGTTCAACTTTAAGTGTAGTTTTTTTAGTAATACGTTTTTTTGGTTTATCTTCAACATCTTTTAATTCCAATTGGGATTCAACTTTAGGTTCAACTTGAAGTGTAGTTTTTTTAGTGATACGTTTTTTTGGTTCCACTTGGGGTTCCACTTTTGATTCCTGTTTTGATTCCACTTGGGGTTCCACTTTTGATTCCTGTTTTGATTCCACTTGGGGTTCCACGTGGGGTTCCACGTGGGGTTCCACTTGGGTTTCCACGTGTGATTCCAGTTGGGGTTCCACGTGGGATTCCAGTTGTGGTTCAACTTTAGGTTCAACTTTTTCAGATTTAATTTTCTTTGGTTTTTTAACTTTTGATGTTGCAACTGCAGCCTTAATTTCATCATCAGTTTTCTTTGTTAAATTGTCATTGATAAAAACTGTAAATAATTTAAAAATTTCTGAATGATTTTTAACATTATAAGCATATGAATCTTTAGCAAATCGTTTACGATTTTCTTTTGTATCTTTGATATGAGATATACCGGAAGTATCATCAGCCATCATAATAGAAATAAAAGCAATCATCATTGAATTAATATTCCATGCTGCTGTTGCTGATTCCGGATGATAATGTGAATTTGTTAGACATATTGTTTTATTAATCTCAAATCGACCACTTGGTGTTAACATTGTAAATGTTGGTGCTTTTGCAGGATATTCATCGGTAATATTAATTTTACCAATATAATAACCATTTTTATAAGATTCATCTAAAGGTCTAAGTAAAAAATAAAATGTTTTGTAGTCATTTGGATCTTGTACACCTTGACTAAATTCATTTAAATTTTCTTTAAGAATCTTCAGTTCACCTGCTAAACGTTTAGTTAAGATACGATTTGTCATTTTAATTAATGTATAATATAAAAAAATATAGTTTTAAAAAGTTATCTTATCAATTTTTTACAGTTTTTTTACTTTTTTTGGGTGCATCTGGGCAAATTTGTTCATCTGCTTTATGTTTACGTTCAGGTGTTTTAGGATTTGCTACTTGATCATTCGAACATGAAACATAAGTCATGAAACTAAAATTACTAATAACTTTTGCTTGAGCACTTGATGCAGTATTTTGATTCATAATTACACGCCCCTCTTTTTCATCATATTTTTCAAAGCAATAATCAAGATATAGTTTAATCATATTTTGATAATTTGTAATTTGAATGTGATTGCTTGTATACAGTTTGTCACCAAAAATTAATTTATAACCATCTTCTGTAAGTGTACCAAACAAATTTAAATGTAATGGATTAAAAATTCGTGAAATATTTGATCCAGTAATACGAGTATTAAAAGAAACAAATGTAACTGAATTTCTAAAATCAGATTTGGTATAAAATAGACTGCACAACATATAAATGTTATTGCAAACAATTTTAACCTCAGTAATATTTTGTAAAAAATAATATTTAGATTGGAGATATTTAACACCCGTTTCATTTACCGACCCATTAACATCAACATATTTTTCATCAAAATCATGCATGAATGGTAAACTGTAAGTTGTGTTATTTGACAATACTGCTTTAATAGTAAATACTTCATGATTATTTGAAAAACCAAATCCAGATGCCATTTTTAATTAATTAAATTAAATATACTAAATAAAATATTGTCTTTAATTTTCAATTTTTTTAATTTTTTTATGATAAATATTATGTAAAATTAAATAATAAATTTTATTAAATATAATATATATGTTTGAATCTAAAGTTTTTGTTGGAAATATTCCATTCGATGCAACTCCAGTTGAATTTTATAATTGTTTTAAAGATGTAAAAGGTTTTATTTCAGCTGATTTGATTAATTCAAGAGGTTTTGGATTTGTAACATTACAAAATAATTATTTCAGTAATGATATCATAAAAATAGATAATTTCTTTATAAAAAACCGTAAATTAAGATTAAGTTTATATGATCAACCTAAAAAATCAACACCAGAAAAAATTTTTATTAGATTAATGAATATAAATGATATTATTACAAGAGATGAAATAAAGAAAGAATTTGATAATTTCTGTAAAACTGGTATATGTTTTATTGATAGAAATAGAGAAACTGGTGAATTTTTAAGTACTGGTATTATTGAACTATTTGATAAAGATGTCACGAACCAATTATTAGATTTAGGATCAATATTAATGCCAGATGGTTCAGAAATTATATTAAAACCATATGAAGATAATAACAAAGAAAATAAAAATAATAAACTTTTAAAAATTAATAATTAAGCATCAATTTATGTAATTTATTTAATATTCATTTACTATAATAGCATCATCATTGTTTTTTACAGATTGATCATAATGTAATAATAATTTTGTATTTTCTAGATTTTTTTTTCTTTCACAATGTTTAAATACCTCCAATGTTTTAAATAAATTGTCTCGTCTTTTTTCTAAAACTGATATTAATATATCTAGATTTTTTAATTCATCTGCAAATGTATACGAGCGCCAGTTTTTTAATACATATATTGATTTATTATAATTTGTTTTATCATGTATTGATTTTAATGCTGCTTCAATATTAATTACTATTTCTTGGACATTTTTTAATGCAATTAAAATAGACATTGAAGAATTATAGAAATAAGGTATTTCTGTTATAATTGATTCAAGTAATTTTATAGTAGATTCTAAATCTGTTCTGATTAATAGATCAATAATTTCTGAATGTAAAATATTTTTACTTATTTTAAGTGAACCAGCCAATCCGTATACATTCATCGATAAAGTTGATACTGAATTTACTAATGAAGTAATTGTACCAATACTCAATACACCTAATGCTGCTTGCATAATATTAATAATATTAGATAAATTTTTATAATGAATAAATAATCATTTTAACATCTTTTTTAATTTTTTCAATAATATCATCATCATCTAATTTAATATAATGGCAACATGGAAAATGATTCTCATCAAATTCAATCCATCTGTTATCATTGGTTGATAAAATACTGTAATAATTATTATTAGATTTACATATGATGGAATGAATCTTCCATTGTAAATAATTTTGTTTTGGATCTGAATTATTAAAAAATTTAATTTTTTTCATTATATCAACTTCAGTTGAATCGGTTTCTTCAGTACGATTAATATTAAATACAATATAATTTGGTATTGATTTTAATTTATAACAATCGAAAATATATGAATTGTTATTCTTTAAAATATTCTCATTTAACCATGAAATAAATAATTTTTTAATTGAACTTGGTTCATTTGTATTTAGATTGATATTGATTGTTTTAAAATTATATTTGGATTCAATTTTATCTATCGAACCATCTTTAATGTGAAATATCTCAAATTCAATTTCATTTGAATATAACATATTTATTATGAATTCATACAAATCATTAGGATCACGTTGTAATAAATAATTTTGATCTCCTTCCCAGTTATTAACTAATAAATAATTTCTCAATTCATTTATTGTATCTGATCTAATTGAAAAATTCTTTCTTATTGGTTCAACAAATAATGTTTTAATCAATTCTTGCAAATAAAAACCAACTGCTTTTAATGGTGGATCTGTTAATAATACATTTATGTTATCATTATATTTATAAAATAGAGCCATTAATAGAGAAGTTATATATGATGTATTTAATCCTTTTTCTATATGAAATGGGATAAACTCCGACATTTTATGAGATTAATACTTAATTTATATTTAAATAATTGTCTAGAATAAATTATTATTATTATGAAACTTTTAGGTAGAATATATTGTTTAACCAATCCGATAATGACAGGAATATGTAAGATTGGTTGTGTTCATGATGCAACAAAATCATCACAACAAAGAGCTAAAGAATTATCTAATACAAGTATTTGTGATGATTATGTAGTTGAATATGATATTATTGTTTATAATGCTATATCATATGAGAAAAAGATACATAAATTATTACATGATAAACATTACAAAAAAGAATTTTTCAAATGTGATCCTGAAGAGATAAAACATATGTTTTATAAAGAAAATCTTGCTTTACATGGAGATTATTCTGATTTCCCTGAAAATTATTTTACCGAATATAAAAATGGCGGTGTTAATGGCGGTGTTAATGGCGGTGTTAATGTCGGTGTTAATGGCGGTGTTAATGGTTGTGTTAATGGCGGTGTTAATGGTTGTGTTAATGGTGGTGTTAATGCTGGTGTTAATGTCGGTGTTAATGGTGGTGTTAATGCTGGTGTTAATGGTGGTGTTAATGGTGGTGTTAATGGCGGTGTTAATGGTGGTGTTAATGGTGGTGTTAATGGCGGTGTTAATGGCGGTGTTAATGGTGGTGTTAATGGCGGTGTTAATGGCGGTGTTAATGGTAATGAAATAATTTGTATTCATTGTAATAATAAGTTTAATTCATTAAAATCATTATCAAATCATAAAAGAGCATTAAAATATAATGAAAATAAACAAATAGAAGAAGAAAATATAGAACAATTAACTAAGACTAAATATCATTTACAATATATTATAAAAAAATATAATAAAGCATCTAATGATTTATTATGTGGTTTTTGTATGAAATCATTTACGACAAAGAGTAATAAAACACGTCATGATAAGACATGTAAAAATAGAAATAATTATAAAACAGAATTAGATGAAATTAATATAAAATTATACAATTTAAAACATAAAAATTAAAGTTTCGAAATTGCTCTTGAATTGATTATTGTAATTAAATTGTAATTATATGATACATTATTTTTAATTTTATTATAAATAAATAGAAATTTAAAAAATAAAAACTTGAAAATTGTTGTGTTATTAAAAATCATTATAAGTACTTTTATAGTAATAAATTTTTTTTCTATTAGAACGATATATTATAATATTCTTATAAATATAAAAAGTAAATAAGAAGAATATATAAGAAGATGATATATTTCCTACAAATAATACCATATAATACATTTTATAAGAATTTAAAAATTATTATTTATATATTTATAAAAATACATGATGTAAATATGTAAAACATATAATTAGTATAAAAATAACGATATATATATACAAAATTTTCAGAACCAGAAATAAGAAAACTATATTTGTTAATTATTTAAAAAAAAAGAATACAATATATTTATTGTATAAAAAAATATATTATGTATATATTCAAAATATAAGAATTTAATACATTATATATTAAAAGTGTATAAATGATATAAAAATAATTACTTTATTATGTAAAATTTACATATTTTTATACACTTTTATAATAGATTTTATTTTTAAGAATTTAATATTATTTAAATAATAAAATATTTATATATATCATATTAAAATGAATATATGTAATCATTGTAACAAAAAATTTAGTACAAAATATACATTAAATACTCATATTACTAATTTATTAAATAAATATAATGATGTGAAAAAAGAATATGATGAAATAAACTCAAAAATAGAAACACATTTAACAAATAAAAAACAATTATTAAATAAAAATAATTATCATAGTAAAAAGAGTAATAAGAAATATTGTGACTTCTGTAAAATTAATAAAAATCATATTACTAAATGTAAAATTAAAGATAAAAATAATGAAGATATTGAAAATATAAAAAAAGAATTAAATACATTATATGAAATAAGAGACTCAATAAATAATAAATTAGAAATATTTGATATTAAAAAATTAAAAGATCATAATATAAACATAATTGATCAAAATATTGATCAAAACATTGATGAAAATAACAATATACCACAAATTATTAATAACAACACCAATAATACCAACAACACAACTAATAACACAACAAATAACACAACTAATAATAATATCTATGTAGTTAATATGCAACAACAACTTTTTAGAAATTTTGGAGATGAAGACATTTCTCATATTACAACAGATACATTATTAGATGGAGCTAAAAATCTACTTTCAGGATTTTGTAAGACTATTAAAAAGATACATTATGATAAAGAAAAACCTGAAAATGCAAATGTTTATCTTGATAAACCTGCCAGTAAATTAGGTCATTATTATAGTGATGGTACATGGAATTACATTAAAAATGAAGATTTAATTTATATGATAAAAGAAAATGCAGTTAAACACATAAATAAATTATTAGATAATTTAGATGTTGAAAAAGATGAGAAAATAATTAATAAAATAAATAATTGGATTGAAAAAATAGATGATTTGCATGGTGATACTTTAAAAAATACTGATGAACAAATTGAATTAGATCTGGCATCACAAAAAATTAATATCGAAAAAAGAATAAAACTAATTAAATAAATATATTTTTACATTCACTTTTTAATTTTTATTCATCTTAATATAACCCTTTAGTCCACTTAATTGACTAAGTACTACACTAAAGTCAGGCATATCTGAAATTCTAGCTTGATAAAAACTTTCTAAATCACGAACAGTTCTAGAGTCACGATCTGTTGCAAAATTAATTGCGACACCAATTTTACCGAATCGTCCAGAACGTCCAATTCTATGTAAATATTGTGCACGATCTCTTGGTATATCATAATTAATTACAATACCAATCTGTTCGACATCAATACCACGAGATAAAATATCAGTAGCAATTAATACACGAATTAATCCAATTCTAAAATTTTTTAAAACATCATTTCTTTGAATTCCTTCTAATGCACCATGAATCTTACCAACCGCATAACCATCAGCCTCAAGTTTTTCAGTTAATTCATCCGCATTTTTAACACTGTTTACAAAAATAATGCATTGTCCAATTAATAGATTTTTATACAAATCAACAAGTGTGGCATATTTATATTCATCAAATTTAACATAAATCTTATATTGTTTAATAAGATCTAGACTAAGATTCTCTCTCTTAAGTAGAATTTGTTTTGGTTCAGTCATAAATGCATTTGCAATTTCTAAAACAGCTTTTGGATAAGTTGCTGAAAAAATAGCGATTTGTGTATTTGCATCCAATTCAACAATAATTTTTTTAATTTGTTCAATGAAATCATCTTTCAAAAGCGCATCTGCTTCATCAAGTACAAATAGTTTTAATTTCTTTGGATCAAATGCGTTTAATGAAATATATTCAAAGATTCTTCCAGGTGTACCAATTAGTACATGTGAATTCCTAATTGATTTATACGGATCTGCTTTCGAATTTGTCTTTACTCGTGTACCACCAATGCATAGTTGCACAGAAATATTCATATGTTTAGAAATATTTGAGAATACCATATGAATTTGTGTAGCAAGATCTCTTGTTGTTGCTAATACTAATATTTGTGGATACTTCTCTTCTGGATTAACAATAGATAGAGAACCGATTGTAAAGGCACCAGTTTTACCCGTGCCGGATTGTGATTGAGCAATAATATCATGACCATCAAATATTTCTTTGATAGCTAAATTTTGAATTCTGGATGGTACTTTAAAACCATAGTCAAAAATACCTTTCAATAGATCAAAATTAAGAAAATCCATCGAATCAAATGATAAATAATTTTCATTTGAAACTGCATTTGCAGACACACTATCTTGATTATCAAGATTATTTTGATTATTTTTATTAACTTGTTCCATAATTTGTAATATAAATAATTTAATATAATTCTTTATTAAGTAATTTAATTATCAATTTTTACACTAATAAAATATATAAATATTATATAAATGGATACATTTAAACTTAAATATCTCAAATATAAATCTAAATACTTGGCTTTAAAAAAACAAAGTGGCGGAAATCTAAATTTTAGGAATTTTCCATGTACAATATTTCACGCATTTGATATAAAATTTATTGATATTATAAAAATGATTCCCGAATTAAAAGCAAATGGAATAACACATATACAACCTTCACCTATACAAAAATGTAGAATGAGTATAGGCCCAGCATTAATGAAAAAGAAAAATTTAAAAGAGGAAAAAATAGAATGGTGGTTAGCTTATCAACCTATATCATATCAAATTGGAAATATTTATGGAACAGAAAGAGAATTTAATAATTTAGTTTCTGTATGTAAATTAAATGGAATTGAATTAGTTATTGATATAGTTATAAATCATTTACAAGCATCTAAAAAATTTGAATATGCTATATGGAATTTAATATTATTATTATCTGAAATCCCATATGATGATGAAAAAATAACAATGTTTGAAATTTATAAAATATTAAATAATCCAAATTTTAATATCGAAACATATATTTCCAAAAATGAATCAAAAAAAGAATATATACATAATATAATTATCAATATATTAAAAGAACAATATATAGTTGATTATACAATGAATACAAAAACTTATCAAATAATTGATAAATATATAAAAGATGCTTTTGAAGAATTAAAAATAATATTATCTGACTACTTAGACATTACACCTGATAAATTTAAAATAGAATATTATAAAATGATTAGACCCCCATTCTGGTGTTCAGATGATGTAGCATATGGATATAATTGTTGGTTAGCACAAGCACTACCACAATTAAATCAAAATCATCCAAAGGTTCAAGAAAAAATTAAAAATTATCTCTATACATTACATACATATGGAATTAAATGTTTACGAATAGATGCAGCGTCACACATTAAACCAGAAATATTAAAATTATATAAAGAATATTTTGATTTTTTAACTAAAGGGACCGGTTATGTATATTCAGAAGTTATAAACCCACAAGGCAAACTTAATAAGTTAAATCTTTTAAATTTTTCTACAATTACACATTTAACAGAATATAATCTATTAATTACACTTACGCATATTTTTTGCTTCCAATGTAGTTTAGAGCCATTAAAAATATTACAGTTACCCTCACGTGATATAGGATCTGTTGTATTTTCAGTAACACATGATTTAATAACAATTAATGATAATGATTCATCATTAACATTTGGTGAATATAGTAAAATACCAAAAAGTGAAAGTTATAAATTGATTTTAATGATTTGTTATTTATTACAAAGAATCTATAATGTTCCACTGGTATTCAAAACACAATTTGAAGATCAACGTGTTAAAGATTGTTGTAAATTAAGAAAATTTTTATATAATAATAATTGTGAAAGAGAAAATTCAGAAATTATTGATGGAATTATTTTTAAATCAATAAAATATAATAATAGAAATGATATACTCGCAACATTTTATCTTAATGTTAGTGATAGCGAAAAAATAATAGATGGAAATAAAATTACTGGACGCAATATATTGATAATATATTGATGTGTGATGAAATAGTTGTAATTATTTAATCTACATTTTAAACTTAATAAATTGTGGTAAAATATAATTTAAAATATATAATGATTAAATTATTACCAATGGATATAATAAAAAAAATCAAATGTAATCCAATACATTTAGATGAAAAAATAAATTTTTTAATTGATAAATCAAGAGAAATGAGATTAAAAGTAATATCAAAACCGATAGATAATACAACAAAGATAAAATTATTGGTCGATGATACATTTATATTCAATATTTATACAATGATCACACATGTATTTTCATTAAAAGATTCGGAAAACAATGCATATGTTGATATATTAAAAAAAATTAATCAATATAATATAGAGTTTAATACTGATATTTCATTATTAAATGTCATAATTGAATTATATAAGGGAACAAAAAATGTTGATGAAAAATTCTTTCTTCAACGACTATTAAAATCAATGGAAAAATATGGAACATGTAATGAATCACATAAAAAAATTTTAGAAATATTTACAAATTTAAATTCAATTGAAGAACAAATTATTGAAATTTTAGATAAACCTACATCTATTAAAATAGATAGAAAAAATATTGATGCGAAATCAGAATCAATAATGTCGTCTGTTTATCCTGATAAAAAAAATAATATATACATTGATAAAGCAAGATATTATTATTTAATAAAAAAAATATCTGATAAACCTACTCGTATATATATTGAAAATCAATATATTCAACGTTATTATAAATTAAATCAAGCTTTGAATCGTTTATTAATTTCAAGAAAAGTTTATACAGAATTATTAGGGTATGATTCATTTTATCTCATGGTAAGTAACAAATCTGCAGAAGATACTGAAAATATAAAATTAATGTTACGTGATTTGAATGAAAAATTGGATATAAATTTAGGTCAATCATTAGAAGAATTAAAATCATTATCAAAAACAGATAGATTAAGATTAAATGATATTGTATATGGATTGGATCGTTTATATCCTGAGATAAAATTTAAACCTATTGATATTATACAATTAATATTAAATGTTTTACAAACAAAATTTAAAATAAGATGTAAACAATCTGGGATTAAATCACCAATTGATAATACAAGTTTAATTGAATTATCTAGTACCGATGGAACATTAAAAGGTTATTTAATCCTAGATCTATTAAATGCTAATAGAAAAATTAAAGCACCGCAGTTAATTAAAATATCTAACAATTATGGAACAAATGTTGCTGTTCTATATTTAACCGCTCCCTATACTAATCTTGATAAATCAATTCTTAATCTATCAGATGTTGTTGTTTTGTTTAGAGAATTTGGTATGGTTATATATAATATATTTAGTCTTACACCATTTGGTGTAAGTGACGATGATATTGAGATAATAAATTTTTTACCAGATGTTATGGAATTTATATTATTTAATCAATCAATTTTGAATATGTTTATTCCAGATAAAAATATAATAAAAAAAATATTACATGTTAGATATTTTGAATTACTTATCAACTTGAAGTTAAAATGTTTATCAGTATTATTTGATAATATAATACATTCATCTGATGAATTTTATGGTCTATTAAAAAAATCATCTAATGAACATATATGTGCTGATTTATATAAAAAGATCTTTATAGATTTATTTGGTAAATTTTCTTCATCAATAGATATAACTAATATAAATATCAATCCAAATGCTATTTTAAATATAATTGAAGGTCAACAAGGATTAATATTTGGCAATCTTATATCCAATATTTTAGCATTTACTGCAGCTAATTTTATAATGAAAAGTTCAAAATTAGATTTATTTTATGATTTTTTACAAAATAAAAATTATTCATATAAGAAAAATTTAATAAAATTTATATCTTCAATTGAAGAAGATTATTATAATGTATTTTTAGCAAAATGTTTAAAGATAAAAAATATACATGTTGAATCTTATTTTGATGTTGAAACAGAAGCTAATTAATAATCCAATAACAGACTAGCTGCTAGATTAATATCACGATTAACCATTATATAAACAATTGTAGCTTGTTGTTCTGTATAACCTAAATTTATCAAAGTTTGAATATTTGTTCGATCTGCATCTGTAAGATCATTATTTACTCTATTTGTATTGGTCGGTGATGTATTTGTAGAATTAGTACCTAAAACACCACCGGAACCATAACGATTATTAATCTGAATATCAACATTTGCATTTGAATCAATTGCATCAGCAATTTGATTTGAATTTTCAAGTAAACCTCTGATAGTATCACTAAATGTATCTTCTAATATTAGGTGATGAAATTCAACCGGTGATGAAAAATATATATAGCTTAAATTTGTATTTGTGCGAATAAATCTAAGTAAACCAATTACTACAGCTCTAACTTGTCTAAAACTATATTGATTTGATTCATTATTTTGATTGGATGCACTAGTATTTGCATTAATTGAATTATTAATTGTAGGTTGAGAATTTAAATGAGCTTGTGTAGATGATGAATTTAATACATTTGATACAGAATTAAGATCGAATGAATTAGTAACATTAGTTGCATTAAATGGAAACGGATTTGATACATTGTATGGATTGATATTAGATTGATTAACATTTGTTATATTATTGGAAGCTTGACTTGGATTATCAATTCTCATAGCGACAATAAATCCCCGATCATTTTCATTCATATAATCTGATAAATTCTTAGTTGAATCAAGAATTTTACCAGAATAAATTAATCTACATGCGGGATAAGAAAAATGATCACACACTAAATTGTGTAAATCTTTAATTGAAATATTGATTTCAACATCAAGTACAACGGATTGTTGTTTTAAATTTTTAACAGTTAATTTCATTATGATAAACTTATATTGTCATTTTTTTAAATATTATTTTTTAATTTATAAATACATAAATTATCCGGAATAGATTTAGACTCACAATTAATTGGAATTAATATTAATACTGAATCCAATAGATATATGGATTTATCAAATTTCAATTCATTTTCAACTAATTCTGCTCTAAAACAAAAGTTGCCCGTATACACTATATAAAATCTATTGTCATTTAATTTATTTTTATATATCATTTCAATTTTAATCGAATTATAATGATATTTCAATTCAACATCATCTGGAATTATTATCATATTTTTATTTAACTTTTGTATTTTTTTATCTATAAAGTCAAATGATAAAGTTCCAGATTCACCCTGTTCTATTTTTGATGAATTTGTATTTTTTTTATGAATTGTTAAAATTTTAATTGGAAGTTCACAAAAATTATCATATGAACCAATTAATTTGTAATTTAAATTACGTTTGATTGCTCCCCATATTTGAATACCTCCTACTATATTTATATTATCCGGAATACCATATGTTGACAATATCTTAAAATGTGATATATACTCTATATTTGTAAGTTTATTTATTACAATTAATTGAGATCTAATTTCATCATAATTTATTTTATCTTTAAATACGATTTTATGAGGAATTTTCTTTATTTCTAAATATTGTTTAATAAATACATCAAATCCATTATTATTAATATTATGTTGAAAGTGAAATACAAAATCAAAATTAATAGATGACAAACAATGAAGAGAATTCTTTATTTTTGATCCTGGTGTATCATATAAATTTATAATAATATCTGAAGTTGCAGCAATTTCACCCCAATTAGTTGAGTATGTATAAGTTATCAATGATGATTTTTTAATACCAACAATATCTTTTTTATATGCAGTAGTTTTACCATTTATTTTTTCATGAGAATGTAATAAAATAGAATCTCTATAAATTGGATTTTGATCATTATTATTATAACAAATATTTCCAATAGTTGTTGTTTTACCTGTGTCAGAATCACCAATAAATAATACATTTAATTCATTTAATTTTTTATTCTGTGGTATTTTTCTAATTGTTATAAATACAATTGATGATTCATTAATTGTTATCATTTTTTCTTTAATAATCTCAACTTTCGCTTTAATGATTACTTCATTAAATATTTCTTTAGTTGCAATTAATTCATTAATAGTTAAATTACCTGGTTCACCCGAGTCATAAACACCCAATAAATAATGTGCTTCATATACACCATTGACATCATAACCTTCATTTAATCTCCATACCATCTGTGATACTAATTTTTTTATTCCAAAATTATCTTTTAAATCTAAACGCCATTTATATTCAATATTTCCTTCTTCAACTTCAGGTTTAAACTTATTTTGAAGAAAAATGGAATTAAAAATTGTTTCCATTTATATGTTAAAGTTAATTATAATTTGAGTATAAATTAAATATACTTTTAATCAATTTTTATTATAATCCTTGTTATTGTTATTGTTATTGTTATTGTAATAATAAAAAATTGAAATTTAAATTTACTCATAATTTCAATATTAATTTAATTTCATTATAATTAAAAATGGGATCTAAAGGGTTCTGGTCGTTTTTTTCTTCTATCATTAAGAAGATTCCGATATCGGATTTAAGTGGTAAACCTGTATTTGTAGATGTAATGTTATATATTTACAAATTTATTATTGGAGTTAGAAATTCTGGTTCAGATATCAAATTAAAAAATGGTGAATCAGTAACACATTTATATGCGATATATAATTTAGTTAAGAACTATTCATCCTATGACATTTTACCAATCTTTGTTTTTGACGGCGAATCTCCTGAAATTAAGCGAGTAGAAGTTGAAAAAAGAAAACAAACTGTATTAAATGCAAAGGAAAAAGTTAAAGAGATTTTAAAATCTAATATTAATTCAGATGATCAATTTGTGGATTATGTAAAGAACTTTAAAAGAAGTTTTTCCATAAAATCATCAATGATTGTCCAATGTAAATTATTCTTAGAATATTTAGGAGTACCCTATGTTATTTCATATGGTGAAGCTGATTCACAATGTGCAGCATTAGGACATTATAATAAACATATTTCTGGAGGTGTTGTTACTGAAGATTCAGATGCAATAATCTTCGGAGCACCAATTATAATAAGAGATGTTGATTTTAAATCAAAAGATAAAGTATGCAATATTATAAAATTAGATGATATTTTAACTTATTTACAAGGGTTGACAAATCAAATCAGAAATGAATGTAACTTGCCTCCTATTACTGTAACAAGATCAAATTTTATTGATTTTACTATCATTTTAGGCAATGACTATAATTACGGTGTGAGATGTGCAGGAGGTACAAATCGTGAACAATTATTTAGATTCTTTGTAATAAATGATTTTATAATTGAGAATTTTATCGCTCATCTATACACAATTAATAAAAAGTTTAATAAAGTTAAATACTACATTCCTGAAAATTTTATTGAAAAAATTATTATTTCAAGATCAAATTATGTAAATGTATCTGTGTATGAACCCGTAAATATTGATATTTATATGGAAAAACCATCATTATATAATTTAAGAACATTTTTAACTAAATATGAATTTTCTAAAACACAGAATGATCAATTAATTAAAAATATACTACGGATTTTTAAATTATTTTCAAAAAAAAATTTTACTAATAATGAAAATAATAGTTGTGTAATTCAAGTAAAGGAATTATCTGAAATGAAGATTGAATCTGAAATAAAGATTACAACTGAAACAACTGAACCAAAGGAATTAACTGAACCAAAGGAATTAACTGAACCAAAGGAATTAATTGAAGTGGACGATTCAAGTGAATTAAATGAGTGGATTAAAGTTAAAAAAGGAAATAATAAACGTATCCATTAAATGGTTTATTGGTGTTAAACAGAAACCCTTTATCTTTTTTGTATTTTTCTAAACCGGTTAAAAGATAATTAAAGCTTAAAATATTTGTTAATTATTCTTTAGTATCCGCTTTATTATTTTTTTTATTATGTTTTTTTTCTCTAGTTGCAAAAAATAAACCAACACTAATTAAAATTAATACAACTAATAACACCAATGTTTGTTTGGGACATTTAAATGATTTTATTTGAATTAAATGTGATTTTTTATTTATTGATTGTACTGCGGTTTGTGTTACGGGTTGTGTTACGGGTTGTCCTGCTGTTTGTGTTACGGGTTGTGTTACGGGTTGTGTTACGGTTTGTTCTGCTACTTGTGTTATGGGTTGTGTTACGGGTTGTGTTACGGGTTGTGTTACGGGTTGTCCTGCTGCTTGTGATACGGGTTGTGTTACAGGTTGTGTTACATATTGTGTGACTTTTTGTTTTGGTTCACATGATGACTGGCTATTATTTCTTAATGGTGGTGTGAGTATTTTTGTTTGGACATTATCGTTAAATGTAACTGATTTAACTTTATCTTCTACGACATCACTTGAAGTAGAATTAAATTCCATTTCTGCAAATAATTGATTATTCATAATAAATATTATTTTTAATTTAATTAAAACAAAAAAGCGAACTTATTCAATTAATAAATATTGAAATTTATATGAAATATAAATTAATTAATTCATTAATTCATTAATTCATTCATAAATGTATACAGAAAAAATTTTATCAGAAGATAAAGAATACTTAATTGAAGTTGGAAGAAATGCCAAAGAAAATTGGTCTTTAATAGATAAATCAGACGATGATACATTATGGTTTCATGTTGAAGATAAACCATCTTGTCATGTGTTTATAAAATTAAATGTATGTGCAAAATTAAATGTTTATGAAACATTAAATGTAAATATACCTCATGATGTTATAATAAGAGGAGCACACTTATGTAAATTATATTCAAAATATAAGAATGATAAAAAAGTAAAAATAATATATACAAAAATAAATAATATTCACAAAGGCAAAGATATTGGTTCGGTTAATATTATTGCTAATAAAAAAGTTAATTTTATTACAATTTAAGGTTAAATTGCTAATAAAAAAGTTAATTTTATTACAATTTAAGGTTAAATTGCTAATAAAAAAGTTAATTTTAATACAATTTAAGGTTAAATTGCTAATAAAAAAGTTAATTT
>Ga0164295_10001852_pt1 | contig 17579 bp, 17 predicted proteins | sample GEODES006metaG_FD_111798 | JGI IMG/M metagenome (GOLD analysis project Ga0164295, IMG submission 111798) | Oligotrophic lake water microbial communities from Sparkling Lake, Wisconsin, USA - GEODES006 metaG | ecosystem: Environmental > Aquatic > Freshwater > Lake | place: USA: Sparkling Lake... | reverse complement strand
AGGTACAGAATTAATTCGTAGAATGAACGTAGATTCTGAAACGGAAGGAAAAGCGTTCGCGATGACTTGCCCGTTAATTACAAAAGCAGATGGCTCGAAATTCGGAAAATCGGAAAAAGGAAACATTTGGTTGGATGCTGATAAAACGTCGCCATACGAATTTTACCAATTTTGGTTTAATACGACGGATGTTGATGCAGAAAAATATATTAAAATTTTTACATTTTTAGACAAAGCTACGATTGATGCGTTATTAGTGGAACACGCTGAAGCGCCACATTTAAGAGTATTACAGAAGAAATTAGCCGAAGAAGTTACAGTTATGATTCACGGTGCAGCAGAACATGAAAAAGCCGTTTTTGCTTCACAAGCCTTCTTTAAACCAACCGTGGACGATTTAAAACAACTAGATTTAAAAACATTAGCGGATGTTTTCCAAAGTTTAGATCAAGCGGAAGTTACTTTAGCAGAAATCGAAGCAGGTTACCCAATTGTGGATGCCTTTGTGAAAACAGGATTTTTATCTTCAGGAAACGAAACCAGAAGAGCCTTAAAAGAAAATGCCGTTTCCGTAAACAAAGTAAAAGTTACAGAAGAATATATCATTTCAACCAACGATTTAATTGTGAATACGTTCGTTTTACTTCAAAAAGGAAAGAAAAACTATTATATTTTAAAAGTGGTGTAAGCTGGTTTTAACTAAAATTCAAAAGCCGTTCTGAAAATAATAAGAACGGCTTTTTTTGTTTTTTTCTGATAATTCAAGATTGTAAATATGAGCTATTCGTTTTATTCCCACCAATTTTTGAAAGTATTTATACTTTTAGATTCAATAATATCTAAACTATTTATTTTGCCAATCAAGGCAATATCAATCCATCCTTTTTTATGATATTTTTCAGCAACAGAAAATTCAGATGCACCAATATCAAAGCCGCAATCTACACTTGGAACTCTATAATCGCCCCAATGGCATTTTTTCTCTAATTTTGAATTATACATTTTCCAAGTTCCTACAAAAGCATTATTGAAATAACCATCAGAATGCATATTTATATTGTCATATTGTATTTTTTCCTCTTTATCTAAATACCATTTTGATTCTATATTACCAGTAAAATAACCTGAATGTGATTGCAATTTATTTTCAAAAAACTCATATTTAGCACTCAGTAAACCTTGTGTATTTATACCTAAATTTTTAAATTCATCATCTACTCCAAAATGTTCTCTTTTAGATTCTTGAATTTTATAAATTGTAATTTTTCCAACGAATTCGCAAATATTTTCTTTGACTTTAGATTTTCCATAAACAAAATATTCCTTTTGATTATTGGTGTTTTTCGAAATAGAAATTAACTTTATTTGAATTCTTTGGAAATCATCACCAAGAATTCCATATACTAAATTGTTGTTTGTTTGGAGCCATATTTCAGAGAAATCATAATGTAAAAATTTTTCAATTTCATTATTTGGAAGTAAATTTTCTCCATTCATAATATCTGTTTTGCACAAGTTTTGCGTAAAAGAACTTACGTAAAAAAACAAGAAGATTATTAAAGTTTTATTTTTCATTTAAAAAAAAGAGTTTTCCATTAGCTAATTTAGTAAATTCAAAAACAAAAAGTAAAATATAAAATAGATTTATCTGAAAACTACATAAAATAAAAAAGGTGAAACTTTCGTTTCACCCTTTTTGCCCCAAATCTACCATAAAACTTAACCTACTAATTTTCTGGTGATACAATAATATGGCAAGTTATTTTATTTTAACAAATTATTTGTTGTAATGCTAATATTCTCGATGAAATGCATTTTTTTTAATAGGCACGTGCTCCATTTCCTTCATAAAAGTTGATAAAAGCCGTATTTACCACTCGATTTCCTCCTGGTGTAGGATAGTTTCCAGTGAAGTACCAGTCGCCTAAATTTTTAGGACAAGCTTTGTGTAAATCGGCTACTTTTTGAAAAATAATTTTCACTTTAGCTTTCACTTCTTTTGAAGTTAGCATTTCTGCCATTTTATCTGAAATTTGTTCATCTGTAAACGGATTGTAAATTTCTTTTACATGATTTACAACTTCTGTATCTTTTAAACCTTGTTGTGCTTTACATTTTTTATAAACGTCTTCTACAATTTGATACTGATTGGTGTCCTTTAAAAGTTCTAATGCCGCTTTGAAAGCTATAAAACCTTCTAAAGTACTCATATCAATTCCGTAACAATCTGGGTATCTAATTTGAGGTGCTGAAGAAACTACCACAATTTTTTTAGGATGTAATCGATCTAAAATTTTAATGATACTTTGTTTTAATGTTGTTCCACGAACAATACTATCATCTATAATTACCAAATTATCGGTTGGTTTTACTACGCCATAAGTAATGTCGTAAACATGCGCTACCATTTCATCTCTACTACTGTCTTCCGTAATGAAAGTACGAAGTTTTACATCTTTAATCGCTATTTTTTCGGTACGCACTTTTTCAGCTAAAATTTCATTTAACCCTTTTTCATCTAAAGTATCTTTTTGCGCAATAATATCTTTAACCTTTTGTTCGTCTAAGAATTTTTGAGCGGCTTCAGCCATCCCATAAAAAGAAGTTTCCGCCGTATTTGGAATAAATGAGAATACCGAATTATGAATGTCATTCTCAATTTCTTTTAACACACTTGGAAAAACATATTTTCCTAATAATTTTCTTTCTTGATATATTTCGGCGTCGCTGCCACGAGAAAAATAAATTCTTTCAAAAGAACAGGCTTTTTTATCAGTACATTCTCTAATGTTTTCGAAAAGCACATTTCCGTTTTTCTTAACAACAATAGCATCACCCGCTTCTAACTCTTTCACCTTTTCGAAGGCTACATTAAAAACCGTTTGAATTACAGGACGTTCTGAAGCTACCACCACAATTTCCTCATCATGATAATAATAGGCTGGACGAATTCCGTTTGGATCTCTAACTACAAAAGCGTCTCCATGACCTAAAAGTCCCGCCATAGCGTACCCACCATCAAAATTTTTAGAAGCTCTTTTTAATATTCTTCCTATGTTTAATCGTTCTGCAATAACTGGCGAAGCTTCAAGTTTTGTAAGACCTTCGTTTTTGCAATCTAAATACAATTGTGTGATTTCATCATCTAAAAAATGACCGATTTTTTCCATTACGGTAACCGTATCGGCCAATAGTTTTGGATGTTGTCCTACATCTACTAAATCTTGAAATAATTCTTTAACATTCGTCATGTTAAAATTTCCTGCGACTAATAAATTTCTGTGCATCCAATTATTTTGACGCAAAAATGGATGTACACTTTCAATGCTGTTTTTTCCAAAAGTTCCATATCGTACGTGGCCTAAAAACAATTCGCCCACGTAAGGGATGTGTTCTTTTTGCAACGCCACATTATTTTGATACGAAGGATTTCTTGCTAATTCTTCTGAAATTCTAGAATTGATTTGTCCGAAAATATCCTGAATAGGTTGTGCTTGATTGGAACGAATTCTGCTTATATATCTTTGACCCGGTTGTACATCTAATTTTATACTGGCAAAACCGGCACCATCTTGTCCTCGATTGTGTTGTTTTTCCATTAAAAGATACATTTTTTCTACCCCATAAAAAGCCGTACCATATTTTTCTCTATAGTATTCTAATGGTTTTAATAGTCTAAGTAAGGCAATTCCACATTCGTGTTTAATAGCGTCGCTCATAGTTGTTGTTGTTTATTCTGTATTTATTTCAGAATCTGTTTCTGTATTCGATATAATAAAATGCCCCGAAATTTCGAGGCATAGTTTGGTCTTATAATTTGATGTCAAATTGTGTTAACGCCTTAAATTGTTGTAAACGAGCATAAACATCTTCTTTGTTTAAGTTTACCATTCTTTCTGTTCCGAATTTTTCTACACAAAATGATGCTAAATTTGAACCGTGAATAATAGCATTCTTCATATTTTCAAAAGAAAAATCTTCGGATTGTGAAAGATATCCTGAAAATCCTCCTGCAAACGTGTCTCCTGCTCCAGTTGGGTCAAAAACTTCTTCTAACGGTAAAGCAGGCGCAAAGAAAACATCTTTATTATGGAATATTAATGCTCCATGTTCTCCTTTTTTAATAACAACATATTTAGGACCCATGGTTTGAATTTTTGCTGCCGCTTTTACTAAAGAATATTCTCCAGATAATTGACGGGCTTCTTCATCGTTAATGGTAATCACATCTACTCGATTTATTACTTCTACTAATTCAGGTAATGCACAATCCATCCAAAAGTTCATAGTATCTAAAACCACTAATTTTGGTTGGGTGGTCATTTGATTTAAAACGGATGATTGTACAATTGGATGTAAATTTCCTAACATAACTAAGGATGCGTCTTGATATGCTTGTGGCACCACTGGATTAAAATCTGCTAGTACATTTAACTCGGTAGCTAATGTGTCTCGCGAATTCATATCGTTATGATATTTTCCACTCCAAAAAAAGGTTTTTCCGCCTTTTACAACTTCAATGCCTTCAATATTTATATTTCTTTCTGATAATAAATCTAAATGTTCTTGCGGAAAATCTTCACCAACTACAGAAACTATTGCAGCATCAACATTAAAAAAAGAAGCTGATAAACCAATATAAGTTGCCGCACCTCCTAATATTTTATCTGTTTTTCCAAAAGGGGTTTCAATGGCATCAAATGCTACCGTTCCTACAATTAACAATTTACTCATTTACTTTATTTTAGATAAGTGGCAAAGATAGTTATTCCGTTTGAAGTTAAAAAATGTTAGCCTAATTTTAGCAATAAAAATATTTTGTGTTAAAGAATCTGATTTATACTATTGTAAAAGATATTTTTTATAGTAATTTTGAATAGATATTTACTTAACTTTTTCCATTGGAAGTACCAAAAACCTCACTTACCACAAACGAAATTATCAGCAAATTAGAGTATTACTGCTCTTACCAAGATCGTTGTCATAAAGAAGTAGAACAAAAATTACGAAGTTTTTCGCTACTTCCGGAACTAAAGGAACAAATTATTGTGCATTTAATTGAACATAAATATATAGATGAAGCACGTTTTGCTAAAAGTTTCGCGAGAGGAAAACACAATTACAAAGGTTGGGGGAAAAACAGAATTGTTCAAGAATTAAAATTTAGAGAAATATCTAAAAGAAATATTGATTTAGCTTTGTTGGAACTACCAAAAGAAATTTATTTAGCTAATTTTCATGCACTTGCAGAAAAAAATTGGGAAGCTATTAAAGAACGTAAAGGACAAAAGAAAAATAAAAAATTTGTAGATTTCTTACTCCGAAAAGGATACGAAACCAGTTTGATTTTTGAAAAACTCAAACAATTGGATAAATAGGTGTAAGTGGAAAGGCATAAGGCATAAGTTAAAAGTAATGTATGCTATTAACTTGTTGCTTTTTACTTTTGCTTTTCCTCTTGGCACATTAATTCCCTATCTTTGCAAAAAAACAAAATCTCATGTTAGAAAATAAAGATCAAAAAACAACGAGCCTTGCCAGTTTAGGTGAATTCGGATTAATTGAACATTTAACCAAGCATTTCAAAATTAATCAAGAAAGCACAATAAAAAGTATTGGTGACGATGCCGCAGTTTTAGATTTTGCAGGCAAAAAAGCTGTAATTTCTAACGATTTACTAGTGGAAGGCGTACATTTTGATTTAAGCTACATGCCTTTAAAACATTTGGGATACAAAGCAATTGTGTCTACTATTTCTGACATTTGTGCGATGAATGCAATTCCTACTCAGGTTACCGTTTCGGTGGCGGTTTCAAATCGTTTTCCGTTAGAAGCCATGGAAGAACTTTTTGCAGGAATTACTTTAGCAGCCAACGCATATCATGTTGATGTAATTGGTGGCGACACCACATCTTCTCAAAAAGGATTAATTATAAGTATTACAGCTATTGGCGAGGCCAATTTAGATGAAATTACCTACAGAAATGGCGCACAACAAACAGATTTATTAGTTGTTTCTGGCGATTTAGGTGCGGCTTATATGGGTTTACAAGTTTTGGAAAGAGAAAAACAAGTGTTTCAAGTCAACCCAAATAACCAACCTATTTTAGACGATTACACCTATTTAATTGAACGTCAATTGAAGCCAGAAGCTAGAAATGACGTGAAAGAATTATTGGAAAAATTAGAAGTTAAACCTACCGCTATGATTGATATTTCAGACGGATTGTCCTCTGAAATTATGCATATTTGTAAGCAGAGTAAATCAGGTTGTAATGTGTACGAAGATAAAATTCCAGTTGACCCACAATTAATAAATGTGTGTGAAGAATTTAATGTAGATATTACCACAATTGCCTTAAATGGCGGAGAAGACTACGAATTGCTTTTCACAATAAAAATGGACGATTTCGAAAAATTAAAACACAATCCAAATTTTACGATTATTGGTCATATGGTTGCGGAAAGTGAAGGCATGCACTTGGTAACTCGTGCCAACACAAAAATTGAACTTAAAGCTAGAGGCTGGAATCCTATAAACGAGGAATAAAAAATTATTTATAATAATTTCTGTTCTTCCGATTCGTAAAAGGAATCGATATTTAAATCTTTTTGTTGTGAGGCCATTACAGCTAATTCGTCACAGCGTTCATTTTGAGGATGGTTGTTATGTCCTTTTATCCATAAGAATTTCACCTGATGTTGTCTATAAATTTTTAAAAAGCGCAGCCATAAATCGGGGTTTTTTTTGTCTTTGAAGTATTTTTTCTCCCAGCCAAATACCCAACCTTTTTCTACCGAATCCACAACATATTTTGAGTCGGAAACTACCAAAACATTAGTATTAGGTGCTTTCAATTTTTCTAAACCTACAATTACTGCCAACAATTCCATTCTGTTATTTGTAGTATGTCTAAATCCTTCAAAAAATTCTTTTTTATAAGGCGAACCCACCATTTCCATTACCACGCCATAACCGCCAGGACCTGGATTTCCTTTGGCAGCGCCATCTGTATATATGTGAACTTGGTAGGACATTTTAGATAGTTAAATTAATTGGATTTTTAGACTTTGAAATTAAGAAATTTTAGCGGATTTGACTTTTTAAGAATTCTAAAAATCTAACCTTCTAAAAATCTCTCAATTACTTTCGGAAAATGTTCCATTTCCAATTCGTGAATTTTATGTGCGATTTCTTCTGCGGTTTTACAACTCTCAATATTTACGTTAGTTTGAAATATAAATTCGCCTTCATCAAAATGTTCGTTTACATGATGAATCGTAATTCCTGTTTCTTTTTCTTTATTTTCTAAAACTGCTTGATGTACATACATACCATACATCCCTTTTCCGCCATAATTAGGCAATAATGCTGGATGAATATTAATTACTTTTTTCGGAAATTCGTTAATAATATGAATGGGGAACTTTAATAAAAAACCCGCCAAAACAATTAAATCGGGTTGCAATTGCTTCAGTTGCTTTAAAACGGTATCATCTGAAAGCTCCATTTTATTAAAAATAAAAGTCGGGACTTTAAATTTTTTAGCTCTTTCAATTACTTTTGCTTCAGAATTATTTGTAAACACACCTACAACGGAAACAGTTTTAGCCAAATCAAAATAGACCATAATATTTTCGGCATTGGAACCATTTCCGGAAGCAAAAAGCACAATCTTCTTCATTTCATTCAGTTTTTCTTAACTTATTGCAGCAATAAATCAGTTAAATATCACACAAAAGTATAAATTCATTTAGGTTTTATGGCAAAAATTAAAAGAAATTAAAAAATATTTTAAATGAAAAGCACAGAGAATTAGGGTATTTTAAGTTTTTTTTATACATTCGTTGTTATATTTACTAACAAAAATGTTGTTTTAAAATAAAGTTTTTTATTTTTGCAAACAAATAAATTAAAAATTAAAATATTATGTCAGACATTGCATCAAGAGTAAAAGCGATTATCGTGGACAAATTAGGTGTTGACGAAAACGAAGTAGTAACAGAAGCAAGCTTCACTAACGATTTAGGTGCTGATTCATTAGACACTGTAGAGCTTATTATGGAATTCGAAAAAGAATTTGATATTCAAATTCCAGATGACCAAGCTGAAAACATTGCTACTGTAGGTCAAGCAATTTCTTACATCGAAGAAGCTAAGAAATAATAACCTTTCATCCGTATAATTTTTTTTATACGGATGTTGTTATTTTTTGTTTCTGTTTTTAAAAATCTTTGTTTAGATTTGTAAAAACATTGATTGTATTACAATCATTCACATAAGACATTTATGTAATACCCAATGTTAATATTTATAATATGTACATTGGGTTTTTTTATATAACTAAAAAATAATTTATGCAATTGAAACGTGTAGTAGTTACAGGACTTGGAGCATTAACTCCAATTGGAAATAACATTGAAGAATATTGGAATGCCTTAATTAGCGGAAAAAGTGGTGCGGCACCAATTACTTATTATGACACTGAAAAACATAAAACAAAATTTGCTTGTGAGGTAAAAAACTTCAATATAGAAGAATTTATCGATAGAAAAGAAGCAAGACGAATGGACAAATTTGCACAATATGCCATTGTAGCCGGGGAACAAGCAATTGCAGATGCCGGCATTTTGGAATCAAATGTAAATAAACAACGAGTAGGTGTAATTTGGGGTGCTGGTATTGGTGGTTTAGAAACGTTCCAAGAAGAAGTACTAAGTTATGCCAAAGGTGACGGAACACCTCGCTTTAATCCGTTTTTTATTCCTAAAATGATTGCCGATATTGCTCCCGCTCATATTTCTATGAGAAATGGCTTTATGGGTCCAAACTACACCACAGTTTCTGCATGTGCTTCTTCAGCAAATGCTATGATTGATGCGTTTAACTACATTCGTTTAGGAATGTGTGATGTGATTGTTTCAGGTGGTTCTGAAGCGGCAGTAACTATTGCAGGAATGGGTGGCTTTAACTCTATGCAAGCGTTATCTACAAGAAACGATTCCCCAGAAACGGCTTCTAGACCGTTTGACGCTAACAGAGATGGGTTTGTTTTAGGCGAAGGTGCAGGTGCTTTAGTATTTGAAGAATATGAACATGCAAAAGCACGTGGTGCAAAAATATATTGTGAAGTTGGAGGTGGCGGAATGTCATCTGATGCGTATCACTTAACGGCTCCACATCCAGAAGGAATTGGAGTTATCGCGGTAATGGAAAATACCTTGCGTGATGCGGGTATGAAACCTGAGGAAGTTGATCATATCAACACGCACGGAACGTCTACTCCCTTGGGAGATGTTGCAGAATTAAAAGCAATTAGTCATGTTTTTGGAACACACGCTAAAAACATAAATATCAATTCAACAAAATCTATGACTGGGCATTTGTTAGGAGCTGCTGGTGCGATTGAGGCAATTGCTTCGATATTAGCAATGAAACACAGTCTTGTTCCTCCAACAATTAATCACACCACTGTAGATGAAAATATCGATCCGTCGTTAAACTTAACTTTAAATACCCCTCAAAAAAGAGAAATTAAAGTAGCAATGAGTAATACGTTTGGATTTGGCGGACATAATGCTTGTGTGCTTTTTAAAAAATTAGAAGAATAACTTCATGCGCCGCATTTTAAATAAAATATTAAAAAAATCCCCTTCTTCTAATCCAGACGGGGTTTTTTTTGAAAAAATTTCCAAAATATTAGGATTCAAACCCAACACAGAAATTTATTATAAACACGCCTTCACCCATCGTTCTGCTAACCAAACCGACGAAAATGGATTTCCAATTAGTTACGAACGATTAGAGTTTTTAGGAGATGCTATGTTAGGTAGCGTAATTGCCGCCCATTTATATAAAAAAGTACCAACAGGAGATGAAGGGTACTTAACAAAAATGAGATCTAAAATTGTAAGCAGAGAACATTTAAATGAGCTAGGTAAAGATTTTAATTTAGTGCAATTTATTGAAAGTAAAGTTAGTCCTTCCCATTTTGGAGATAATATTCACGGAAATTTGTGCGAAGCATTTATTGGTGCTATTTATTTAGATAGAGGATATTTGTATTGCGAGAAATTTATTCAAGAAAAAATAATTAAACAATATTTAGATATTGAGCGATTAGAAGGTAAAGTAATTAGCTATAAAAGTTTAATTATCGAATGGTGTCAGAAAGAAAAAATTACTTTCAAATTTGATGTTTTTGAAGATGATGGCAAAGAAGGCATAAAATACTTTGGCGTAAAACTTTTAATGGACAATGAGGTAATTAGCAAAGCAAGAGCTACTTCAAAGAAAAAAGCAGAAGAAACAGCTGCAAAAAGAGCTTTTTTTGCTTTACAAGATAAAATTGAAAACAAATCCTAAATTATTTTATCAACTACAACGATTGAATTAAAAATTTAATAATTTAGAAACCTTTTGTACTGTAATTTAATAATTTTTACTCCTATCTTTACGATTATTAAAAAAATAAATGGCAAATCTTAAACTTACATTCAACGATTTTGAATCAAATGATTTTGAGTTACTTGCGATTCATTCTAATTTAAAAGATTTTAAATTAACCTTTTTAATAAACATAAAACTGAATGTTTTGATGGCAAAAAATGAAAACGAAATTTCAATAAAATCTTCTAACGGAACAGGAAAATTTTCTAGATTTAGTTATGACGATTTAAACCAAGATATTACTTGGGAACTCATAAAAAATCAAACCAATTTTAATTCGAACGAAAATAATACAGGTTTCTTTTCTGAAAATAATATTACAATGAATTTAATTCCAGAATTAAAAACAGCCGATTATTTATTAAAAATAGACAATATAGATTCAAGTTTTAATAGCGAGGAAGTAATAGAAAAAATAAATACCATACAAAATGTTTCTACAATTTATAAAGTAGATACAACTAATTTAAAATCGATAAACAATTTAATTTTTTAAATATGCATACAACCAAAAAAACAAAAATTGTTGCCACATTAGGTCCAGCTTGTAGTAGCAAAGAAGTAATTAAAAAAATGATCGATGCAGGAGTTAATGTTTTTAGAATTAATTTTTCGCATGCTGACTATACAGATGTAAAAGAAAGAATAGATATTATACGCGAACTGAACGTTGAGTTTGGTTATACCACTTCTATTCTAGCCGATTTACAAGGTCCAAAATTACGCGTTGGTGTAATGAAGGAAGATGTAATAGTAAATCCAGGAGATATTATTACTTTCCAGACCTCAGAAGATATTCCGGGGACTGCTGAAAGGGTTTATATGAACTATAAAGAATTTCCAAAAGATGTAAATCCTGGAGAAAGGATTCTTTTAGATGATGGAAAGTTAATGTTCGAAGCTATTGAAACCAATAGAGTTGACGAAGTCGTATGTAAAGTAATTCAAGGGGGACCATTAAAATCCAAAAAAGGAGTCAATTTACCTAATACAAAAGTATCACTTCCAGCATTGACAGTAAAAGATATTAAAGACGCTATTTTTGCCTGTGAAAACAAAGTAGATTGGATGGCGCTTTCGTTTGTTAGAACTAAAGAAGATATTAAAGATTTACAAGATTTAATTGCAGAACATTCTGAACACAAAATTCCAATTGTGGCTAAAATTGAAAAACCAGAAGCGGTTGAAAATATAGACGAAATTGTTGTAGCTTGTGATGGTTTAATGGTAGCTCGTGGTGATTTAGGTGTGGAAGTACCTGCACAAGAAGTGCCATTAATTCAGAAAAAACTAATCTTAAAAGCAAAATTAGCACGTATTCCAGTAATTGTAGCCACTCAGATGATGGAAACAATGATTACTAGCTTAACACCTACAAGAGCAGAGGTAAATGATGTGGCCAATTCAGTTATGGATGGTGCGGATGCTGTAATGCTTTCAGGTGAAACTTCTGTTGGAAATTATCCTGTACAAGTTATCGAAACTATGACAAGTATTATCGAAAGCGTAGAAGATTCTCCACTTATTAATGTACCTCATATTGCACCAACAAAAAGAAATGATAGATACATCACTAAATCTATTTGCTTTAATGCAGCAACAATGGCAGATACAATAAACGCAAAAGCTGTTACTACTCTAACAAATAGTGGCTATACTGCTTTTCAAATTTCAGCTTGGCGACCACACGCGCACATTTTAGTTTTTACTTCAAACGAAAGAATTTTAACCCAATTAAATTTACTTTGGGGCGTAAGAGCCTTTTTCTACGATAAATTTACAAGTACAGATGATACTATAGACGACATCAATAAAATATGTAAAGACAAAAAATATGTAAATAAAGGCGATATGGTAATTAACCTAGCTTCTATGCCCATTGCGAATAAAGGTATGGTTAACACCTTAAGAATTTCTGAAATAGAATAATAATATTATCTAAAATATAAAATCCCGAATTCAGAAGAATTCGGGATTTTTTTATGCCTTTTTTACTACCATTTAAAACTAAAAAGCGATTTAAAATTATCTTTATACTTGCTTTGTTTAATAAATTTTAAAAAAGCAAAATTAGGTTCATTTGTAGTATTGTCAAGTGTTATAGTTTGCTAATAAATACTTTAACTTAATACGAAAATAAAATAAAAAGAACTTCAAATACATAGTATTAGCATGAAGTTAAAAATTTTAATCGTTTAATTTTAAAACTGCCATAAATGCCTCTTGCGGAATTTCTACATTTCCTACCTGTCGCATTCGTTTTTTACCTTTTTTCTGTTTTTCTAATAATTTACGTTTACGAGAAATATCACCTCCATAACATTTTGCTGTAACATCTTTACGAAGCGCTTTTATGGTTTCACGAGCAATTATTTTTGCTCCAATAGCGGCTTGAATTGGAATGTCAAATTGTTGACGCGGAATTAATTCACGTAATTTTTCACACATTTTTTTTCCTATATTGTAGGCATTATCTTCATGAATAAGAGCCGAAAGTGCATCTACTGAAGTCGCATTTAATAACACATCTAATTTTACTAACTTAGACGTTCTCATTCCTATCGGATGATAATCAAATGAAGCATATCCTTTAGAGACTGTTTTTAGTCGGTCGTAAAAATCGAATACTATTTCGGCCAAAGGCATATCAAAATTTAATTCTACACGTTCAGTAGTTAAATACGTTTGATTGGTAATTAAACCACGTTTTTCAATACATAAACTCATTACATTTCCAACATAATCCGCTTTTGTAATGATAGTTGCTTTAATATACGGCTCTTCAACACGATCTAATTTACTTGGTTCAGGTAAATCCGATGGATTGTTTATTATGAAACCAACTTCTGGTTCTTTTTTAGTATAAGCCAAGTACGAAACGTTAGGTACTGTTGTAATAACGGTCATATCAAACTCACGTTCCAAACGCTCTTGAATAATTTCCATATGTAACATGCCTAAGAATCCACATCGGAAACCAAATCCTAATGCCGCAGAACTTTCAGGTAAAAATACCAAAGACGCATCGTTTAATTGTAGTTTTTCCATGGAAGAACGTAAATCTTCATAATCTTCTGTATCAACAGGATAAATTCCGGCAAACACCATTGGTTTTACATCTTCAAAGCCAGTAATCATATTTGTTGTTGGTTCCTTAGCATCTGTAACGGTGTCGCCAACTTTTACTTCTTTTGCTTCTTTAATTCCAGAAATTAGATACCCAACATCTCCTGTTGAAATTACATTTTTTGGAACCTGATTTAATTTTAAAGTACCTACCTCATCAGCAAAATATTCTTTACCAGTTGCCATAAATTTAATTTTCTGGCCTTTTTTAATTTCACCATTTACAACACGAAAAATTACTTCAATTCCTCTAAATGGATTGTAATGCGAATCAAAAATTAATGCTTGTAAAGGTTCGTCTTTTACCCCTTTTGGTGGTGGAATTTTTTCTATAATAGCCGCTAAAATATTTTCTACACCGAAACCTGTTTTACCAGAGGCGTGAATGATATCTTCTAGTTTGCAACCTAATAAATCGATAATATCATCTGAAACTTCTTCCGGATTAGCAGAGGGTAAATCTACTTTATTTAAGACCGGAATAATTTCTAAATCATTATCTAAAGCTAAATATAAATTAGAAATAGTTTGTGCTTGAATACTTTGTGCGGCATCAACAATTAACAAAGCGCCTTCACAAGCGGCAATACTTCGAGAAACTTCATAAGAAAAATCTACGTGACCAGGTGTATCAATTAAATTTAATATATATTCCTGACCTTGGTACGTATATTCCATTTGAATCGCGTGACTTTTTATGGTAATACCACGTTCGCGCTCCAAATCCATATTGTCCAATAATTGTGCTTTCTCTTCTCTGGCAGTTACGGTTTGCGTAGCGCCTAAAAGTCTATCGGCTAATGTGCTTTTTCCGTGATCAATATGTGCAATAATGCAAAAATTTCTAATGTGTTTCATTTGTTGTCTTTCAAAATTTAAAATTCAAAATTCAAAATTTGTTTTTCAACAAACTAAGTTTTCAAATTCAAAATATTTTTACTTCTATTATAATCTACAAATATAGCGTAATTATGCGGTTTTGAAAAAGAATAAATTAGGAATTAGGTACTAAAACTCAAACTTCAATTGGTACACCACAAATTTTTTCTGATGTGTGTTTAAATTATTTAATGAAATGCCTAATAATCGGACAGAATTTTTCAATTTTTCTTGATACAATAATTCTTTTGCGGTTTCAAAAATTAGATTTTTATCGGAAATGAAATATTGTACCGTTTTACTTCTTGTTTGTTGTGAAAAATCGGAATATTTTATTTTTAAAGTAATGGTTTTTCCTGCTATATTGTATTTTTTTATACGGCGTTCAATTTCTTCTGCTATATTTTTTAAACGTTCTTCCATATAAATTTCAGAAGATAAATTTTTATTAAAGGTACGTTCGGCGCCAACAGATTTCATTTCTCTATTCGGTTTTACCTGACTATAACTTATCCCACGAGATAAATTATAGTACGATTTTCCACTGTTACCAAAATGTTTTTCAAGATATTCTAACGATTTGGTTTTTAAATCTATTCCAGTATAAATGCCTAATTGATACATTTTTTCTGCGGTAACTTTTCCAATTCCGTAGAATTTTTTCACATCTAACACTTCAATAAATGCAGCTACCTCATCGGGATTTACTGTTTTTTGTCCGTTTGGCTTATTGAAATCACTTGCGATTTTAGCTACAAATTTATTTACAGAAATACCTGCAGAAGCTGTTAAACCAGTCGCTTCAAATATTTTTTGTCGAATTTCTTTAGCAATTAATGTCGCGCTTGGATTTCCTTTTTTATTTTCCGTAACGTCTAAATACGCTTCATCTAAGGAAAGTGGTTCTACCAAATCTGTATATTCATAAAATATGTTTCTAATTTGTTTAGAAACTTCTTTATATCGTTCAAAATTAGGTTTTACAAAAATTAAATCCGCACATAATCTAGTGGCTTGTGCGCCGCTCATAGCGCTTCTTACGCCAAATTTCCTAGCTTCATAACTAGCCGCACTAACAACACCACGAATTTCACTTCCGCCTACAGCAATTGGCTTTCCTTTTAAATCAGGATTGTCCAATTGCTCTACAGAGGCATAAAACGCATCCATATCTATGTGAATTATTTTTCGTTGTGTAACTTCCATACTATTTACAAAGTACTGAAAAAAATATAATTTATAGAACACAAATTTTTACAAAAAAATCTAGTAAAACATTAAGTAAAAAGTTATATTACTTATGTGCTAAAATATTGTAATTTTGATTCTTTATATTTTAAGAATTATGCAAGAAATAGAAAGAAAATTTTTAGTTCATTCTTTAGATTTTGTGACGGAAGCTACCCAATTTAAAAAAATTGCTCAAGGCTATTTAAATGCTACACCCGAACGAACGGTTAGAATTAGAATTAAAGACCAAAAAGGATTTATTACCATTAAAGGCAAAGGCGACGAAACAGGAACTACTCGCTTTGAATGGGAAAAAGAAATTTCGTTACACGAAGCGGAAGCTTTATTAAAATTGTGCGAAAAAGGGGCAATTGATAAAACCCGATATTTAATTCCTAGAGGAAAACATACTTTTGAAGTAGATATTTTTGAAGGGGAAAACAAAGGATTGATTGTAGCTGAAATAGAACTTTCCCACGCCAATGAACCTTTTGAAAAACCAAATTGGCTTGCAGAAGAAGTTACTGGTGATGAAAAATATTATAATGCTTATTTAAGTAAAAAGCCTTTTACTACTTGGTAAAAGGCTTTTATTATTTCTTTACAATTTCAATATTTACATCAATATGTCCGCCATAATTTGAAGGTCTAATTTTCCAAAATGCGGCTCTTGTTAAATCAATATGTCTGTTTTTATGAAACGGTCCTCTATCGGTAACTGTAACGTATACTACTTTTTTAGTTTTTACACCTGTAACTTTTAACCTTGTGCCAAATGGAAGTTTTCGGTGCGCGCAAGTCATGTCATTGTTATTAAATCTTGTACCACTTGCGGTTCTTCTGCCATTAAATTTATTAGCATAATAAGAAGCGTGTGCCGATTCGTGATACATTTCTAGTTTTTCAACAGGTTTGGCTATGCTGTCTTTTTTCTTTACTGTATCTGTAACTTTTAGTTTTGGTTTTTCTTGAGAAAAATTTGATTTTATATTTTCCTTTTGAAAAAAAAGCACTACTAAAAGTGGTAATATGTATATAAATTTTTTCATCTTCATATAATATAAGATTAAAAAAGAAGTAAATTTCCACTTACTTCTCTTTATATTTTTATTGCTTTGACAGGAATTATGCCATCCAATTCGTCCAAGGAATTCTTGATAAAATTAACAGTAATCCTAAAGCATAAAAAATACCAATTTTTTTAAACTTCCCGTTACTGCTTTCTTCTTTTTTATGTTTGCTCCAACCAATTGTAATTAAAACAATCGCAATGATATTAATTAAAGGATGTTCCATGGCTGTTAAGCGCATAGCCGAATTTGACATTTGATTTAAAGCTGCTTTTCCAATTGGAGATTCAACCCAAAGAACAATTCCAACGAGCAACTGAATGTGACTAAAAATTAACGCAATTAATGAAATACTTCTGTCTTTTGAAGTAAAATTTCTTTTGGCTGAAAGCCCTAAAAAAGCATTGATAATAGCAAAAACTAATACGGCTAAAACAGCAAAAGCTAACGTAGAATGAATAGATTGTAACATAGTATTTTTTTAGTAATTATTTCAAATATAATAAATTATATGGAATTCCAATTTAAGTTTATATTAAAAATTGTAAACTTTAGTAGGTGTTACACAATAATCTAACTGAATATCAGATAATAAGGTGTCTGAAATTAGTGTTTCAGGTTCAAAAAAAGAAACACCTATTTTTATGGTTTCTGGTTGGCATTTTGACAAAAACTGATCATAAAATCCTTTTCCATATCCTACTCTATTGCCTTTTTTATCAAAAGCTAGTAAAGGCACAAAAACCACATTAATTTTAGAAACAGGAACTTCTAAACCGTCAACTGGCTCAGGAATGTTGTATTTGTTTTTCTTTATTTTGGTT
>Ga0164295_10001849_pt1 | contig 17588 bp, 18 predicted proteins | sample GEODES006metaG_FD_111798 | JGI IMG/M metagenome (GOLD analysis project Ga0164295, IMG submission 111798) | Oligotrophic lake water microbial communities from Sparkling Lake, Wisconsin, USA - GEODES006 metaG | ecosystem: Environmental > Aquatic > Freshwater > Lake | place: USA: Sparkling Lake... | reverse complement strand
TGATGGACAAGGACAAGCTGCACTTCAGCTCCGCAGGCTACAAGCTGTTGGCAGAAAAGGTGCGTCCCTTCATGCCGAAGGACTGAGGTCACCGGTCGTCGCTTCCTCATTTTGCCACTGCGCCATCTTGCCATCCAGCAGGAAGGGACCGAAGGGCAGCAACGCGGCGATGAACACCGTCGCGCAGCGGAAGATGGACCAGCGAGTGTTGAGCAGGGTTTGCAGCAGCGCCCAGCACAGCAACACGAACAGCACTCCGTGCGCCCAGCCCACGATCTTCACCGCCATCGGCATGTCGGCGAAGTATTTCAGCGGCATCGCGATGCCGAGCAGAATCAGGAAGGACCAGCCCTCGATGAGGGCGATGCGACGAAGGAACGGAACAGGACTTTTGTTCATGGGCTTGGGGACAGCGTGCAGGACATACGCCGCACGCCCGCCCTTCGCCACTGCCGCGTGATCAGAAATCCGTGTCCGGCGTGGTCAAGTCCAGCTCCTTGATCCATGCGTTGCGGTAGCGCACATCATGCCCCTCGGCCTGCAACTTCAGGCCCTGCGGTGTGTCCGTGATGCCGGTGCCGCCTTCATTGCCACCATCCACGCCCGAGTTCGGCCCGCCCCACACCTTTTGGATTTTCACATTCTGGTGCACCTTCTGGCCGTTGAAGTAGATCGTCACCATGGGCTGCTCCACGCGCTTGCCATCTTTGAAACGGGCGGCGCGGAACACGATGTCGTAGCTGTTCCATTTCCCCAGCCCGGCGAAGGCGTGATAGGGCGATTCCGTCTCGTTGATCACCGCACCCATGCCGTGCTTGGTCTTGTCGCCTTCCTGGATTTGAATCTCGAAGCGGTTTTGCAGATACACCCCGCTGTTGCCGCGCGGGTTCATCACCAGGAATTCAATGTGCAGGCGGAAGTCACGGTAGGCCTTCTTGGTCACGATGTCCGCTGCGCCATACTTGCCGCCTGCGGCAGCCGGGTCATCGGTCATGATGCACACGCCGCCATCGACCGGGTCCTCCACCACCTTCCACTTGATCGGCAGGGCCGAGCCAAAACGCGGCCCCACCCAATACGTCCACTTCTCATCCAGCATGGCTCGCGAGCCATCCAGGATCATCTCCGCACCCTCGATGGGCTTGGCTCCGAGACCGATGGCCTTGTCTTGAGCGTTGATGGCAGAGGCACTGAGAGAAACGGCGAGCAGAGCGGCGTGGATGGTCTTCATGGGTCACAGAACAACGCCCCGAATCCAGCGGTTCAAGCAACTTCCTGCTCGCTGCCCGCGCTTCACTCGCTATGGGCACGCCATGATGAAAATTTACACCTACCAGGGATGCTCCACCTGCAAGAACGCCGTCAAGTGGCTGAAGCAGCACAGCATCGCGCATCAAGAAATCGCCATCCGCGAAACCCCGCCGTCGCTGGCGGAACTCAAAGCCGCGCTCGCTGCGAAAGAAGGCGATCTCCGCAGCCTGTTCAATGTCTCCGGCCAGGATTACAGGGCCAAGAACTTGAAGGACAAGCTGCCCGGCATGAGCACGGAGGAAGCGCTGTCCCTGCTGGCCAGCAACGGCAATCTGGTGAAACGCCCCTTTGCCATCGACTCCCCCAAGCAACGCTTCCTGGTCGGCTTCAAGGAGCCGGAGTGGCAGGCTTGTCTTCTTTGATCGCCGCCGCCTGCTCCTTGAAGAAGCGGGCAATCAAGGGCGGCGCTTCGTCGGGAAACTTGTGCGTGCCCTGATGAATGAAAGCAATGAAGGGCGTGCCGGTGGGCGAGGGGTAGATCGTGCAGTCCGTGGCCCAGGGCTTGCCCTCGGTCACGCAGCCATTCACCTTCTTCACCGTCTCCATGGCCATTTGTTGCCACGCGTATTTCACCAGCGGGTCCTGAGTGCCCGCGATGTGCATCGCCGGCTTCGGCGTGAGCGGCACCTCCTGCTTCCTGGCGGCTGCGGCCGCTGATGGCGCCATCGCCGCGAACACCTGGGGCCGCGCTGCCCAAAGCAGATACGTGAAGCCCCCCCCATTGGAGTGGCCGGTGGAGAAGATGCGCTTGGCGTCCACCTGATAGCCCGCCTTGAGATGCGCCAGCGTGGCATCGAAGAACTTCAAGTCACGATCTCCCTGATCGCCCACGCGTCCCTGCCAGCCCGACTTCTTGCCCTCGGGATCGGTCAGCCGACCCGGTGTGTTCAGACCTTGCAGACACACCGAAATCGCCTCCGGCCAGTGCCGGTGCATGGCAAATGAGCGACCAGCCGCAAAGGCCGAGCCGCCATGTCCATGAAAGACGAACACGACGGGCGTGGGTGCCGTCTTGGCCTTCTCCGGCGCATAGTAGAAGCCGGTGCGCTGCACGCCTTCCACCGTGAGCGATAGACGATGAAAGCCCGGCGGCAGTTCCCTGCCCTCCTGGGCGCGGACACACAGCGGCAAAAGGAGCGCGACCAACGCGGCGATGCGAAGATGGATATTCATGGCAGGCCGCTCTTAACCCGCCGTCCATGCGTCGGTTGCAGTTCAGTTTTCGTCGTGCTCCGACTCGAAGAACAGCGTGAACTCGTGACGGTTGTAGGTCAGATGCGTCCGAGCCAGCAGGCGCAGGCCCGCCTTCTCCGCCTCCTTCACCACAGAGCGAAACAACGCGAGCGGCTCCTCCACCGTCTCCACACGCGGCAGCTTTAGGGTGAAGACGATCAGACCATGCTTCTTCAGAAAATGGGACAGGCGGATCACCTGCGCGATCGACTCCTGCGGTGGGCCGTTCATGTCCGAGAGGATCGCATGAAAGCTGTGCCCGGGATCAGGTGTGAAGTCCTCGACACGGCTGCGCACAAAGCTCAGACCGCGATGCTGATGCAGCCGGGTGTCCAGCGGAGCCACATCGATGGCCGTCACCTGGTAATGGCGTTGCAACAGCTCAAACGTCATGCCGCCTGGGCAGGCCCCCAGCTCCAGCCAGCGGCTGCCCTGGTTCAAGGGCCGCCGGTAAAGCGGCAAGTAATGCAGCGCTTCCGCGATCTTGGCCCCGGCACGGCTGATCGTTTCCGGCGTGTCCTTGGCGATGTATCGGCTGCCGCCAGGATAGAAGCCATTGGCCTCACGCGGGCTTTGCATGCCAGCGAAGAGCCCCTCGCGCCCGACCAGGCAAAACAACGTCTCCGCTCCCGGCTCCTGCGCCTCCACCTCCTGCACGGGCAGCCCGGGGAAAAGCTGCAGCGCCCGGCCACGCAGGTTGACCGCCAGGTTCTTGTAATACTGGTCCGGCGCACCGGGGTTCAACTGGCCGACCAGCAGCGTCTGCGGCCTGCGGTCACCAAACTTCTTGAACAGCGCCTGTGCCGCCTTCTCCACAAAGCCGTCCATCTTCGCCGGATGGCAGGGCCACGAGTGCTCCACCGGCAGGCTCCATCGCACAAACAACGATGCCTCGGCCGAACGCAGCGGGCCGGCCTCGCTGAACGGAGCCCGAACCAGATGATACTCCGTGCCCAGTCGCTTCTGCGGCACCACGCCCAGACCTTGCAGAATCCCAGGGGCGATCGCTTCAAAAACCTCAGGAATACGCACCAGCCAGGGGTGGGATTCGGAAGCGGTCGCGGGTTCAGCTTTGTCTTTCATGAACCTTGCCCCTCGCCTCGCAAACCATCGCTGGCAAGTGCCTGGGCAGAGTTTCAACGCTCTGCTCAGAACTCGGCCGCACCACGGTCCACACGGCCGTCACGAACACGCGACTTGCCAAACAAGTCCTCCTCCCCCGATCCCGGCTGGTAGGTCGTGCTTGGTTCCCCGGTGTTAATCGCGGGCGAGGATGGCCTCAGCTGGTAGGCCGTGGCGCGGGAGCGGTCGTGCGGATCCGCCTGTGCAAACAACGGATTCCCCACGCTGCTGCCGACATCCCCGCCGCTGACACCGGACGACTGCCAGGCCGCCAGGCTCGCATAGACCTGCCGGGCGCTGTTGTGGTAGGCCTGGAACTCCGGCTGCCCCGTGGTGGAGTGGTAGAGGTTGTGGTTGAACACATTCGTTGCGCCCAGCTCCCGCTGGGATGCACTGCCGCCGGAGGGATAGTGAATGATCATCTCCGCATTGCCCGTCGGCGGGCAGAGGATGTTGTTCTTGAACTTGCAGTTGGTGATGTAGAACTGCAGCGCGATCTGGCCGCCGCTGGCATCGACAGTTCCATTGTGATACAGCGTGTTGTTCGCGATCACGCACAGATTCGTCGTGCCTCGCCCCGAGTTGTAACCGCCCATGATTAGGCCCGCCTGCTGGTTGTGGCGGATCAAGTTGTTGCGCAGCGTGATCACATCCGTGGTGCCGGATGGATCCTCGCTCGCCAGCTCCACCCCGTAGTTGCAGCTGTAAACGATGTTGCGCTCGATGAGGATGTTCGATCCACCATCCACATAAATGCCCGCCGCCGAGCGGTCGCCGCCACCGGTCGTGAAATTGCCGTTGTAGGCGGGATTAAACGACGAGTCGATGTTGTAGACCACGTTTCCCGCCACCAGGCCGTTGCGCGCACGGTCCTGGGCCGCGTCCGAGCTGGTGCCCTCGTAGCCGATCAAGTCGATGCCGATGTTGTTGCAATCCCGCACCACATTGTTGGTCACCCGGAAATTCGTGACGTTGCCGTTCAGCACCAGCGCCTCGCTCGCCCCCAGCCGCAGATCGTAGAGATGATTGCCGTCGATCACGATGTTGGTGAGCTGCGTGGCCGAGGTGCCCCGCACCAGAATGCCATGCGCATTCGCGTCGAAGTTGCCCAGCACCGTGTTGTTCTGCTCGATGTCGCGCACCGTGTTGCCCAGCAGTTGCACCCCGCTGCCGCTGCCCGAGACCAGAATGCCAATCGGCACCTTGTTCTCATCCGCCGTGCGGTAGTTCTGCAAAGTGAAGCCCTGGATCACCACATGCGACCGGTTGCTCAGCGTGAACAGCGCCGAATCAAAGTCCGGCGGCGTCACCCCCGTCTGGTCGATCACCGGCACCTCCCCTGGATATTCGCGAAAAACGATGGGAGCCGAGGCCGTGCCGCTCTTGGTAAAGTTCACCCGCTCGCTGTAAGTCCCGCCCCGCACATACACTGTGTCGCCCGCATTGGCCGTGCTGGCGGCATATTGCACGGTGCGCCACGGTGCCGCCAGTGTGCCCGCATTGGCATTGCTGCCGGAGGTGCTGACGTAACGGTCTGCCGCCCAGCCGCCGGGCGGCAACAAAAGCATGAGAACAGAAAGCTGGGAAAATCGGATCAACATGGCAGGCTTTAGAACCCTATCCTAGCTGGTTCGTTGGAAATGACCAACTCGGAAAAGACTGAAGACTGTAGCGAAGGTTCGGCCCCTTACTCAGGACCTAGAGATTCCCTGGCGACTCCATTCTGAATGCAGTCCGCGTGCAACAGCTTGACGAGTTAGCTCCCTGGCACGCACCTCTGGGACCCTTATGCGACGGCAAGTCAGTTTTCGTGGACACCTATTTTGGTCGCGTTGCTCTCGGCATAAAAACCTGTGTCGGGATCGATGCTAGCGGTCTTCGCCCACTCCAGAAATGCATGGAGCGTCTCTGGCGTGACCTGGGCTGTCTGCTCTTGGGGGTCGGCACGCGTGTGCGGCATGTTCAGGAGTCCGCGAACACCGAAGGCGTATGTGTATTCGCTTGATGTGCCGAACCGCCAAGAACCGAGAATCGTTCTTCGCATGTTGTTCACGCCGAACTTGGCCACGACATTATAGAAGGGGCGCGCTTCCTTCTCATCCTTTCTTGCTTGAGCAAAGTAGAGTTTGTTCAGATGAGGAACGACCTCGTAGATGGCTGCCTTGACTCGCTCAGCGTCTGCTTCAGGCCATGTGTCAGCAGGCAACCCACAAGGGATGATCGGAACTGCATAGCAAATCACAAGAATGATCACCACCAGAGCTGGGTATCTTGGGCTCATCAGACTCGGCCTTTGGGCGAATACTTCAAATCAGGCGACAGCGAGCGGAAAGCGTCGATGACACGACAGATGCCATACGAGCCGTTGCCTGCATCCGTTTTGTTCGGTTTCGTCGTCATTTCAAGAATGCCCTGCGAGAAATCTGAATCGGATTCTTCGCTGGGTCCCTTGCGTTCGCGAACTCGTAGCCTTCGCCCTTGTAGGTCACGCCAAACTTCAAACCCTTCTTTTCCGACTCCCTCTTGTGGGCTTCGACGTCTTCGACATCGAACACCAGCTTGACGCAGGACTGGCCGAGACGGTGGCCTTTGGATGCATGGTGGAGCAGCAGGGAAAAGGCTCCTCCCGACAACGCGACTTCAATCAAATCCTCATGCACCTACGGCTTCTGGACGAAGGCAAAGTGCTTCACGTAGAAGTCAGCGATCTTCTGTGGATCCCGAACGTAAAGAAGGATTCGTGAGACTGAAGGGGTGGTCTTCATTTATTGGCCGAACGCTTCGGATCAGGCGACGGCGAGCGCAAGACGTTGCTGATACGACAGATAGCCTTCGAGCCGTTGCCTGCATCCGTTTTGTTCGCCGTTGGTTATGGTGGTAGTGATGGTTCAACCCTCTTGGTTGATTGCTGCCTCAATGCGATAGCCGTCTGGATCAAAAACAAAAGCAGCGTAATAGTCATCGCCATATTCGGGATGAAGCCCTGAGCCTCCGTTGTCATTTCCGCCATGCTGAAGTGCTGCCTCATAGAAGGCTGTCACTGCCTCACGGGATGGCGCAGCAAATGCGACGTGAAAGCCCTCGCCGGGAACAGAAATCTCTTCTAAGCGAAGCTTAATAGCAAACTTATCATTGCCTCCTGTGAAGCCGTATCCGATGGCGATCTCGTCTTCCCATACGCGGACACATCCGAGAGGTGCAAGTGCGGCGTCATAGAAGGCACCAGAACGTGCAAGATCAGCGACGGCTAAAGACAAGTGATGCAACATGCGGAGTTTGGTTGGGCGAACGTTGTATAGCCACACTAAATTTTGGACGAATCAGATTCGCCCACAGTTTTGTCTGGAGTGGTTGTGGCGGATTGAATCGTCATGAGATTCCATTACGAGATTTTTGCTTACGATCACGGCGAGTTCAGCAAAAGGGAGGCCCGAGGTCAAGCCTTGGATGAAACGCCATGAAAGCCGCCAAGAGAAAAGCGCTGGCTCCTCACGCGGATTGCTTGGGCCAAGCCTGGCTTGAGGGGACCCATGTCACTCGGCGAGCAGCCGCCGCAAGGCCAGCACATTCATCATCGCCTTGGGCACTAGCGAGGCGGTTTCCAGATACTCCGGCACTTTGCTGCCATCCGCCGAACGCTCGGAGCAGTGGGCGTTCCCGCCAGCGGGCCCGAGGCCGTCCAGCGTTGGGCCGAGGTGGCAAAGGTAGTTCGCATCGCTCAAACCGCCGCGCGGCACGGGCTTGGCCTGCAAGCCGAGATCGGCGGCGGCAGCCTGCCAGTGCTCCATCAAGCGACGGGCGCGGTCCTCGCACGGCCAGGCGGGGGAAACGCCGAGGCACTGCACCTGGAGCCCGGCCTGGGTTTCGGTCATGGGCCGTTGCAGAGCGGCCAGCCGCTGACCGGCCTGCTCCAGCTGGCGGGGATCGTAGGCGCGCATTTCGAGTTCCGCGATGGCTTCGTGCGGCACACGGTTCAGGACGGTGCCGCCCGTGATGCGGCCAATGTTCAAGGAGAAGTCGCGGGCCGGATCATTCAAGGCCGCCACGCCGGGCAGCACCTCGGCCAGGGCAACGATGGCATTGAGCCCGCGATCCAGGGCGCTGCCAGCATGGGCACCGCGACCGATGGACGTGAGGCGATACTCGGCGCGGCCCTTGCGCGAAGCGACGAGATGATACTCTCCATTCTCGACCGGACCGCCTTCAAAGACCAGCACCGCCTCGGCACCGGCGGGGCAGCGCTCAGTGGTGCAGCGGGCGAAGTCCCGGCTCATCACCTCCTCCGCCGCGTTGAACGCGATCAGCCAGTCGGTGGATTCAAAGACGTCAGGCACGCATTCCCGCAGCGCGTGCAGCAGCATCCAGATCAAAATCGTGCCGCCCTTGATATCGATCACGCCGGGTCCGTAGATGCGCCCCTCCGCCGCGCTCACCTGCCAGCGGAAATCATTCCGCGCCTCTTCCTCGGGAGGAAAGACGGTGTCCAGATGGCTGACAAGCAAGACGCGTTTCGCGCCAGGCCTGGCTCGCGAGAGATAGAGGTGGCTGCCCTGCCCCGCGTCTTGCGACGGCACCTGCTCCGGCACAAAGCCGAGTTCCGCAAAGCACTGCGCCGTGAGCCGCCCCAGCTCGTTCACGCCTTCCATATTCGCGGTGAAACTGTTGATGCCCACCATCGACTCCAGCCAGCCCAGTGCCTCGGGCTGAAGTTGCTCCAGGTGCTGCTGTAGCTGGGAAATCAAAGTGGCGGTCATACGAAGCTCGGGCATAAAAAAGCGTGGCCCCGTTCCCAGGGCCACGCTGAAGATCAACGGCTGGCTCGTCGGCGCAGACGCATCCAGGTGGGCACGTCCAAATCCTCGCCGCCCTGGGTGGCATACGAGGGCTCCGTGTCCTTGAATCGTCCGCTCTTGTCGCCGCCCAGGCCAAGCGTCTGCTGCTCCACGGGCACAGGAGTCTTCTTCGCGACTGCAGCTTCGGCAGGAGCCTGGCCACCAAACAGATCCACGCCTGCGGGCGCTGGCTTTTCTTCTGGCAGCGGGGCCGGGGCAGCAGGCGTGCGGGCGACCACCAGGCGATCCTGGGGCGGGCGCGCCTGAGGCTGAGGACGGGCCACCGGAAGCGGCACTGTCTCGGCCACCGGAGCCAGGATCTCAGGCTCAGGCATGTCCATTTCAATCTCATCCACGGGTGGTGGCGCGGCCTTGGCCTTCTCGGGATGCGGTGTCGATTTGCCTCCGTTGATGAAGGACATCAACCGCAGCTTGGCAGTCTCGCGCACCGGCGCTGCGGCTTCGATTTCCACCTCTTCCGGTTCTTCCTGTTCAGTGTGGGCGGCATAGACCACCTCCTCCGCCACGGGTTGAGGCGCGGGAACTGGCGTCGCCTTCGCCACTGGGGGCTCGGGGGCCGGGGGCACCAGCAGCTCGGCGGGCGGCGGCGGCACGCTGGCGCGCGCAGCCTCCATGGCCACGCTTGAGGCATGGCCGTTCGAGCTGGGCTGGAAGAGATCTTCCGCGTCCTGCGTGACAGGAGGCGCGGCCACGGTCTTCACCACTGGCGGGGCCGGACGGGCGGGACGCACCGAGTCCTGCTGCTCGGTGGTCAAGCGGCGGGCGCTGGCCAGTTCATGGGCGCTGAGCGCGCTCACCAGGGTCACAGCCACGCTGTCATTGAGGCGGGCGTCGACACCAATGCCGAAAAGGATCTGCGTCTCGTCGGGCACGTGGCGGCCCAGCTGCTTCATGATCTGCTCGACCTCGGCCAGGGTCAGCGATTCGCCGCCCACGACATGCACGAGCAAGTTCTTCGCGCTCGACAGCAGATCGCCTTGATTGATCAACGGGCTCTTCAGCGCCTTCTTCAGGGCTTCGGCCCCACGGTCCTTGCCCTTGGCCTCACCATAGCCGAACAGGCAGCGGCCTTCTGACACGCGCAGCGCGGCGACCAGGTCGTCCAAGCCCAGCTTGACCAGCCCTGGCGCGCTGACGATACCACCCACGGCGCGCACACTCTGGGCGATCAATTGATCCCCCTGGGCAAAGGCCTTCTGAATGCCGTCCTTGGGCAGCACCAGCTCGCCCATGCGGTTGTTGTCGAAGAGGATCAGCGCGTCCGTGCATTTCTGAAGGCGCTCCAGGGCCTCGGCGGACTGCTGCTGACGGCGGCGGCCTTCAAACGAGAACGGCACGGTGGCAAAAACCACCACGATCGCGCCGGTGCTCTTGGCGATTTCAGCGATGACCGGAGCGGCCCCCGAGCCGGTGCCACCACCAAGACCAGCGCTGATGAAGACCATGTCGTGCCCTTCCAGCGCGGCGCGAATCTCGTCTTTCGAGAACAGCGCGGCCTCACGGCCCAGGTCAGGATCACCGCCAGAGCCCACCCCACGCATCAGGTCGGTGCCGAGCTGCACTTTGCGCATCGACGTGGAGCGGTTGAGCACGCGCACGTCGGTTTGAAACGACACCAGGGTCGCGTCGACCGTGCGGTCTAGTGTGATGCGGTCCAGGACATTGCTGCCTGCGCCGCCGACACCCGCCACGCAGATGCGGAGCGAGTCCATGCCGCCGTTGCTGGCGAGCGGGGTGCGATCGTATTCGACCATGGTTTGCTGTTGTTGGATTTGTTGGTGCTGGAACTGGAAAGAAGGCCCGCCGCCTGAGGCTGCGCGCGATCAATGAAGGAGGTCTGCCATGCGCCGACCCAGACGCGCGAGAGGCGACAAGAACGGCTTCTCGCTGTCGAGGATCTGAGCGTAGCGAATGAGTCCAATCGGTGCCGAGTATTGAGGATTCTCGAACGTGGCGGTGACGCCGCTGACGGGAGCGGAGCCTGCTTTTGTCACCTTTAATCCAAACACCTCCCGGGCCACAGCGTCAACGCCTTTCATCAGGCTGACGCCACCGGTCAGGAACACACCGGCGGCAAGCTTGCCCAGGTGCTCCTCGACGCGCATTTTCACCTGGCCAAAGATTTCCTCGGTGCGCAGGAACATCACTTCATTGAGGAAGGCGCGCTCCACGTCGCCCACGTGCAGGCCGTTCTCGTCCTCCACACGCAGCATGGCATCTGGCGGCACATCTTGATACAGCGTGCTGCCTTCGTCGATCTTCAGCCGCTCCGCCCGAGGCGTGGGCATCTGGAAGGCCTGGGCGATGTCCTGGGTGATGTGGTCGCCCCCCAGCGGCACGCACCCGGAGGCGGTGACCATGCCATCCTCATAGAGCACGTAGTCCACCGTGCCCGCGCCGAAGTCGAGCATCAGCGCGCCCTGGTGCTTCGCCTCACGATTGAGCACCACCTGCGCGGCGGCGATGGGGTTAAAGACCACGTCCTCCACCTCCAGCGGAATCTCACGCACGCAGCGGATGGCATTCTGAATGCGGCCGCGCACGCCATGGATGATGTGGTAATCTGCCTCCAGCGTGCGCGCCTCACGTCCGATGGGCTGGCGCACGGCCTCCTGGCCGTCGACGATGTATTGACGGGTGATGCTGTGCAGGAAGACGTTCTGCTGGGGCACCGGCACATTGCGCGCGATCTCCTTGGCCTCCTCCACATCGTCCTCGGTGATCTCGCCCTGGTCTTCCGGGAGGCGATACAGACCGCGGTTGTTCAGGCTTTCGATGTGCGCGCCGCTGACGCCGAGGAAGACATTGCGGATCATCACATCGCTGCGGTCCTCGGCACGGACGAGGGCTTCGTTCAGACAGGTCTGCACCTTGTCGAAGTCCACGATCTCGCCCTTGCGCACGCCGCGTGACGGTGCCTGGCCGACGCCGAGAATCTTGATCGCGCCGTCGCGCTTCGCTTCACCGACCACGACACAAATTTTGTGCGTGCCGATTTCGAGTCCTGCGTAAATGGTGCTCTTGGCCATAGTTGGATGGAGTTGTCAGTGGGAGGTTCGCGATGATTTGCGGGGGGAAGTCTTGGACGCGCCGGACTTTGGCGCGGGTTTTCTGGTTGCAGCCGGAGAGGCCACCAGGATGGCCGACGGGGCCTCGGCAGCGGGGTCGGTTTTGAAAACAACCGGCGTGTTGGTGGAGGCCACAAGGTTGAGCTTGGTGAACTCCCAGCCCTTCGCCCGCGCCTCGGCCAGGAAATGATCATAGCGCTGGATCTGCGCTTCCACATCGTCATGACTGAAGATGACTTCCGCGCCTTGATCAAAGGCGGCCACCAAGGCAAACTTGTTCGGCGTGGTGATGCTGGTGACCCGGCCTGGGCCATGCGCCTCGCGCGCCTTCAACAGCTTGAGCAGCTGCATCGCCGCATCGAAGCGCGGGGTGCTGATTTTCTGGCCGAGCAGAATGGGCTTCAATTCCTCATCCGCGATCACCGGCAGGGTTTGGAACTCCGGCAGGATCGTGTCCGCCGGAAAGGCGATGCCATCGGCATCCACCAGCAGCCCCTGGCCGACGCTGCGCGGCAGGTAATGCTGCGTCTCGCACTTCACCCAGGCCACGGGCTGGCGCTGGAGAACGCCGACTGAGAGACGGCCATCGAAGTCGCGCTGCACCGTGGCCGCCTTGATCGCGGGCTGCTGCTCCAAACGCGCGCGCACGTCATGCAGGTTCACAGTCAGCAAATTAACACCCGTCACCAGACCCGTGTGGTGAATGATCTCGGCCGGGGACAGCATCCCCTCGGTCTGCACATGCACCTGGCGCAAGGCGAAACGCGGATTCTTGAACAGCGTCTCCTGCACCGCCGTGTTGCCCAGTCCAATCAAAGACATGCCAATGCCCATGCCCACCACCCATTTCAGCCCTTTGCGGCGGCGCTCCTCATGCTGCTGCTTGCGCAGCTTGGGCGTGACCGGCTTCTTGTCCAGCGGCTGCCGCTCCGGCGAGACCTTGCGGTTCGCGGGCTTGGCACGGCGTTTCTTGCGCCGCTTGTTGTTGTCTATGCCGAAGAAGCCGAACATGGGAGGTATGAAAGTCTGGGCGGCGTTGTCAACCTCGCGCCGCGAGGGATAGCTCAATGATGCGCTCGCAGAGCTGCGGATATGGTATGCCCACGGCTGCTGCCGCCTTGGGCAACAGGCTGGTCGCGGTCATGCCTGGAATGGTGTTGATCTCCAGGACAAAAGGTTGCTGGTCATGCTCGCGCAGCATCACGTCCACGCGGCCATACACCTCCACTCCCACCGCCTTGAAGGCCGCCATGGCCACCTCTTGCACCCGCTCCGTCGTGGCGTCGTCCAGCTTCGCCGGGCAGTCATACTCCGATTTTCCGCTGCCGTTGAGCCAGGGATACTTGTTGTTCATGTCGTAGAACCCCTCGACCGGCAGGATGTGAATCACCGGCAGCACCTGGTCGCCCAGGATGCCCACGGTCAACTCCTTGCCTTCGATGAACTCCTCGATCAGCGTTTCGCTGCCGAACTTCTTCGCGTCCTCAATGGCCTTGGCAAACTCGTCCGCCGTGCGGCAGATGTGAACGCCCACGCTCGATCCTTCACGCGGCGGCTTCACCACCACAGGCAGGTCCAGCTTCAATGTGTCGCTGCCATCCAGCTTGAAATTCTGTGAGCGCGGTGTCGGCACGCCAGCGGCGATGAACTTCTCCTTGCTCAGGGTCTTATCGAAAGCGATGCGGCTTTTCTCCACACCAGCCCCGGTGTAGCGAACGCCCTTCTGCTCCAGCAGCGCCTGAATCTGACCGTCCTCGCCAAAGGTGCCATGAATCATGTTCATCGCGATGAGCACATCTGAAGGCACTTCAAAGGCTGGCCCGGTGACATCCACTTCCACAACCTCAGCGCCCGACGAGCGCAGCGCGTCGGCAACTCCTTCCGCCGTTTTCAACGATACCGGTCTCTCAGACCCAGGCCCGCCCTTGAGCACGGCGACTTTTTTTCCAGAAATCAGACTCATGGCTTTAATTAAAAGCCAGATTATCAGCAAACGTTAAGTTTTTACAACCGGCTTTTCTGGGAAAGTTATTCACGGTTATGGTGGCTTTAAGCCAACGATACCATGAGCAAGGCCGCCAAGAGCCGCCGACCCTGGCGATCTATGAAGTAAGCCGTCCGCTTTGGCTTGATCAGCAACTCCTCCATCAGAGCCCTTCGTGATTGCCACTGGGGTGATGACCCCATGGTGAAGGCAACAGCAAAGCTTCTATCATGCGCGCATGAAAGCGCACCTCTCATGACACTCAGAACACTGTTCCTTGACCGGCTGGCGATGATTTACGACGCCGAAATCAGGCTCACTGAAGCCATGCAGCAGATGGCCACGGCGGCGACCTGCGATTCGCTGCAGGAAGCCATCAAAGCGCATTTGCAGGAGAAGAAAGACCATGTGGCCAGCCTCCAGGCGGTCTTTGAATCCCTGGGGGAGAAAACCTGGCGAAAAACCAGCGAAGCGACAATTGCCCTTCTGTATGAAAGCCATGACGTCGTCACCCATTTCAAGGGTTTCCCCGTCATTAATGCGGCACTCATCGCCGCCGTGCAAAAGATCGAGCACTACGAGATCGCTTCGTATGGCTGTCTGCGTGACTGGGCGGCCGTGCTGGGCTGCAAAGAAGTCGCCGCGACACTTCAAAAGATACTAGACCAGGACAAGGCGACGAATCGCACGCTTACAGAACTGGCACGCACACGCAGCAATCAAGAGGCACTTCATGAACACGCGAACTCAGCCGCGGAACCTTTGGTTGCCCGCCGAGCGAAAGCAATAGCTGGCAGGCCTACCGCCCCGCCTCTCGCCAATGCAGGCTACAAATCGCGGCCATCTTCAACTGTTGCTGACCCACCTGAGAAGCATGTCGGGCAGGGTTAGACCCCATGGTGCGCGCCCGCAGCAGCACCGATAATGCAATTATGACGCGGCTGCATCCAAGCTGCCGCTTAACACAGAACCATCCAACATCATGAAATACATCGCATTGATCCTACTCGCCCTGACATCCCTGTCCGTCATTGGCTGCAACAAGCAAAAGGCAGCCATTGATGCCAGGACAGATGCGACCAAAGACGCCATTGATGGTCGCAAGGACTCCGTGGACGCTGCCGCCGAGGACGCGATCAAGCAGGCCGATGCTAATGCGAAGATCAACAAGGCCAATATTGATACCGCCAACGCGCGGGTGCAGGCCGACCTTGATGCCGAAAAGCAGAAGGCCGATACCGCCGCAGCAGCCGAGAAGGCCAAAGTCGATGCCTTGAACAAGTAACAAGCACCTGACCTCGGGGTTGCGCGCACAAGCGCCCAACCCCTTCAGCAACAATGGGCAACCCGCATACCCAACCAACTCATGAACCTGCTCGCTATCATTCTCATCCTTTTGCTCATCGGAGGCGGTGGCTACGGCTTCCGTTCCGGCAATCACTACCTTGGCGGCGGTGCCGGATTGGTCGTCATCATTCTCATCATTCTGTTGCTTACCGGGAGGCTCTAACCAACATGAAGATCAGCATTGGCGTATGGATCGATCATCGGAAGGCAGTGATCGTGTCGGCACCCCACGGCGATGAGGAGATCACCGTGATCGAGTCCCATGCTGACCGACACCCTGGACGCATCGACGGCGTCGCGAACTGCAGAGCCCATGAATCAAATCAGACGCAGGCGGATGATGTGATCGAACGCAAGTTCAAGCAGCAGCTCAACGCCTTCTATGACGAAGTCATTGGGCACATCCACCAAGCCAGCTCGCTCCTGATCCTCGGCCCCGGAGAAGCGAAAGGTGAACTCGACAAGCGACTGGCATCAACAAAGCCGGGTAAACGCACAGTAAACATCGAGACCACTGACAAAATGACCGATCCGCAAATTGCAGCTTTTGTGAGGGAAAGCTTCCAAGTCGCGAGTCCGGTCAACATGCTGGGTTAACCACCGGCTCCTCACGCCTACAACTTCATCGCCGCATCCTCGCCGATGACCTTGACCTCCATTTCCAGGGTCACGCCGCGCTCGCGCAGAGCGATCTCTTGAATCTGGGCCACGAGGTCGAGCACGTCGCGGGCGCTAGCACCGCCTTCATTAACGATGAAGTTCCCGTGCACATCGCTGACCACGGCAGCGCCAACGCGCTTACCTTTGAGGCCGAGTTCATCCACCAGCTTGCCTGCGCCGCAGAGTTCGGGATTCTTGAAAGCGCAGCCTGCGCTGGCTCCAATCGGCTGACTGGTGCGACGCTTCACGCGTGAGGCTTCGAGCCCAGCATCAATGCTCGCGACATCGGCAGGCTTGCCTTTCAGCCGCGCGCTGAGCACGTAGCGCTCCTCGAACTCCGGCACGTTGCGATAGCGGTGCGCGATCTCTTCGATAGACTTCTCTTTGATCGAGCCATCGGTATCCAGGAAGCGGATGCTCACCACTTGATCGAAGGTCTCCGTTCCCATCGCTCCCGCGTTCATGCGCACGGCACCGCCAAGATTCCCAGGAATACCTTCCATCCACTCGAAGCCACCGAGCCCCGCATTGCGCGCAGCGCTGGCGATCTTCTTCAAACGCGCGCCGACACCTGCGATCAAGCAGTCGCCATCGTGTGTTACGTCCTCGAACTCGCCCTTGGCCGGATGAATGACCGCGCCGCGAATGCCTCCGTCCTTCACGAGCAAATTTGACCCCCGGCCGATGACACGAATCGGCACTGAGGCACTGCGCAGATACTTCACCACCTCGGAGAATGCTGCCTCCGTGCGCGGCTCGATCCAATACTGCGCCGGGCCGCCGATGCGGAAGGTCGTGTGCAGGCTCATCGGCTCATACAGCTTCAGCACACCTCCACCATTCGCTTCCAAAATGGCCCACAGCGGCTCGGCAATCTTCAAGTCACGGGCGATGCAGGTGCCCACCTCATGGACATTGCCCGCACCGAGCGTGATGAAGACATCGCCCGGCTTCAGCAGGTTGCCGATCTTGTCGCGGGCGATCATCATCGTCGGCGTGCTCAGCGTTTGCAGATTGAGCTTCAGTTCGCCTGCGCGCAGCTTCACTTCATCGAGAATGGTCTCGCCACTCACCCCTGGCAGCGGCTTCTCACTGGCCGGATACACGTCCGTGACTGCGAGCACCTCCACATCGTCGAAGGCAGCGCCGAACTCTTTCTTTAGCAACTGAGTGCGGCTAAACCGATGTGGCTGGAACAAGCAGACGAGCCGCTGCGGGTTCAGCGCCTTGGCCGTGGCCAGCGTGGCCTTCACCTCGGTGGGATGATGCCCATAATCGTCGATGATGGTGCAGCGCTCGCTACCGTGACGGATATCGAAGCGCCGCTTCGCTCCCCGGAAGCTGCCGAGCGCGCGCTGAATTGCCTCGAACGAAACGCCCAGTCGCACGGCGAGCGAGATGACAGCCATGGCATTGGAAACATTGTGCCTGCCGGGAATGCCGAGCGTGACCGTGCCCAAGGACTTGTCTTTCGCAAAGACCTCGAACTCCGTCTGCGAAGGACGCGCGGCGATGATCTGCGCGCTAAAATCGTGAGCCTTGCTCCAGCCATAGCCGACGGCGTTCACATGGTCCTTGCACACCTCCGTCGCCACCGGGTCCTCGGCGCAGTAGACCCATAGCCCTGGGGTTTGGCTCAGCAACTGGCGGAACACGACCTTGATCGCTTCGATATCCGCATAGAAATCCAAGTGCTCGGGCTCGATGTTTAGGATGATCGAGTGCTCGGGGCAGAAGTTCACCAGCGTGCCGTCACTCTCGTCACCCTCAGCCACGAACAGCTCGCCCTCCGGGTCCCAGTGCGCGTTCGAGCCCAGGATCGGAATCTCCGCCCCGACGTAATGCGAAGGCTTCATACCGCCCTGCCGCAGCACATGCGCGGTCAGAGCGGAGGTGGTGGTCTTGCCATGCGTGCCTGCGACCACCACACCCTTCTTCCCACCCATCACCGCGGCCAGAGCCTCGGCCCGGCGCACCAGCGGAATGCCCTGCTTGTAGGCCGCTTCATAC
>Ga0164295_10001847_pt1 | contig 17597 bp, 18 predicted proteins | sample GEODES006metaG_FD_111798 | JGI IMG/M metagenome (GOLD analysis project Ga0164295, IMG submission 111798) | Oligotrophic lake water microbial communities from Sparkling Lake, Wisconsin, USA - GEODES006 metaG | ecosystem: Environmental > Aquatic > Freshwater > Lake | place: USA: Sparkling Lake... | reverse complement strand
ATGGTGTTCTGGCGCAAGCAGTACCTGGCCAGAACCGCGCGATAACTTTAGGCCGCAAGTCAGGCCAGGTACCTGCCAAAGAATTCCAGCGTGCGCGTGCGTGCCAGCGTTGCTGCGGGCTCATCGTAAGAGCCGCGCTGGTCACAGTTGAAACCATGGTCGGCCTGATAGGCCTGCACCGTCACCTCCGGGTGCGCAGCCGTAAAAGCATTCACGGTGTCCATGGCAATCCAGTGGTCTTTCTTGCCGAAGTGGGCCAGCACCGGGCAGGCCGGCTGGCGCGCTGACTCTGCGGGGCCTGTCATACCGCCGCCGTAGTAGCAAACCGCTGCGCTCAGACCCTTGAGCAAGCAGGCTGCACGCCAGCTCAGCAGGCCGCCCCAGCAATAGCCGACGATGCCGACCTTGCCGCCGCTGGCCTGGCGGGCGTGGTCAATCGCCGCCTGAATGTCCTGCAAGACGCCGGGCGCAGGCAGCGCCTCGACAGCGGCCTTCAGACCAACGCCTTGGCCAAAGTCGGGTTCGGCATAGCCCAGCTCGACACCCTTCTGAACGCGGTGAAAAGTGGCCGGCGCAATCGCCAGGTAGCCCGCCGCGGCATAGCCGTCTGCGACCGATCGGATGTGCGAATTGACGCCGAAGATTTCTTGCAGCACCACCACCGCGCCCTTGGGTTGTCCGGCCGGCGCGGCCAGGTAGGCCGGCAGCTTGAAGCCATCGGCATCGGCAGCGGCAAGATCAATGAAAGATCCCATGTTGAGTCGCTCCTGAAAAAAGAAAAAAATTTAGTGGGCCAGCAGTTTTCGCTCGACAAAGTCAAGCCGGTCCTGGCCCCAGAACATTTCCCCATCGACCACATAGGTCGGCGCCCCGAACACGGACTTGTCAATAGCCTGCTGGGTATTGGCATGGTAGCGCTGGGTAACTTCAGCACTGCCGGCTTGTTGCAGGCGCTGCGCGCTCAAGCCTTGCTCGCTGAGCAATTGGGCCAGTACAGCGGCATCGGCAATATTGCGCTCGTCGCGCCAGACGGCTTCAAAGACAGCGCCGCTCAAGCGCATCGCAGCCTCCACACCGTCATACAGGTCCACCGCAATGATCAGGCAAGCCGCGTCGTCGCCGGCCACAGGGAAAAAGCGCGGCTTGACATGCATGGGCAGCTGCAAATGCTGACTGAAACGCGTCAGCTCGGTCAGCCGGTAGGCCTGGCGCTGCGGCGCGCGCTGGCCCAGCGGCAGGCCGCCGGAGACGGCAAAAACCTTGCCGAAATCCGTGGGCAGCAAGCGAATGCTGGCGCCGGCCCGGCGGGCCATGTCGGTAAAACGCGCATGGCCCAGGTAAGTCCAGGGGCTTTGCGGGCTGAAGTAGTAGTCGATGGTGGCGCTCAAGGGGCTCTCCGGAGTGTTGCAGTGAGTTACATTGAATCCTTGCCGGCATTTATATCCGGCATCACCATTGTTGCCGGAGAAACCCATGTCAGCTGTTGTTTTGATCACTGGCGCTTCGCGCGGTATTGGCGCTGCCACGGCGCTGCTGGCAGCGCGCCAAGGTTATGCCGTTGCCGTCAACTACAGCGCCAATTCATTGGCCGCCGACGAAGTCGTGCGGCAAATCCGTCAAGCCGGCGGTACCGCCATGGCGGTTCAAGCTGACGTTGCAGACGAAGCGCAAGTGCTGACGATGTTTGAAAAAGTCGATGCCAAGCTAGGCCGCCTGACAGCACTGGTCAACAACGCCGGCGTGGTGGACCAGACCTCGCGCGTGGACGCCATGAGCATGGCGCGCTTTAGGCGCATGTTTGAGATCAATGTCTATGGCAGCTTTGTCTGCGCGCGGGAGGCCGTGCGGCGCATGAGCACGCAGCACGGCGGCGCAGGCGGCACCATCGTCAACCTGTCCAGCGTGGCGGCCCGCCTGGGCGCGCCCGGCCAGTACGTGGACTATGCAGCGGCCAAGGGCGCCATTGACAGCTTCACCGTCGGTCTGGCCAAGGAAGTGGCCGCCGAGGGTATACGCGTTAACGCCGTGCGGCCCGGCATCATCGACACCGACATTCATGCTTCGGGCGGCCTGCCCGACCGGGCCCGCGATATGGCGCCGCAGGTGCCCATGCAGCGCCCCGGCAGCGCCGAAGAAGTCGCCCGTAGCATCCTCTGGCTGATGAGCCCGGAGTCCAGCTACACCACCGGCACCGTGCTGGACGTGACGGGCGGCCGCTGATGGATTTCAAGCCACTGGTGACGCTGCTGGCCATCGTCAACCCGCTGGCTTGCGTGGCATTTTTCATTCACTACACGCAAAGCTTCTCGCCGGAGCAGCGTCGCCACACGATCCTGATTTCTTCTTGCAGCGCATTTGCGGTGATTGCAGCAAGCGCATTGCTGGGCGTACAGATTCTGGAGTTTTTCGGCGTTTCCCTGGCCAGCTTTCAAGTCGGCGGCGGCATGCTGCTGCTGACTGCCTCACTGAGCATGCTGAACGCCGAAACACCGCAAACCAAAACCAACTCCGACGAATTGCATGACGCCGAAGAACGCGCTGCGCAAGGCGCCAGCATCGCCGTGGTGCCGCTGACCATTCCGCTGCTGACCGGCCCGGCCACCATGTCCACTGTGGTAATTTATGCCGACAAGGCCAAGACCTTCTGGCAAATGGCCACACTGATCGGTTACGGCGTGGTGGTGGCGCTGGCCACAGCGCTGTGCTTTTCGCTGGCCGGCCCGATCGCCCGCGCACTCGGCAAGACCGGCATCAATGTGATGACCCGGCTGATGGGCCTGGTCCTGGCCGCACTGGCCGTGGAGCTGATGGCTGACGGCCTGAGCAAACTGTTTCCGGTTTTACGCGGCAACGCCTGATCGATCGCGCTGGACTTCACTTTCGAAAGCATCGAAACCATGAGCGACAACACTTTCGACTACATCATCATCGGCGGCGGCACCGCCGGTTGCCTGCTGGCCAACCGGCTGAGCGCCAACGCCAGCAAGCGCGTGCTGATGATCGAGGCCGGCCGGCGCGACGACTACCACTGGATTCACATTCCGGTGGGCTACTTGCATTGCATCGGCAACCCGCGCACCGACTGGCTCTACCAAACCGAGGCCGAGCCCGGCCTGAACGGCCGCTCGCTGCGCTACCCGCGCGGCAAAACGCTGGGCGGCTCGTCCAGCATCAACGGCATGATCTACATGCGCGGCCAGGCGCACGACTACGAGGCTTGGGCTGAACTTACCGGCGACGATGCCTGGCGCTGGGACAGCGCGCTGGCCAGCTTTCGCATGCACGAAGACCATTACAAGCTCGACGCATCACAGGGCCAGGTCAACGAGAACTTCCGCCGTTTGCACGGCCACAAAAGCCAGCATGCCGGCAGCCGGGGCCTGGCCCAAAAAATCGGCGGTGAGTGGCGCGTGGAAAAGCAGCGCCTGCACTGGGACATTCTGGATGCTTTTGCGCTGGCGGCACAACAAGCCGGTATTCCGGCCACCGACGACTTCAACACCGGTAACAACGAGGGTGTAGGCTATTTTGAGGTCAACCAGAAAAGCGGCTTTCGCTGGAACACGGCCAAAGCCTTCCTGCGCCCGACCTGCTTTGGCCGACCCAACTTTGAAATGTGGACCAGCGCGCAGGTGTGCCAGCTGCTGATTGAAAAACAGCCCGATGGCAGCCAGCGCTGCACCGGTGTGGAAGTGTGGAGCGGCAGCGAGCGCGTCAAAGCGCTGGCCACGCGCGACTCGGGCGGGCTGCCCGGCGAGGTGCTGCTGTGCGCCGGCAGCATCGGCTCGCCGCAAATTCTGCAACTCTCAGGCATCGGACCGGCGGCGCTGCTGCAGCAGCACGGCATCGAGGTCAAACAAGACCTGCCCGGCGTGGGGGCCAACTTGCAAGACCATCTGCAAATCCGCTCGGTCTACAAAATCGGCACCGGCGGCAAAAGTAACGTGACGCTCAACACCATGGCCAATTCGCTTTGGGGCAAGGCCAAAATAGGGTTGGAATACGCTTGGTCGCGCACCGGCCCCATGAGCATGGCGCCTTCGCAGCTGGGCGCTTTCACGCGCTCCAGCCCCGACCGAGCTCACCCGAATATTCAATACCACGTGCAACCGCTCTCGCTGGACGCCTTTGGCGAGCCGCTGCACGACTTCAACGCTTTCACCGCCAGCGTTTGCAACCTCAACCCGACCAGCCGCGGCAGCGTCAACATTCAAAGCGCCCGCTTTGAAGATGCACCGGCGATTGCCCCCAACTACCTGAGCACGTCCGAAGACCGGCAGGTGGCCGTCGAGTCCTTGCGCCTGACGCGGCGCATCGTCGGGCAGAGTGCGCTGGCCGCCTACCAGCCCCAGGAGTTCCGCCCCGGCGCGCAGCACCAGAGCGACGATGAACTGGCCCGCCTGGCCGGCGACATTGCCACCACCATTTTTCACCCGGTGGGCACCACCAAAATGGGCAAATTAGACGACCGGATGACCGTGGTGGACTCACACCTGCGGGTGCGCGGCATCAGCGGACTGCGCGTGGTCGATGCCGGCGTGATGCCACTCATCACCAGCGGTAACACCAACTCGCCTACCCTGATGATTGCTGAAAAAGCAGCGGCTTGGATCACTGCGGGGGAGTGATCCCTCGGGAAAGCACCAATGCATTCATTGGTTCAGCCGCCTATAGTGAACCCACTGCAAACGAGACAAGCTCTCGTTTTGCGAGGAGCGGGGGAGACTCAGAAGTCAACTAAGAAACTGAATGATCGGGCCGTCCACACGATGAACCCGAAAAAAGCGCTGGCAACCCCGGCGCTTTTTTTATGCCCGGCTGCAGCAAGCGGCCTGAGACAATCGTCCGCATGGAAATCTTCTTTGTCACCGCCGCCTCCCTGCTGGCCGGTTTTGTAGACGCCATCGTTGGCGGCGGTGGCCTGGTGCTGGTACCGGCCCTGTTCGCAGCCTTTCCAAGCACCCACCCGGCCACACTCTTTGGTGTCAACAAAGGGGCCTCCATTTGCGGCACCGCCGTGGCCTCTGTGCAATATGCCCGTCGGGTTGACTTGCGCTGGGCTGCCTTGCTGCCGGCTGCCGTCACAGGCTTTGCCGGATCGATGGCCGGGGCCTGGCTGGTCACCGAGATTTCGCCGCAGTTTTTGCGCCGCTTGCTGCCCTTGGTTTTGCTGGGCGTGTTGATTTATACCTTGGCCAAAAAAGAACTCGGCCACCACCACGCGCCGCGCTTTACCGGCCGCGCTGAAACACTGGCGGCCTGTTGCATCGGGCTGGTGATCGGGTTTTACGATGGCTTCTTCGGCCCGGGCACCGGCAGTTTTTTGGTTTTTTTGTTTGTACGTTGGTTGGGCTATGACTTTTTAAACGCCTCGGCCTCGGCCAAGCTGATCAACACCGCCACCAACTTGTCGGCCCTTCTGCTGTTCGCCTACAAAGGCCACGTCTGGTGGCACATTGCGCTGACGCTGGCCGTGGCCAATGTGCTGGGCAGCTTGCTGGGAACGCACATGGCGCTCAAACATGGCGCGCGATTTGTACGCGTGGTTTTCATCCTGGTGGTCAGCGCGCTGATATTGAAGACCGGCTACGACGCCTTCTTGCGCTGACGGCCTGCGCGCGATTACCGCGCCGGGCTAACAGCAGGTGAGGCAGAAGTTACGGGTGAGGCAAGCGGTACACCGGGCGCCTTAGGCCGGGCTTGCGGCGCGCCGGACGGCGTGAACAAGCTCGCTGGCGCTACACCCGGGACACCGGGGCGCAGTTCTGTTACGCCCAGCACATTCACATTGGCCACTTCACGCGGCTTGCCCATAGGCGCTGCGGCCTGGCCGGCCTTCACCGCTTGCAGATCCTCTTCATTGGGGTAGTGCCCAAGCAAAACATAGTCAAACACACGCCGCGCAATGGGGGCGGCCTGCGCAGCACCGAAGCCTGCGTTTTCAACCACCAGCGCCAAAGCGATTTGCGGGTTGTCCGCCGGCGCAAAAGCGGTGTAGAGCGCGTGGTCACGCAAATGCTCTTCGAGCTTGGCGGCGTTGTACTTTTCTTTTTGGCCGACGGATACAGCCTGGGCAGTTCCGGTCTTGCCCCCGCTGAGGTAGCTGGCGCCGGCAAAGACACGGGCAGAGGTGCCATCTTGCGTGACACTCACCATGGCACGCCGTATGACCTCCACATTGTCAGGCTTGAAATTGAGGTCTTCGGGCGGCTCAATCACAGCCGGCACCAGTGCGCGCGTAACGCTGTCCTGAGTGCCGAGAATCAGCCGCGGCTTGTGCTTGATACCGTTGGCGGCCAGCACGGCCGTCGCCTGCGCCAGCTGCAGCATGGTGAATGCGTTGTAACCCTGGCCGATGCCAAGCGAAATCGTCTCGCCGGCGTACCATTTTTGTTGCTCCGGCTTTTTGTAGTTGTTGCGCTTCCATTGCTGGTTGGGCAACACACCGCGCACTTCTCCATTGATGTCGATGCCGGTGATCTGGCCGAAGCCCAGCGGCATCATGAAGTCATAGATGGCTTCTACGCCCAACTCATTGGCCAGGGAGTAGTAATACACATTGCTGGATTTAACGATGCTCTGGTGCATGTCCACAGGCCCCAGCGGTAGCCCGTGGCTGCGGAACTGGTGCCCGCCGAAAGTCCAGGAGCCGGTGTCATTGATAACGGTGCCGGCCGTTCGCTTGCCGGCCTCCAGCGCGGCCATGGCCATGAACGGTTTATAGGTCGACCCGGGCGGGTAGGTGCCGCGCAAAGCCCGATTGAGCAGCGGTTTCTCGATCGATTCATTCAGCGCCTGCCAGCTTTCGTTGTCAATGCCGTCCACAAACAGGTTCGGGTCAAACGTCGGCTTGCTGACAAAGGCCAGCACTTCACCCGAGCGAGGGTCTATGGCCACCAGCGCGCCGCGCCGGTCACCGAACATGTCCTCCACCAGCTTTTGTAACTTGATGTCAATGCTCAGCATGACCGTGTTGCCGGGTGTGGATGGGCTGCTGGCCAGCTTGCGGATGGCGCGCCCGCCGGCCGAGGTTTCCACCTGCTCGACGCCGGTGATGCCGTGCAACTGCGTCTCGTAACTCTGCTCGACGCCCAGCTTGCCGATGTAATCGGTGCCGCGGTAATTGCCCTCTTCGTCGCTTTCTTCGATGCGCTCTTTCTCGCGCTGGTTGATACGGCCTATATAGCCCACCACGTGGCTGCCCAACTCACCATACGGGTAGCTGCGAAACAGCCGGGCCTTGATGTCCACCCCGGGAAAGCGAAAGCGCTGCGCTGCAAAGCGCGCGACTTCTTCGTCTGTCAGGCGCGTGCGAATCGGCAAAGACTCAAAGCTCTTAGTGTCCTCGCGCAATTTTTTAAAGCGCCGTTTATCTCGCGGTTGAATGTCAATGAACTGCGCAAGCGCCTCAATGGTGGCATCTATATTGGCCACCTTCGACGGCATGATCTCCAAGGTGTAGGCCGAATAATTGGTGGCCAGAACCACGCCATTGCGGTCCAGGATCAAGCCGCGGTTGGGCACGATAGGCACGATCGCAGTGCGATTGCTTTCAGCCTGCTCGTTCAAGTCGTCATAGCGAATAACCTGCAAATACACCAGCCGCAGCGCCAACAGAAAAAAAGCCAGCAACATCACCAAGCTCGCCACCAGCACCCGGTCGCGGAAACGATTCAGGTCCGTTTCAATATTGCGCAACTCAATCATGCTGCGACAAACAGGGCGACAAGCGTGGGGGCCATATTTTTACAGGGGCCGGTTCTCATCCGGGTCCGGCGCCCGGCGCTGCGGTGCCAGCAAAAGTACGCTGACCACAGGCCATAACAAGGCCTCGATCAAAGGTGCCAGCAACAAACTCCAGCCCGGAAAGGCATCGCCATTGACCAGGCGAATACACAGGTCCACCATGTGCGATACAAAAAACAAGGGCATAACCTGTATGGCCTGCGATGACATCGGAAACCACAGCAGCCGCCGGTGGATCATGGTCGCAAAAAAGCTCAGCGTGGTGTAAGACAACGCGTGCTGCCCGAGCAGCGCGGTCTGGTGAACATCCACAGCCAAACCAAACATAAAGGCCAGCGCAATGCCGATGCGCAGCGGCTGATGCACATTCCAGAACACCAGCACCAAGGCCATGAAGTCGGGCATCCAGGGGTTGCGACCGAAAGGCAGCATGTCCAACAAAAGCGCCGTCAACAGACTGGCCCAGATGAAGGTGGGGCTGGCCGGCAACAAAAGCTGCTGCCCTCCGCGCATGATCATGAGCGTCCGCCTTTCTTGACAGGGGCGACAGGCGCAGCTTCAGGTGGCCGGGGAGCGATTTGCGAAGACTGCGGCGTGAGCACCACCACATGCCGCACGCCGGAAACCAGCGCCAAAGGAATGCAATGAATGCGGGCGAAGGCCGTTTCGGCGCGGCGCTCTATCCGATCGATGCGGGCCACCGGCAAACCCGGCGGGTAGACGCCGTCAACGCCGCTGGTGGTGAGCAGGTCGCCTTGCAAAACATCTGTGTTGCTGCCCATGAAACGCAGCTCCAGTCCACCGCCTCCTGCGGCATCGCCGAAAGCAAGGCTGCGAACGCCGGTGCGCACATTGAGCACCGGAATCGCCAGGTCACGGTCAATGATGAGGGTGACTTCACTGACCAATGGATGAACCAGCGTGACCTGCCCGAGCACGCCCGATTCGTCAATCACAGGTGAGCCGAGCGCAATGCCCGAGGTCAAGCCTTTGCTGATGATCACTTTGCGCGTGTATGGGTCGGCCGCGTCGTACAAAACCTCTGCCGCCATGCCCTCCACCTTGAGTTGCTCGCGCAAGTCCAGCAAAGTGCGCAAGCGCTTGTTCTCCAGCGTGAGCTGCTCGACCTGAGTGGCGCGAAGCGCCTGCGATAAAAGTTTGGTGGACGCTTCCTGGGACTGGGTTTTCGCTGACTCCAGGCTGATGAAATAGTCGCCCATGGCTCGCAGGGCATGTACCGGCTGCATGGCCAGCCACTGCACGGGGTAAAGCGCAGTCGCCAGCACCGCCCGCAGCGGTTGGGTCATTTGAAAACGGGAATCGGCCACCATCAAAAACAGGGCCATGGCGCTGAACAAAAGCAGTTTAGAAAAAGCCGATGCACCCTGCTTGAAGAAGGGCGGCGGGGTGCGGTCAAGCGTTCCTAAAGGCATGGCTGGATACGCTCACTACTAAAAAGTTGTCAGCGAGCGGCGCTTACTCCGAAGTGAAGATGGAGCCCAGCCGCTCCATGCGCTCCAGCGCAATGCCGCAACCGCGCACCACGCAGGTCAGCGGGTCTTCGGCCACCAGCACCGGCAGGCCGGTTTCTTCGGCCAGCAGGCGGTCCAGATCGCGCAGCAAAGCGCCACCGCCGGTCAGCATCATGCCGCGGTCGGCGATGTCGGCGCCCAGCTCGGGCGGCGTGTGTTCGAGTGCGGTCTTGACGGCCGAGACGATGTTGTTGAGCGGGTCGGTCAGCGCTTCGAGAATCTCGTTGCTCGAGATGGTGAAGCTGCGCGGCACGCCTTCGGACAGGTTGCGGCCCTTGACTTCCATCTCGCGCACTTCAGAGCCGGGGAAGGCCGAACCGATGTTTTTCTTGATGGCTTCAGCCGTCGGCTCACCGATCAGCATGCCGTAGTTACGGCGGATGTAGTTGATGATGGCGTCGTCAAAGCGGTCGCCGCCCACGCGCACACTGCCTTTGTAGACCATGCCGCCCAGCGAGATCACGCCGACTTCGGTGGTGCCGCCGCCGATGTCCACCACCATGGAGCCGCTGGCCTCAGACACCGGCAGGCCGGCGCCGATGGCTGCGGCCATGGGCTCTTCGATCAGGTACACGTCACTGGCGCCGGCGCCCAGGGCGCTTTCACGGATGGCGCGGCGCTCGACCTGGGTCGAGCCGCAAGGCACGCAAATGATGATGCGCGGGCTGGGGCGGAAAATGCTGCGCGGATGCACCATCTTGATGAACTGCTTGAGCATCTGCTCGGTGACGGTGAAGTCGGCGATCACGCCGTCTTTCATCGGCCGGATGGCTTCAATGTTGCCGGGAACTTTCCCCAGCATGGCCTTGGCTTCGTGGCCCACGGCCTGGATGCTTTTTTTGCCTTGCGGGCCGCCTTCGTGGCGGATGGCAACCACCGAAGGCTCGTCCAGCACAATGCCGCGGTCACGCACAAAAATCAGGGTGTTGGCAGTGCCAAGGTCAATCGCCAGATCCGTTGAAAAGTACCGGCGGAAAGATTCAAACATAGTTGGGTCCAGTTGGGTGTCTTGGCGAACTTCGAGGCCAGATCACCAGGTATCAAATTTTTTTCAGGTTTAAGCGCCTGCGGCCGGCGCCTAAACCGGGGTGAAAGCGCACCATTATCTGGCTGGCGCAAGCGACAACTCCAAAGGCGGGATAATAACGCATCGCCCACAGGACAAGGGCTGTGGCGCACCTGCACGCTTCTTACTTACACCCCGTTTCAGCCCTTTTTTTTCAAAGCCATGGCACTGACACCCCAAGACATCGCCCGCATCGCCAACCTGGCCCGCCTGGAGCTGCAGCCCGAAGAGGGCGAGCGAATGCTCGGCCAGATCAACGCCTTCTTTGACATCGTCACGCAAATCAGCCAAGTCAACACCGACGGCGTGCTGCCCATGGCCCACCCGCTGGACGCCATGCCCACCATGCCGCCCATCCATTTGCGCCTGCGCCCCGACGTCGCCAGCGAACCCAACGACCGTCAGGCCAACCAGCGCAGCGCACCGGCCGTGGAACGCGGCCTGTTTCTGGTTCCGAAAGTGATTGAGTAAGCCATGGACGAACTGCACAAGCACAGCGTGGCCGAGCTCGCGGCCCTGCTTAAAAGCAAAAAAGTGAGCGCGGTTGAAGTCGCCACCCGTTTTTTAGCCCGTTTGGGCGGCAACCCCCACAACGCGTTTTTGGACATCAACAGCGAAGTCACCCTGGCCCAGGCCCGTGAATCCGACGCCAAACTCGCCGCTGGCACCGCCGGCCCGCTCGAAGGCGTGCCGATTGCGCACAAAGACGTTTTTGTCACCAAAGACCTGGCCACCACCGCTGGCTCACGCATGCTCAGCGGCTACCGCTCACCCTTTGACGCCACCGTGGTCGCCCGCCTGCGCCAGGCCGGCATGGTGACTTTGGGCAAGCTCAATTGCGACGAGTTCGCCATGGGTTCTGCCAACGAAAACTCGGCCTATGGCGCGGTCTCCAACCCCTGGAACACAGCGCATGTGCCCGGCGGCTCGTCGGGCGGCAGCGCCGCTGCCGTGGCCGCGCGCCTGACACCTGCAGCCACCGGCACCGACACCGGCGGCTCCATCCGCCAACCCGCCGCGTTTTGCGGCATCACGGGCATTAAACCCACCTATGGCCGCGCCAGCCGCTACGGCATGGTGGCCTATGCCTCCAGCCTGGACCAGGCCGGGCCCATGGCGCGCAGCGCCGAAGATTGCGCGCTGCTGCTGTCCGCCATGTGCGGGCCGGATCTGGACCGGGATTCGACTTCGCTGGATGTGGTGGCAGAAGATTTTTCTCGGGATTTGTTGCGCCCTCTGGCCCGAGCCGGAAAAGATGGTGGAGCTCTAAAAATTGGTGTTCCGCGCGGTTGGCTATCTGAACTAAGAGACGATGTTTCAGCACAATTTAGCGATCAACTTCAAAGTGTCAGCCCTTTGGCAGACATGAGAATCATGTCAGGGGTTCAAGAGCTAATGCGCCAAGGTGCGAAGCTCATCGAAATTGACCTTCCCAATACCGCGCTTGCCATCCCCGTCTACTACATCGTCGCCTGCGCCGAAGCCAGCTCTAACCTGAGCCGCTTTGACGGCGTCAAGTTCGGCCACCGCGCCGCTGACTTTGCCGACCTGACCGACATGTACAAAAAGTCCCGCGCCGAGGGCTTTGGCCAGGAGGTCAAGCGCCGCATCATGACCGGCGCCTATGTGCTCTCGCACGGTTACTACGACGCGTACTACCTGCAAGCGCAAAAAATCCGCCGCATGATTGCCGATGATTTTCAAAGCGCATTTGCCCAATGCGACGTGATTGCCGGCCCGGTGGCACCCACCACCGCCTGGAAGCTGGGCGACAAAGCCGACGACCCGGTGGCCAGCTACCTGGCAGACATCTTTACCCTGCCCGCATCCTTGGCCGGTTTGCCCTGCATGAGCCTGCCCGTGGGCCTGGGCGAAGGCGGCATGCCGGTGGGGCTGCAGCTCATTGGCAACTACTTGCAAGAAGCCAAGCTGCTGAACGTGGCGCACCAGTACCAATTGGCCACCGCTCACCACCAACAACAACCCGGAGCCGCAGCATGAGCGCCAAACTGGTTCAGGGCTATGAAGTGGTGATCGGCTTTGAGACCCACGCCCAACTCTCCACGCAAAGCAAAATCTTCAGCCGCGCGCCTACCGCCTTTGGCGCCGAGCCCAACACCCAGGCCTGCGCGGTGGACCTGGCGCTGCCCGGCACGCTGCCGGTGATGAACCTGGGTGCGGTCGAACGCGCTATCGAGCTTGGTTTGGCACTGGGCTCGCACATCGCCGAGCGCAGCATTTTTGCGCGCAAAAACTACTTTTACCCCGACCTGCCCAAGGGCTACCAGATCAGCCAGTTTGAGATTCCGGTGGTGCAGGGCGGCGAGGTCATCTTCATGCTGGGCGACGAGAAAAAGACGGTGCGGCTGGTGCGCGCGCACCTGGAAGAAGACGCCGGCAAGTCGCTGCACGAAGACTTTATTGGGCAAAGCGGCATTGACCTGAACCGCGCCGGCACACCGCTGCTGGAGATCGTGACCGAGCCCGACATGCGCTCAAGCGACGAGGCCGTGGCCTATGCCAAAAAGCTGCACGAGATCGTCACCTGGATTGGCATTTGCGACGGCAATATGCAAGAGGGCAGCTTTCGCTGCGACGCCAATGTGTCGGTGCGCAAGCCCGGCGCGGCCCTGGGCACGCGCCGCGAGATCAAAAACCTCAACAGCTTCAAGTTCATGCAGCAAGCCATTGACTATGAAGTGCGCTGGCAGATTGAAGAGATTGAAGAGGGCCGCGAGATCCAGCAAGCCACGGTGCTGTTCAACCCCGACACGGGTGAGACCCGCGCCATGCGCACCAAGGAAGACGCCGCCGACTACCGCTACTTCCCCGACCCCGACCTGCCCCCGCTGGTGATTGGCCGCGACTGGGTGGAGCGCGTTCGCTCCGAGATGGTGGAGCTGCCCTGGGTGATGGCGGCGCGGTTTGTGCGCGACTATGGCCTGCCGGAATATGACGCGGCCACGCTGACGCAAAGCATGGCTATGGCGGCTTATTTTGAAGAAACGGCCAAGGCCTGCGGCCAACCCAAATTAGCCAGCAACTGGATCATGGGCGAGGTATCGCGGCGCTTGAACAGCAGCGATATGGCGTTTGCGCGCCTGTTGGTCACCACCACACAACTCGCCGCCCTGATTGGCCGGATTGCCGACGGCACGATTTCCAACAACGCGGCCAAACAAGTCTTTGACGCCCTGTGGTCCGATGGCGGCGATGTGGATGCCATTATCGAAGCCAAAGGCCTCAAGCAGATGAACGACAGCAGCGCGCTCGAAGCCATCATCGACGACGTGCTGGCCGCCAACGCCAAGAACGTTGAAGAGTACAAAGCCGGCAACGTCAAGGCCTTCAACGCCTTAGTCGGCCAGGCCATGAAAGCCAGCAAAGGCAAGGCGAACCCGGCGCAGGTCAACGAACTGCTCAAAAATAAACTGTCTTGAAAGCAGGCTAGCGGTAGATTTCGCGCCGGTTACCCACACGCAGCACGCGCACCACAATCCGGTGGTCGTGAATGTCGCAGATGATGCGCCAGTCTCCGACCCGATACTTCCAATATGCACCCAGGCGTTGGCCTGACAGCGCTTCGCCCAGTTCACGTGGATTATTCAGCGTGCTGATGCGGTTGCGTAAAAATCCGATCAAGCGGATCTGAACGGGTTTATCGAGTTTTCGCAGGTCCTTTAGCGCGTCCGGGTCAAACTCAATCGCCCAGACCAAGCTCGCTCTCCACATCGTCCAACGAAATGGCCTTGCGGTTTTTTCTGGCTCGGGCTTCAGCCAGGAAATAATCCTCCAGATCGTCAATGTGTTCGAGGATGGCCTCGCGCACCAGGGCGGTCTTGGTCAAGCCGGTTTCCTGGGCCAGATGGCCCAAGCGGGTCTCAATGCTCTCGGGTAAACGGATAGCCAGCATGGGGGCTCCTTGTATATTGCTATACAAGTATAGCCAGCCACGTTCCAGGCCTCAAGACCGGGAATGGATACCTGCCTTCTCAGGGACGACGGCATAAAGTCAAGGACGGTGCATACTCAGGTCACTCTTGCTCAACTGTTTAGAAAGACCCGCTCCATGACCATCTCGCTTTCTTCCGCCAGCCTTCCCGTTTTTGTCAAATTCCTGGGCAATCTGCGCCACCTGCTAACCAAGGCCCAGGCCGATGTGCAGGCGCGCGGCTATGACGAACAGGCGCTGGTGCAGTACCGGCTGGCGCCGGACATGCTGCCCTTCAAAAGGCAGATTTCTATTGCCTGCGACGCCGGCAAGCTGTGGGCGGCGCGTGTCTCTGGGCTGGAAGCGCCGGTATATGAAAACACCGAAGAAACGCTTGAAGCGTTGGTCGGCCGCATCGACAAAACGCTGGCCTGGCTGCAGACCGTGCCGCCTGCCGCACTCGACGGCCTGGAAGACAAGCAAGTCACTTTCCCGTCCGGCAAGAACGCCACGCGCACCATGAGCGGCGAGGACTACCTGAAAAACTGGGCGCTGCCTAATATGTTTTTCCACATCACCACGGCTTACGCGATCTTGCGCCACAACGGCGTGGCCATCGGCAAAACTGAGTTTTTGATGGGCGCAGGCAGCTAAGCCTCAAGCCTCAAGCCTCAAGCCTCAGGCTTCTGGCCGCAGGCTTCACTGCACGCCGTAGCGGTCGCGGTAAGCCTGCACCCGCACCAGGTGCTCGCCCATGGCGTTGCCGGGTTGCGCGCTCAAGTAAGCCAGCAAGTCGCTGAGTTCCGCAATTGCGCACACCTGCAAGCCGACCTGCTCGCGCACGTACTGCACTGCGCTGTAAGGCACGTCGCGCGTACTGCCGTCGGCCTGGGTTTCAGTCGCCATTTCCTGGCGGTCCAGCGCTATGGCCACCGCATGCGGCGTAGCGCCCGCCGCCTTGATCAGCGCAATCGACTCGCGTGCGGCGGTGCCGGCGCTCATCACGTCGTCAATGATCAGCACACGCCCATTCAGCGGCGCACCCACCAGGCTGCCGCCCTCGCCGTGGTCTTTGGCCTCTTTGCGGTTGTAGGCAAAGGGCACGTTGCGCCCCAGGCGCGCCAGCTCAATGGCCACCGCCGCACCCAAAGGGATGCCCTTGTAAGCCGGACCGAAGATCATGTCGAAATCGATGCCGCTGCTCACCAGGCGCTGCGCATAAAAGCCGGCCAGGCGCCCGAGCTTGGCACCGTCGTCAAACAAACCGGCGTTGAAAAAGTAGGGGCTCATGCGGCCGGCCTTGGTTTTGAACTCCCCGAACTTGAGCACCCCGCAATCCAGCGAGAATTGCACAAACTCCTGGGCCAGCATGTCGTTGGCAGCTTTTATTGTTGTCATGGGAAATTCCTTGTTCACACTCACCAGCCTCAACCTCAACGGCATCCGCTCCGCCACCAGCAAGGGCGTCGAAGCCTGGCTTGAAAAAGCCAAACCCGATTGTATTTGCGTGCAAGAGATCAAGGCCCAGGCCCCCGACATGGCCGGGCGCTTCGAGTCACTGGCCGGCCTCAAAGGCCACTTTCAGTTCGCGGAGAAAAAAGGCTACTCGGGCGTGGGCGTGTACACCCGGCACGAACCCAGCGACGTCATCGTCGGTTACGGCTCCAGCGAATTTGACGCCGAAGGCCGCTACGTGGAGTTGCGCTTTGACCGACCCGGCCGCAGCGTGGCGCCAAAGCTGTCCATCATCAGCTGCTACTTTCCCAGCGGCTCGTCAGGCGAGGACCGCCAGGCCGCCAAGTTTAGATTTCTGGCCGAGCTGCGCCCGCACCTGCTGGCCCTTAAAACCGGCGGCCGCGAAGTGGTGCTGTGCGGCGACGTCAACATCGCGCACCAGGAAATTGACTTGAAGAACTTCAAAGGCAACAAAAAGAACAGCGGCTTTTTGCCCGAAGAGCGCGACTGGATGAGCGGCTTGCTGCGCCACGACGAAACCGGCGGCGGCCTGGTCGATGTGTACCGGCACTTGCAGCCTGACACCACCGACGCCTGCTACACCTGGTGGAGCAACCGCGGCCAGGCCTACGCCAAGAACGTGGGCTGGCGGCTCGACTACCACCTGGCCACCCCGGCCTTTGCCGCACTGGCGCGCAGCGAAGCGATTTACAAAGATGAGCGGTTTTCAGACCATGCGCCCATCACGGTGGGCTATGAGTTCGCGCTTTGAGTGGCGGCATAGAAAAAAACTATGCAGTCACCTCACTATGTGAAGCCGAGATTAGATTTTTTGCTTTGACATTGCCGCCGGTCTAGGCCGCCTCTAGAGCCAGTGTCAGCCTTTGCGCGCCCGCTCGTAGAGCGGCATGACGCGCGGCAGATTGCGCTCGATGTCGGTGATTCGCGTGTTGCCCGCCGGGTGCGTGCTCAGCCATTGCGGCGGTGCGCCTTTGCTGCTGGCCGACATTTTTTGCCACAAGGTGACGCCGGCCTGCGGGTCGTAGCCGGCGCGCGCTGCCAGTTCCAGCCCGACCAGATCAGCCTCGGACTCGTCTGACCGGCTGAAGGTCAGGTTCAGCAGCTGCACGCCGTAGTTGGTAACGGTGCGCCCCAGATCGCCCAGCCCGAGCAGTTGCGACACCACGCCCGCGCCAATGCTGGTGGCGGTGCTTTTGCCCATGCGTTCGCGCGCATGCTCGCGCAGGGCATGCGCAATTTCGTGGCCCATGATTTGCGCCACCTCGTCGTCGGTCAGCTTGAGCTGCTCAATGATGCCGGTGTAGAAAATAATCTTGCCGCCCGGCATGCAAAAGGCATTGATCTGTTTGCTGCCAATCAAGTTGACCTCCCATTGCCAGGATTTGGCGCGCGGGTTCCACTCGTTGGCAAAAGGAATCAGCTGGTCTGCAATGCGCCGCAAGCGCTGCAGTTGGGGGTGCTCGGGCGGCGCCAGTGCGTTTTTGCTGGCGGCTTCGGCCAACAGGGTTTTGTATTGCTTGGCCGCAGAGAGCTCGATCTCCTTGGCCGGCACCAAAGAAGCAAAGCCGGAGTTGGCTCCCACATTAACACCCTCACGCTGCGCCAGCGCTGCGCCAGGCAGCAGCAAGGCAGCGGTCAGCAGGGCAGTGAGGTAGCGCGTAAAGGCAGTCATGGGTTGCGTCTTTAGAGGGGCTGGCACGAGGTCAGCGCGTATTATTCCCCTTATGGTTCCACCTGTCAGCCAACCCGTCGCCCAGCCCGGCACCAACCCGGCAGAGCCCACGCCCCTGAGCTGGGGCCAGACCTTGCGCGTGTACCTTGAAGCCGCCACGCTGCGCATGCTGCT
>Ga0164295_10001846_pt1 | contig 17602 bp, 9 predicted proteins | sample GEODES006metaG_FD_111798 | JGI IMG/M metagenome (GOLD analysis project Ga0164295, IMG submission 111798) | Oligotrophic lake water microbial communities from Sparkling Lake, Wisconsin, USA - GEODES006 metaG | ecosystem: Environmental > Aquatic > Freshwater > Lake | place: USA: Sparkling Lake... | reverse complement strand
GCTATAGAACTCGGAAAGGATGATGACTCAGAACTTGAACTGACTAATAGGCAAATTGCAGAACGATTCATTGAGCTCTATTGGCAACAATCTTCCCCGTATAAAACATCGAAAGCCAATGACGGTGGCGTTCTATACCAAAATCATGGCACTCAAGCAGCCGTCATTAGAGCAATTCAGACGTTCCGAGATAAAAACAGCTTTAACTCGCCAAATGCAGCTAAGCATTCAAAAGAGTATAAAAAATTAGTAACGGCAGTTGCTGGCACCGTTGCAAAGCAGCCCATTAATTATCTACAGAATGTCGGTGGCGGAACCCTTCCATTCTTGTACAAGCGTAATACTAGCTCCATCACCCTAAAAATAGGAGTTGCCTATTGCTTAAGGCGCTTTCAGCCATTAGTACAGCAATTGGCCAGAAGCCGGTGGACTGATTACATCAAGAAGAATGCGAAGAACATACCAATTCTTGGGGAAAAGGATGATCTCAGTAGTTTCCTCTTTGAAACTTCAAGAAAAACATTAGCACTGGTTTGCAAGGAACTTAAAGCACTATATGGTTGCAAATGTTTCTACTGTAATAAAGTCACTACCGAACCTGAAGTAGATCACTTCATCCCCTTCTCGCTCTATCCAAGGGATTTAATGCATAACTTTGTATTGGCCTGCCCTAGCTGTAATCGAAGTAAATCAGATAGCTTGGCAGCGAAGGGTCATTTAGATAAGTGGATTAAGCTAACCAGTCAACACTCTGATAAATTGATTAGGATCGGGGAGCAAGTTGGCGTGTCTTCGGATCTAGAGACTAGCTTAGTAATTGCTAATTGGGGATATATGGTGGGAATAAACGATAATGGCTTAGCTTGGGTAACAGCTGGTAATTTTGAATTAATCAATCACACCCATCAAGAGTTACTAAATGCATGTAATATTTTTTAATTAACATCAATGCAAAAATACAATTAATTTTTTAAGAATGTCCCATAATAAAACTAAAACTTTTATAGACCTATTTGCTGGAATTGGGGGAATGCGACTTGGTTTTGAGGCCGCTGGCGCGCAATGTGTTCTGACTTGTGAAATTGATGATGATGCAATGAAGACGTATCAAGCAAACTTCACACCCGAGCATGATCACAAATATTCACGCGACATTTTAAAATTAGGACTTGGTAGTGATTTTGTTCCTGAACATAATATTCTAGTAGCAGGCTTTCCTTGTCAGCCCTATTCGATTGCAGGTCTTAGAAAAGGTCTAAAGGATGAGCGTGGTGGAGATATTTTTAAAGCCATATTACGCATTTTGAAAAAAAATAGACCTGATGCATTTCTACTGGAAAATGTAAAGGGAATTGTTAATCATGAAAATGGTGAAACATTTAAGTTCATGATTAAATCCTTAGCAGACTGTGGCTACCATATTGTCCCACCGGAAGTCCTAAATTCTATGACGCATGCAAATGTTCCACAAAATCGTGAACGTGTATTTGTTGTAGGATTTAAAGACTTTGAAAAATCATTTAAATTTGAGTATCCAAAAGAAGTTATCCTTACTAAAACAATTCATGCCTGTCTTGAAACAGCGAAAGTAGGTGAGGAGTTTTATTACACAGAAAAGAAATACAGCTGCGCAAAAGAATTAAAGGCTGTAATGAAAAATAAAGATACGATTTATCAGTGGCGCCGTCAATACGTCCGCGAGAACAAGTCGAATGCGTGCCCAACTCTGACCGCTAATATGGGGTCTGGCGGACATAACGTACCACTGGTTTTGGATGATTTTGGTATCCGCAAGCTCACACCTCGTGAAACTGCAAATTTCCAGGGTTTTCCAAAATCATTTAAGTTACCTAAAATTGCCAATAGCAAGTTGTATCACCAGTTTGGGAATAGCGTCACTGTACCCTTAATCGCAAAAATTGCGAAGAAAATCGTTGGCGCTCTTTAAAGGTCGAGGATGTCAAATTTTGATTTTGATTTTGAGAAATATGTTTCCCTGATGAAGGCAGGCGCGTCTTTGACTCGCCTTTTCTCAGAAGAACAGCACGCATATTTTGATCCGTCCTTTGTAGAAAAATTATTTATTTATGCCTCTGCTGGCAAAGACTTATCAAAAAAATATAATTCCTTTGACGTTTTATTAGAAAGAGATAGCGCGGCAAGTATTGGTGTCGGCATTAAAACTTTTGGCGTACCCAATGAGCGCTCTGCAAAGAAAGAAAAAGTTGCCGAAATGACAAACTTTGCCAGCAATGGAGAGTTTGATGGACTAAAACAAGAAAAGTTAGCAGTTGCTGTTTCGGAAAAAAGGAATGCTCGTATTCTTTCCGATATTGCTGAATACAATATTGACTTAAGCAAATCCTATTACCACTGCCTATTAAGAACAAATAAAGGGGTATTTATCCATCAAGAACCCTATGAGCTTATTGATGTAAAAAACATTCACCCAGTTAAAGGTTCTGGTCGAAATATAAAGAAACTTGATAAATTTCCAGATAACTCAGGCTCCCCCTTGTTTTCGGATGGAAAAAATATATATACATATGGGAAAGCAAAAAATGTTTTGAACAAACTATTTGATACAAGAAAAGGGGTTAATTCTGAGTTAATGCCAGTTCAAATAATTGAAAACATCTTAGAGGAGCTCTTGGCTTGGCATCAAATGAAGCAGGGCGTCATTGTTTCGCCAAAGAAGAAAATTGTTACGCCTCTGGCTTCTGGCGCCAAGGCCTTTGAGATTCTCTCACCCACATCTGCAAAAAAGGGGGTGCCTGGAAAGGACTATGTTGTTCTTCCTCTTTATAGCAAAGTAGCAGATAAAAAAGTAGTACATGAGCAATCAGGTTTAAATGCGTGGAATGCTGGAGGTCGAAATAGAAAATTTGGCGAGGCATACATTCAAAATCCAGCCAAAGTAAGGTCTATAAACCCTACATTTTTCCCAACCAAAGACGTAAAATTTTTACTTAAACTACCAAACGGCTTACTTGCTAAAGCAAAGATTTGCCAACAAGACAGTAAAGCTTTGATGACTGATCCCAATGACATTTTATGTTCATGGTTGTTTCCAGTCATTGAGCAGGGCTTTAACGATCGTACAGCACAGATGCGCCTAAAAAGGCAGATGCCTTATACGTACAATGATTTAGCTAAAGTTGGCAAAGATTGCGTTAAGGTTTCTAAAGATGTTAAGAATGGTAAAACTATTTACTCCATTGAATTTGCCGATGTTGATAGCTATGAAGATTTTTTAGAGGAAGCATCTGAAAGCAGCTAAAGATCAAAAATAGATTTGGTCAATAAATAACAGTGAATTATTTCATTGAAAATAACAGCATTTTTGATTTTTTCTCTATTGAGTCCTTGTAAAGAATTATTAAAAATCAGAAATGCTCTACCAAAAAAGTATTTGCTTTTTTTGAAAGTAATTTCAAGCGCCCCTCATAAGACAGATTCAAGGAGGCGCAAGTACTTCTGGTCTGTCTTCACTTAACTAACTAGCAATTAATTTATTTACTTGAGTCTCAATTAACTTTAATAATTGATCACGGTCCATAGCATCCAAAATAGTAACGCCGCCAATCATAACTAAATATTTAGCTAACGCACGAACTTTATTTCTATCGTCAAAAGGTGCGCCCTCCTGATATTTTTTAAGTAAAACAGAAAGAAGCGCTTTCATTACTGCTTTATTTTTTGAATAAGCCCTCTCCATAAAGGAAGAAAATACATCTTGCTTTAGAAACAAAGGTATAGCTAAGTCGAAATTATTTTGGCCATCCTCATCAAAGGTCTGACATGTATGGCCAGCCCACCAAAGTCTAGCTAAACCATTTCGCATCAAACCTCTTGATCGATCCCCAATTAAAAAATATCTATCCCGGAGCGGTCCAATTGCCTTTGATAGGTCTTCTGCTTTAGGACTTTTATCAATGGGCCATCTCTTTCTCATATATTTCCAAAATATAACGTGAGTAAGATATGTCCAGAGCCTGGGATCAGATGCTTGAGAGAGCGTAATCGTGCTTAATGCCTGAAATAACCGCTTAGAATTTTCTAAATCATAGTCATTTTTTTCATCTGGCATCTTCAATAAATTATCGGGGAGGTTTAGCAGCTTAGACTCAACTGTCCAATTTTGATTTTTAAAGAAGTTAATAGCCCATATTTCTTCTGATTTATATGAAGGAATATTTTCTGATAATCTATCCTGTAATTCATTCAAGGAATGATCTCTTAGAATAAGCAATTTATCCATCTTAATCCCCCTCACCAGCTACAACATTTTCTAAGTCCTTTAGTGAATTAGATAATGGGTCTCCGAGAAGCTTGTTTGCTAAGACAAGACTAATTTCAGAAGAACTATTTAAAGAAGTAATTTCAATATTTAATTCTTTTAATTTTTTTGCTAAAACTCTGTACCACCTAAAATCTATGAACTCAGAATAATCAGATTGAGCAGCAATCCTTTCGAGAGTAAAAACTAATGCAGGTAATAGTATTTCTGAACATAAAGTGCTTCTCATTAAAACATCGTTATTTAGATACAAGAATTTTTGATAAAGCTCTGGCATTAAAAGTATTTTTATTTTTTGACCGCCAATATCAATATCTATTGGGTTTGGATCAATACTGATATTTCTTGTGATTGCAAATATTGAAGGAAGTTTAGCCAATTCATCATCTTTCTTATTTGCAGGAAATGAAAGATCCTCAGCAACAGCTAGTGTATCCCCTGGTATTAGGGTGAAAGACCTCCCATTAAAGTCCGAATGAAATTCTTCACTCGAGTAATTATGAATATCAGACTTTGCAACAATTAGCCTACACACATCAACTCTGCCATTAACATTCCCAACGTCAATATCAATATCAAAAATACTATCAAATGACAAGAATAAATCTCTATATCTTGTAGATGCGCACTCTACGTGTACGGCATAAGATGCTTTTTTTTGCTGAATAAGCTCATTCAATGACTTACTTGATGTATTACAGGCCATTGAAATTCTAAAAATTTCTTTTTTTCCTTCAACATGAATTCCTGGATTAAATACACAGTTTTGATAGTCATCAGAAAACCATGCTAAAACTGGGTGAGGATAAAGTCGTGGCTTAATCTGCATTTATTGATACCCCCAATGCGCATCTAAGCGGATTTTTTAAACGTACCTCAAGGGTATATCTTTCACCAGCATTCATGTCAAACGGTCCTACACGCCCGTCTGTATCTATAGGCAATCTTTGATCAAGGGATATTAGCTTTGCGCCAATGATTTCAACAATCTCTTGACCTACCTCGCCTATGCAAAATAACTCAAGGATTCCGTTGGCCGTAATCTTGGGGATAAAAGTAACAACGTAGGAACCCCCAGATATATCTGTTGAAAACAATCTCTGATAATTAAGCTCTACAGGCACACTTGAAAGTTTTGGCTTATCTGGACCCGCAGATCGACCCCCTCCTTTTCCACTGCCAGCACCTCCGGGGGCGTCAGCCGGGGTTCCACTGCCACCCTTTTTCGTGGTTTTTTTTTGGCCACGCTTTTCAAATTCAAAATCTGGATCTTCTTCGTTTGAATCAGTAGGTTCCGATGGAATATAGATGGGTTGCGTATATGGATCTCTGCTCTTGATAATAATTGGGATATCAGTCGCCGCCTCGGTTTTATTTTCAACATCCTCTCCATTGGACTTTTTTGTATCATCATCTAAATCGTCGGGGAGAAACTTGCTTACACCCTCAATATCAACTTCCTCCGCAGCTTGTTCTTCAGCAATCGACTTTACCTTACTATTTATCCATGAATATAACTTGCCTAATATACGTTCTGCTTTTTTTGGATCCTCCTCATCTCTAGCTTTTAAAAAATTATTATGCTGTGGATTTTCTAAAGACTTCAAATATTTATTTATTGGATCACCTATTACATTAAAGACTCCTGCAAATCGAAGTGGCGTAAGAAAATTTCCCTTATCAAAAATTTTCATACCACTGCCTCTAACCATTGCAACCCGTTTTGGGTAATCCTTATCAGTTAATATTTTTAGTGATATTTTCCCCATACCTTCAAAATTTTCATTTATAAATTCTTTAGAATCAGATGAAGTTAAAGTTGCATAGTAAGCAGCAGTATAGGAATCCTTTTTTTCCTCTTTAAGTTTTTGAATAATTCCAGGGAGGGTCGAGCTGTTGATCTCTTTATTACCAGCTCTAACAATCAGTTTTTGAGTCATTAGCGCATAGAAAAAGTTTGTTACAACTGCAGAAATAATTTCTGACTCCCAGTCTTCAATTTCCTTAAATCCAGTGATTAAAATATTTGTTCCGCACTCTTCCCTAAGATATAGTTTGGGTATAGAGCTTTTTTCAATGATCGGACGGTTCCTATCGCGTATGCCAAAGTATCCTGTACCTCTTGTGGTTATTCCACCCATTTCATGCGTTACAAGCCTTGACACACCCTGGAATCCAAATTCATTTTTTAAATTTTTAGTAGAATAAAAAACAGTACGCAAGTCAGAGTTTGCATAGGGTGCAAATTTTCCAATTCCAAATGACCCCAAGCCCTCGGCCTTATCAGACCCACCTACAGCCTTCGTTAACTTATACCAATCTGTATGTTTATTATCTCCAACACCCATTAGTCCAGTGGTATTGTGATCAGAAATCATTAGACATGGAATTTTTTTCTGACTCGTGATTAATAGTGCTTTGTCAAAGAATGCCTGAAATTTCTTACTATTTGGCCTGTATGCCTTACAAGCATGAAGTATCTCTTGAAAATCACTTATCGCAGGAAATTCATCTTTGTTAATCTCTAGCTTAGAAAAATTTATTTCTACCGGATTATTATTGCTACTATTTTTTGCATCTAGGCTGTTCTGACAAATCTCTCTTGCTAATGAATTTAAGGGCGTATCATTAAAACTCTCAATTCCTGGATTGTTTAAATCATCGTCTTCCCCATTATCATTACTTGGAAATCTCCATCCGACTATTTCTGTCATATTTAATCCTGTATCTTGATTTTAATTACAGTAATTTTTTAAAAATTAGTTAAAACGTAAATTCTTAAAACCTATCTATCTAAAATGTCCTCTGGTTTCTTCTTCATAATGTACTTCAGATAATCATTATCTAAATTTTCTAAAAAATTTAAAACCGAAGCTGCCCCAGATAACTCAACTAACTTTAGAGTTTCTTGTGCAAGTTCTAATCCATTTACAGTTATCAAAGGATAACTATCTTCGCTTATTTCCTGTTGACTTTTTTCCGAAAAGAAAGAAGTTGTTACATATGCACCAACCCAACCACGTTTCAATCTGGCTACAGTTCTTGCAATATGAACACCATTTGTTGGCTTTGTATATGCCTCACACTTTGCCTGTCCTAAAACAATAATTTCAACTTTAGAAAATCCAACTCCCAAATCAATTCGGCCTACAAAATCTATGCCCCCATCACCAGAGCCTTGGGTGATCCAACCCTCTTTGTAAGCGCCACCGGTTTGCCTGATAATGTTAGCAACTACTTTGGAAGCTAATAACTCAAAGTGGTGCTTCCGACTATCATAAAATTTATATATCTCTCCAAGGCACTTATCTTCTCTTGACCCTTTTACGGGGAGCTGGTCATTTTTACCAATTGATGTAATTTTGTGAACTCGACGAATTAATCTGTCTCTAGATAATTCACCCTCCTTAACCCATGCTTGCCAACTTTTAGGCGCCAGCTTAAGTGCATCTTCATTTGATATCTCCGGATTTCGTCGTGCTGAAATCCAATCCCATGAAAATAGCTCAAAATCATTTCGCATATCAAGAACATCAAACTCGAATACGTAATTCGTAAAGTAACCATTGTCTTTCTGATATTGCGTAACTAATTCAGCAGATCGGAGTAATCCAACCCCTTGAAATATTCGATTACCCTTAACACGCTTACCAACTTGAACGCTTTTAAAGAAAACAAAGGGAGCGGCAAGAATTCTATTCTCGTAAGTATTGTTTAGATGATATTGAAATTGACTAAGGATTATAGAGTTTCCAGTTACCTTTGCTGGATCACCTGTAGATTTGTTATCACCGTAATATTTGATATACCCATTGTCAACATCAAACTCATCCTGCCATGGAGTTTCTTTTGATCCCTGCTTGTGTGTGCTACTTGAAATTAGAATTGCTGGCGTACGTAACCCTTTACCAATTTTAATTGCCCGAATAGGATTTATACCAGCCTCTAATAGAGCTTTGTTTTGTCCTGCAGTATTAGTCTGAAATAGTAAATTTGGCAGTCCATCAATAACTGGCGTAGTTACATCAAAAGAGCTTGAGTACCTGTAGATGGCTCCTATTGTTAAAGACCTCGCTTTTTGGCAATTATCTAACTTCATCTTAATCATCACCCCTCAATTTTAAATATAAAAATTGATGTAATCATTTTTTATACCTCAAACTACAATAGACTGGTTGCAATATGGACACCGCACACCAAAGTGGGTATATTCGATTACCTCGTCTGGTTCAAATCGCTCAGAGCAAGTTGGACATGCTGTGGTACCCTTTACGATATTCTTCGCTGAGGAAAGTTGATTAATTTCTTCCTCTTTATTTTCATCGGCCTCCACATTTACTTCGATATCTTCAAGGTCATCATTTGAATCTTCTTCAGAAACGTAGCTAGAATCCCAAGTGAAAATATTTTGTCTCTGCTCCATCAGCCATTTTCGAGATTGCCCGTAGGAAGGTAGCTCTGCAGCCCATTCTGCCAAAACTATCGCTGTTGATACTGCATTGTGATCATTAAGTGCACTTATTGCACAAGCAATAACCTCATCGGCAAAGATATTGGCGATAGCCTGAAAATTTGGGTCTGTATCTCCTAAAGCATTTTCAAGCGCATAGACAAATTCTTCAACCTTGATAAGCCCATTTTTTCGTCTCAAATCATCTATTGTTGCTCCTTCACTACGTTTTAATTCACTTTCTTTAACAGAATCATGAATGGCATTAACCAAAGGATTTATCACTTTAGCCGTTATGTGCTTCAGAGTCTCATCATGAAAATATGAGCAGTCCTTTAGAACTTGAATAGCATTTGGGCCATAAGCCTGATTACGGGAGTTTATAGCCATCTCAATCAATGCATTAGCGATCAACTCACGTATCTTTTGTGGCTCGACCTGCCCACCACTAGGTATGTATTTTATTGCATCGTCGTAGAGTTCTTGAGAAGCAAATGCCAAATCTTTCAACGCTTGCTCGAAATATACAGACTCTGAATCATCTAATTCGTCTGCCATCCATATAGAAAATACAGCCCTGTTAATACGCCATGTAACCTTACCAAATCCCATTTTTTTATCAAGTTGCTCACTCCATAGATCATCTGCTTTGCCTAACTCCAAATTCGTCAAGCACTCTAAAGCAAGTTCATCCACTGCATCACCACTGTTAAACCAAAAGAATGAGTAAAAAACTCTCATCTCAGGAAGCTCAATGCTTCTAGCTGCATCTCTAATTGAGTCTAGAGAACGATCGATCTCACCTATCTCGGAAAAATCTCCAGGATATGCTTTACTTTTGCCAAACTCGGCAAACATTTCTAGATCTGAGACTCGCTTGGCAACTTCTCTACTGCTCGCTGTGACTGGAAGACCAAGTATGCGAAACGGGTTTTTCAGGACTAATTCCATACGGACTTTTCTGAGTCTTTAATTTTAAGGTGAGTCTTTTACGAAACTTTTCACATACACGAACCTATTAAAGCGAAATATAAAACTTATGCGTCTAAATAAAAAATTAAGTTGGGATGAACTCTCAAATATCTCTTTGGGGCGTTGTTGCCCTCCTCCGAAGTTCTTTCGCAGATATAAGGAAATTCCCCACGGATTATATCGACGACATTAAGCCTTGCTAGGGTACTGTAGTTTTTCATCCATACCTCATTGACGTAAGATGTCATCACTTGTACGCTGAGCAACTTCTGCTTTCTCTTCAGGCATTAATGACCAAAGAGTGCGAACTGCTTTTTCAATACTTGATTTCGAGGGATTATCCTCAATCATATTTTTCGCATCATTAAGTACACGACGAGCTTCATGCTTTTCGGTCCATTCAGTTTTATCAAAGTCTTGATCATAAATTTTTATCCATTTAATCCACAAATCAATATCTTGCCTCCTAAATGCAAGCGAAAGACTGCGGATCTCATCGAGAAGCTGTGTACCTGCGTTGTAGTTTTTTTCAGATTTGGCGTAGCGAAGACGATTTTGATAATCTGCAACCATTTGCTGAGATTTTTCATCGCCATAGCGCTGATCGTTGGCCAGAAGGCGAACCATTTCTGAATCTAAGTCAGCCTCCAACTCTGGCCACTTGTTGGCGGACTCAATTTTATCTAACGCAATAAACGTTTTTTGTAATTTTTGTCGCGCCAAAACCTTAACGTCGATATCGTTACCCCTGTTATTTAGCAAACGCTCAACTTCGTTCAACTCATTCTTTAACTCGGACACATCTGCAGATTTCTTACCTGACTCAAGATTTTCTGCAACCTCGCGGGCCTGCACTACATCACTCATGAGATCAGCCACATCCTCTGTCTTCTGTGAACCGCTTTCAAACTGTAGGTCGATCGTTTCATCCAAGGTTGGAATATAAATAGATAGGGATGCACGCCGGGATGCATCAATACTAAGCGTCAATGCAACCTCACTTTGCGCGGGGAGCATTCCTGGTAACTGTTCACCCGTCACTGTGACCCCACCAAAGAGATCATTGAAAATCGCCCGAGATCCCTCATCACCATAAGAGAACTCATAGAACTGAACAGTGAATTTATCAGAACGATTTCCGGGACGAATGTCTTTGGCTGTTTTATACAATCCCTTTCCCTTGGCAGGAAGTGTCTTGTTTTTCTCAAGACCTTTGAACGCATACACACCCTGTTTGCCGTGCATGGTGTTATAAACCTCCAAACCTATCGAATAAGGCAATGTAGGATTGGCAATCTTCAGACCGTGGATGATGGTGATAGAGCTAGGCTCACATGGAATAATCGAACCATCTGAACCGAAAAGTTTAATATTGAACTGATTTGCTTTTCCGTCATTAAGAACGACTTCAACGATGTCAGCGTCTCCGTTCATCTCCACCTTGCCACTTGACCAACCACGATCGGCTCGAATAATCTCAAACGAGAATAAGGATGGAAGATTAGCTGTAGATTTGTTCCGATCAATTCGGATCCCGAGGTTCTCATGGGTTTCAACTGTTGTTTCGGGATACTTAAGTGTAAGTTGAGCTTTGCTGGCATCGCGCTTTTGCAGATCGCTGGGTATGCTCTTGGTCGAGGCAAACAGAGCTGCTCCTTTGGCAACAGCCGTCATTGGATCAACTGTCGTATCAATTCTGCTAGAAATCTGCTCCTTCAGCATCCGACGCAAAGTTTGAGAGAAAGTCGGGCCTCCAACCAAGATCATCGTGCTTAGGTCATTGCCACATAACTTGTTACGCTCCAAAAGTTTATTACATATATCGATCGCCTTCTGGAATAGTGGCCCACAGACATTCTCGTATTGCTCAAGTGAGACAACCAGATCAACCTGCATCTCTTTACCATAATCATCAGAGCCAAAGTCATCCAGAAAATAATCCCATGAAATTTTTGAAGAGAGTGCTATCTTGGCTTGCTCGGCATAGCGCTTGAGTGCATCTTGCAATAGCTTCTTGCAAAGATCGTCGTTCAAGATGCCATTAATCTCACACTGCTTAGCAATCTCAGGGATAAAAAGCTGGTCAACGATTCCTGAGTCGATGTTCTTCCCTCCAAGATGGTTGTCACCTTCGGTGTCTACGACTTTCATGATCCCGTCATCCACATGCATTAGCGCCACATCAAAAGTACCACCGCCAAAGTCAAATACTAGCCAATGGCCACTATTGGTGCTGGCCTTGACTCCATAAGCAATTGATGCCGCAATTGGCTCCTGCAAAAGCTCACAATATTTGAAACCAGCAAGTTCAGCTGCGCGCTGTGTAGCATCAATTTGGTTCTGCTTAAACATGGCAGGAACCGTGATTACAATCGATCCCACCTCTTCATCTCGGATATAGCCTCTCAGCTTTTTCAGAACCTCTGCAGAAAGGTCCTCAGACGTAAAGTTTCGCTCCATGTAGACAGATTCATATTTATGATCAGCTCCCATGGTTCGCTTGAACTCAAAAAAACCATTGCTCAGCGTTTGTCGACGCGAACGAAATGCGGAAGAGGCCTCACTCTCAATTGCATTCTTTGCACTCTGTCCGACGAACATCGTCTTTTTTTTGTTGAAAGAAACGCAGGATGGCGTAGTATCCATTTGATTATCATCGCTCTTAATAATGAGCGCTTCGCCCGCATCCATTCGAGCAATAGCAGAGTTAGTGGTTCCAAGATCAATACCATAATCAATCTTTTGTCTCATTTCAATTCCTCTCTTAAGATCCAATACTTACTTCAATGTCTGCCATTCTTATCATCATGCCGTTGTGATTCACCTGTGGCACCACTACTTTGCTAATAACTTTTTGGTCAGCCTCAAAGTCTTCGCTTGGAATAAAACGAGCGTTCACTGACAGGTTCTCCGTGTATGACATGCCCGTATGGTCAATAATCTCATACCCTTGTTCAGCCAATTCAGATTCGAGGCGTTCTAGTGACTTTTGTAACGGGGTCAGCCCTTTGGTGTCCTCCGGAAGAGAAATCAGTCGCTTGCGCATTCGATGAATTTCATCAGCAAGCTTCAAAGGTAAATGATGATCAACATCCGCTGTTCTAGCTTGCCCATTGACTGATGCGCCCATCTCCTGCACCTTTAATTTGTTCAGAATTTCGAACAGAGAATCGGCAAGTGCCGTGTCAGATTTGGCAATCTTTTCTTCAGTTGATCGCACTGTATCTATGGCACTCCTAACTTGGGCGGACAGCGATTGTTCGCTTGCATCATTGCGACGATGGAGATACCAGTAGCATCCGCCGAGCACCAAGAGAAGTGCGATTATTGATGCGCTGTACCATTGGGAGCGCGTCGTAATCGTCTCATCGATCGTCTGAGTTTTCTGATCAGTTTCGCGACTCAGCTGTGCCAGCGATCCGCCAAGAGCCACTTGCCTGCCTTCAAGCACAGTAAGTTTTTCGCTTACTTCATTTAATTTCTGTTGCTGAATTCTTCCAGCGACCGCAAGCTCTCCAACTTGTCTCTTAAGATCGCTTGTTGAGTCCTGAGTTTGTTTGGCACTCTTCTCGAAAACATCAACGCGCTTTTCTAACTTTTGAACCTGGCTTTTCAACTGATTATAGGGTTCATCTGCCAGAACCAACCCAAATGCAATGATCAGCACTAAAGTTAGTGTTAGTTTTTTACTCATATTTCCACTTTTCTTTCCGCTATGCATTAAAAGGAATTAATTAAAATAAATTTCAAGAGAAATAGCTCGAGTGCTCCTAATTGGAAAATCATTAGTTTTCTTATCTTTTGATATCTAATACATGGAAGGTCCTGGAAATACTGCCGGCTAGGTGAAGCGTAACTTCATCTCCAATAACAGCCCCAAGCAATGCTTGAGCAAGAGGTCGGCCTTCGTTCACAATACCGTTTGCAAAATCGTCTCTTTCCTGAGTTATTTGAACCGTAAGTACATCCTTAGGATTAACTAAATCAATGTAGCGAATAACATCGCCAACCTCAATCTCTAAATCATCCTCTGTGTCAATCAATACTGAGCTAACTGCATCGCGCTCAATCTTAGCTTGCATTACGTTTTCTATCGTTTCTAGTTTTTGAGTTGACTGCGCTACTAGCTGTCTTGTTTCCTGGCCTTCTTCGATCCAAGCCTCGCCTGATGCATGCTCCGGCTTCCAGTTGTGGCGAAGCTCCTCAAGAAAACTTAACAGCTTCTCTTTCTCTTGTCTTGGTGTACGGAACCAGTCTGTTGACCAAATGCGCCAGATGCGCCCACGCCAACCCAGTGATTCAAGGATTTCTTGTCGTATGCGATCACGATCACGGACAGACAGGGCTGAATGATAAGAGGCACCATCGCATTCGATGGCAGCCAAATATGAGCTAGGTGCCTCTGGATGCTTAACCGCGATATCGATGCGGTAACCAGCCACTCCTAGCTGAGGGGTGACTTCATAGCCTTTCAACTTTAGCATCTCTATAACCGAGATCTCGAAGTCGCTATCTGGCTCGCGATTTGTTTCCTCGAAGGTAGTAAGTGAACTTGTCCGAACGTATTCAAGATAATTCCGGAGTGTCTTAGTGCCATCTGGGGTGGTACCGTCCACCACAATATCTTCGGGCCGCAGAGAGGTATAGATAGTGATCGACCTCTTGGCACGTGTAAATAAAACGTTTAGCCGTCGCCAACCACCCTGACGACTGATTGGGCCAAAGTTTTGCCGAACTGCAGTTGAGCCAGGAGGTTTACCGAAGGTGGTTGAAATGATGATAGAGTCACGCTCATCTCCTTGAACGTTCTCAAGATTCTTGATGAAAAGAGGTTGACCCTCGACTGCCCAATGATCACGAAAGGAGTCGGCCCCACGAACTGACTTGAGACGTTCTTCCAGAAGCTCGGCAATTAGATCGCGTTGCTTAATATTGAGAGTCACGATACCTAGAGATTCGTTAGGCCGGCTTAAAATGTGTTCAATTACTGCCTCGACGACGCGTTTGGCCTCTCGAAAGTTAGTCTGATTCTCGTAGATGGCGTCAGCTAAGTAAACCGCCCTTAAACCCAACTTACCACCTTGCCCATAAGGCGAAGGAAAAATGATTAAGTTATCTCGATAAAAACTATGATTCGAGAATGCGATCAAAGAATGATGTTGCGACCGGTAATGCCATCGTAGAGATCGAGTCGGCCTGAAATGCGATGAGCAGACATCCAAAATACTCTCAGCATCTGAGGTGGTAAAGAGATCATCTCCAGCGTCTCCATCCTGGCTCATTCGTGAAAAGAATGAAGTCGGTGGCAACTGCTTTGGATCGCCAACCACTACCAGCTGACTCCCACGAGCAATCGAACCAATAGCCTCCTCGGGCTTCAATTGGGACGCCTCATCCATGATGACAAGATCAAACTTAATGACGCCTGGGGCTAGGTACTGTGCTACGGCTTGGGGTCCCATCATGAAGCAAGGTTTCAAAGCTTGTATTGCCCCGCCTGCCCGGGTAAGGATTTTTCGAACAGGCATACGTGGACGTTGCTGAGGTATGAGGTGATTCAAAAGAACCATCTCGGTGCGGTCATCTACTCTGACTCCACTGCTTCCCGATGGGGGGGATGCCTTTTGAAAGCATTCTAGGGCAATTACTTTGCCACGCAATGAAATAATTTCTCTGTCCAGTCGTTTGAACTCATCACGAATCTGGTTGTGCTTAAGCCCAGTGAAACGACTTAACTCAGGGATATTTCGAAAGGATTCGCGTATGATCGTACTGTAGGAGCAGTAAGCATACGCATCGACCAACTCGTCAGGTTTAATGCGTTTATTCTCAAGGAGTTCCACGAACTCGTACAAGTTCAGCTCACTAGCTTCCTTACGGCGGGTCAGATACAACGACCAGGGGATCAGCAGGTCCTGATCCTGAACTGCTTTTTGAATTGCCCCATGCAGAGCGCTGACAAACAGTTCCAGGTCTTCATCGGCTGCCGCTCCCGTCCACGAAACTATTTCAAACTTACCGAATTGGGCCAAAGCCTCACTAAAGTTTTCGACATGTTGCAAACCTTTATGCACATCTTGTAGTGCGGTAATCAATGTGCGACAAGTCTCAATCGGATGTCCCGAGCGTAGTTTGTACTTGATCCGTGGAGACAAATCGAGGCCAGCAATACTTTGACCAAAATAAAGCGCTTCAATGGCAGTTGAGCTATCGGTTTCTACACCAAAATAAAGATCGCCAAGGAGTGTCTTGACACGGGAATCTGCTTGTATTTTTGACTTCAAAGCAGAGCGCTCTAAAGCTGCATCGCAGCCGATCATGACCTGACTGAATGTGGCATGGCTTCTTACCTCAAACTCGAGCCACTCAAATCGGTCTTCGAGATCTTCAATAAAGTGTTGAGTCTTCTCGATCACGCTTTCAATCAAATGGCTTCCACGGAACTCAGAGAGTCTCTTAAGCTTTTCATTAATACTCTTGAAGGCTGATATTGCTGTCATTAAATCCAGCTTGAACTCTGAAAATTCACGGCCTAGGGCTCGCGCTTGATCGGCAGTGAAGCTGGTTGGATCGATTAGCACAGCTTGGATTTCCTGAGAAGTAACCTTAATTGCGCGATTCCACTTTGCCAAGGCAAGATATCCCTCTAAAGGTAACGGTGTCACTGGTTCAGATAAACCAAGGAACTGTACCCAAACCGAAGAAGACTTCCATTGTCTGATCAGGCCTAATAATTTTATGATTTGCTCGAGCTGTTCCAAGCGCCTTTGGCTATGTATCTTTAACTTGGATCGTTGCAATGATTTATGAAGTCCCACAGCTTTACGCCAACGCCCCTGGAAGACCCGATACCATGCATCGCCTTCACGCAACACTAGCACTGCTTGTTTGATTTCTCCTTCTTGTGGCAATGCATCTAAATAAAGGTGATCATCCAATTCCTTCTCGAGCGCTGTCCATTGATTTTGAAGTGCAAGTAATTGATCAATGGCTTGAACAGCACCATCACGAATAAGACCGGGTGTCTGGAGATGGAAATACTCTTCAGGGGCATCTAGTATAAGGTTGGTAAAGCTGAGTAATTGCTCCAATTTCTGTTTCGAACCATCGTATGGGATGTTTTTCCCATCGAGAAAACTGATAATAGTTGCATTGGTTACTGAGAGCTTTTCTGCAGTCTCGACAAGCTGATGATGAAGAGTTCGAAGTTCGTTGAGTGTACCTAACTCAACGCCTAAATTATCGGCTTTAAGTTTTAGGATTTTCAAATTATCTGTACCCGACTTGGTGACGCTTGATTCCAGTTTGAGAGCTACTTTCACGGCACCTTCTAAACCATGGTAGTGATTGACCTGCTTAGCGAACGCTTCGATTGCGTGAGCAGCATTTGTGCCCGTCTCATCATCTTCAAAAAAACCGGGAATGAGATGCAAAGGTAATTTTTGATTAGCCGTATCAAGCAAGCGCTTGAGAACAGCCAATTGCTCCCCACTGAAAGCCAATGAGAGATTATGAACGCGAACTCCAAGGATATTTGAGAGTTGCTTTGCGGAGTCTACCAAAGACTGTCCCCAAGTATTAGCCACTTCGAATAACTGTGTGAGTTTGACCTCATCGCCTGGGATCAGTTGCTCGGGGAAAAACCCCCAGAAGGTACAACTTGCATCGAAACCACCAACTAACTTATATTGAGAGCCCAGATATCCTAGGCAGTCCATGCGATGACCGAACTCAAATTCTGAAATTTGAGTCGCGTCACTTATATTGATCTGACTAAGCTTACTTTCTTCATTATTGAGATTTTGACGATGCTTCTCAACTCGCCACATGATTTGATGAAGCGTCAATCCAAACGCATTATGTGCGATAGAGTTGATCAT